>Ga0080004_1111438_pt1 | contig 16895 bp, 5 predicted proteins | sample WasSprMetagenome_FD_69207 | JGI IMG/M metagenome (GOLD analysis project Ga0080004, IMG submission 69207) | Sulfidic aquatic microbial communities from Washburn Spring, Yellowstone National Park, USA - WS (SPADES assembly) (version 2) | ecosystem: Environmental > Aquatic > Thermal springs > Hot... | reverse complement strand
AAAAGAGGGGGGGGGGCCCCCGCCGCGCCCCCCCCGCCCCTAAATTTTCCTCTCTATTCTTCCTTACCTCAAATTGAACATCGTTATCCCTCTAACGAAACTGCCATCCGAGCTCCTCGCTACTACCTCCAGGAGATACACGCCAGCGGGCAATGGCTTCCCTTCCGCATCCCTGCCATCCCACACCACACTATTCAAACCCGCAACGCCCGAACGCGTCATCTCCTTTATCAACCTGCCATCCACTCCCTTAACGCTCACCTTCACTTCCGCACTATCGCTCAGGCTGAAGCTCACATTCACCCCTCCCCTCATAGCCTTCGCCATCAGCCCGCTTATCAATAGAGCCGATGCCCGCCTCTCATATATAACCTTCAGCTCCTTATGTCCATCAGAGCTGAATACATAGCGGGAGCTCGTCAGCATATTGATTCTCTTGTCTCCATCTATCAGGAACAATCCATACCCCTTGGGAAGCTGGGAGAGATTAGGCCAACTCAAAGTTATCTCTCCTGCACCCTCAACCACTACATCCCATTCCGCCCTCTCCGCCTTCTCCCTCACATCCCATGCCAGCCTCTCTCCATTCCTCAGGAAGTAAAGCAGAACTCCACTCAAAGCCGGAGGCTCCTCAACCCCCGATAGCAACCTGCTATCTCCCATACCGAGATAGTTGCAGGTATCCTTGCCAGAGGAGCTCTGTGCGATGAGCTGAACCCTCCAGCCCTCAGGCTTCACCTCCCTCGCCTCAACGGACTTCGTTGTAGGAGTGAACACCAACTGCACACCGTCTTGCAACGCCCTTATCCAGTAGCCCTTCCATCCCTTAATTGTGCGATTATCTCCGCTGAGGGCAGGATGGATGAGGATGTAATCGCCAGTGGTCGTATCATAGCCCCAGAGATAACCCCTCGCTATGCCCGCTTTATCGGCATCTACGAGGCTCATAACTGGATTGCTACCATATTTCACCTTAACACTCGCTATATCAAGGTCGGTGGTATAAGGAGAACCGATTATGTTCCAACCCTTTGCGAGGGAAACAGCTGTCTCTCCCGAAGGGAGAACGCCAGCGTAAAGATTGAGGGTAGAGGCGGTTCCGCTTCCAATCTTCATCCAGAAACCCTGCCCTGTATTGAGGGCTGAGAGGTCAACATATTTTCCTTGAGCGGGGTCCCACCACTTGAGCGTCAGGTTGTTCAGCTGGTCCTTCAAGATATCGCTTACCTTGGTATTAGTGAAAAGTAGAGGCAATGCGACCATATCAATTGCCGGGAATTTATTTGTAGTTTTTAGCACAAAGGAAGCAGTTCCTTCGCTTTGCCCGGTGGCTTTATCCTTTGCATCAATTGTCCAAGTGCCAAGGGTATCCAAGGAGATTTGTGAAGTGGGCAAGGTGATTGAGGCAAGACCATTCTGGTCTGTATTGACCTCCATTGAGAAGACCTTCCCCAGCGGATTTGTAATACTTACAGACAAAGTTTGGTTCGCCATATAAGCGAAGCTTATCTTGATGGTCGCACCTCTCTGAGCAATTATGTCTAATTCATCTGGTGAAGCTTGCACTGCTATAACTCCAACGCCAACACTTCCTTTATCGGAGCGTGCGATTACATAACCATCTCCCGCTTCAAAGACGAATGTATAAACGCCGGGATTGTTCAAAACTACATCTTTCGCCGTTAAGACGATTCCCAGTTTAGGGTTATCGCCTTCCTGCTGAGGTGTAATAGATTGCTCATTGCCTTGAGGGTCGGTTATTATCAAGCGGACATTTTGCGGCGGGTCGCCATCTATATCCTTATAAGTTGCGGTGAATGTGAACATACCACCGGGCTGCCCATATACTGGGGTGGCTTGAGAATTGAGCAATTGGGGAGGATTGTTCACAATTGGACCTTCAACCACACTTGTAGAGGTTTCGTCAATGCCATCGGAAGCGGAGAATTGATAGGAGTATTTATAACCCGCAATCTTATATAGGGGGAGGGAATATGTCCAGAGTTTCCCATCCTTGCTTGTCATAGTGAAGGGGGAACCGCTTATCTCCGAGCCATCTTGGAAGATATGCAATTTAACATATTCGGCTGGGTCTACATCAAGGTCGGTGTATTCAACGCTAAAGGTGAACTTATCGCCTGGAGCGCCCGTGGTGGGTTGAACCTGACCATTGCTTAAGAGGGGAGCGGTATTCACCTTCGGACCGGTAAATTCTCCGACGCTGGGATATCTATAATTAATCTTTCCATCGGAAGCTGTATAGTAGAAATTGTATAATCCTCTCTCCAAATAAATCCTCGTCTTATAACTTCTCCCATCCGTAGAAGTCATATCTGCGTCGTAGGTCTTGCCAGTGATGATATTTTTAAGATGGAGTTTCAAGTAAACAAGGGGTTTATTGGAAATATTGTAGCGCAAAGTGAAGGTAAAGAGAGTGGAAGGAGCCCCTTTGCTCGGTGTAAAGTTGGCGCCGCTAAATGTGGGCAAACCGGAGAACGCCTTGACACAAACATTCGTGTTATAGAAGTAAACGGTGACATCGTCCCAACGCGCTCCATCTGCACTGATAAAGCTCTCGCCCGAATGAGCTGTAGCCTTACTGCTATAGCCGGCGACTGGCACCTCAACGGGAATGGGAGCGTCCCAACCTGGTGTATTTAAACAAACGACAACGGAGAAATTCTGTCCCTGTGTCACTTGAACGGGAACATCCAAGAGGATGGTATGGTATCCGGGAAGGGGCAGTGTCCCGCTCTTGCTTCCCGCAAGGGTTCCGCTTCTTGGCTGACCGGGAGTTACATTGGTATAGACATAAACTGTATAGCTGGAATTCACAACAGGAGCATAAAAGCTCACCGCGCTGATGGGCTCATCGCTAACAGCTGTGAAGATGTTGGCGAACCAAGCTGTGGAGCCACCATATCCGATGAAGCCTACTACTCCCAGTGGGTCATACTGATATATGTATGTATAATTCGTCACATCCTCTCCCGCAGCGAAAACCGCATTTTCTATGCCTATTGTTGTATCGTAATAGGAGATGTAAAAGTATCCGCCTTCGCCCCAACTCGCACCCCAGCTATTCCTCACAATGAAGGCTCCATCGCCGGGCGGTTGAGTTGAGAAGTTAGTCTTGGGGTAATTGTCATCCCATCCCACTATGCAAACTGCGTGATTGCCGTATTCCGAACCATTGTAATAATAGGCATTTGTTGAGGAATTGAAATATGCGTCATCGTAATACATTGAGGTATAGACTGCACCGTATTGCATAACCGCGGCTTTTATTATGTCGTTATCCAGCGGTCCCGTTCTGTCGGGTAGGAAATAGACTTTTTGGATGTGTTGGCGAACGGTTTTCTGCTGCCAAGTTCCGGGATTGGGATAGGGGTCGTCAACTTCCTCCACAGGTCCAAACCAACCCGCAAGATAAGCAGTTGAGGATAAACAGGTCCCACCATTCCAGCCATAGGGTTGCCCAGGGGCAACAGGGTCATAGTTATCGGCTGCCCAATTGGTGAGATTATTCTCCGAGAAATCCCAAACCTTTCCCGTCTCGGTAAGGTCGCAGGATTCAAGGGAACCGAATGTGGCGTGTGCCCAGCAGGTTCCATAACCATCCTGGTCCTTGACCGGGGTCAACCTCCCTTGTTGACGCAGGTCATAGCGTGAAGGTAGAGGCTGACGCACCAAGCTGACAATCCTTCCTCTATTGATAGCGGAGAAATTGAAGGGAGAGGGGAGAAAACCCAGAGGATGTCCGCTTTTCGTGAATTGAGGAGGGATAATCCCCTTGCTTACATTCTCCCGAAACTCCAGAAATTTCGGATTAAGAGGTGCAAGGAAGGGCTGCGCATATGCTATTCCAACCCAGAGGAGCAGTATCCCCAATATCAGTAGGAGGACTCCTTTTCTTTTTGGCATATTTTTAGCACCTCCTCATATCGTCCATTTGTCCCTCATCCTCACTCATCATTAAGGTGGTGTGGGAGCAGGCGCCTCAGGCGTTGGCTGAATTGGGGTAGAGGCAATTCCCTCCGCTCCCTGCGCCGATAAAGCGGATACCCTATAATAAACCGTTCCGGAAAGTGGATTAGCATCAAGGAATTGAGTTCCCGTGGTGCTTCCAATCAACTCAAACGGTCCATCCTGGCTTACTCCCCGATATATCCTATAACTACTCGCACCGGTTACCATATCCCAATCTACCTCTACATAGCTCTTCGTCTGGCTGGATATATTCATCGCCTTTACATTGCTCGGAGTTACGGGAGCCCCTACGATTACCAAACTGCTATATGCCCGACCTATTTCCCCTCCTCCCTTGTCTATCGCGACAACACAATAAGCATAAGCATTCCCTATCCGCACATCTACATCGGTATAAGCGGTCTGAGGAGGATAAACTTCCCATAACTCCTCGTAAGGTAGCGTTCTGACATCCTTTATAACCTGAATGTTCCAGGGCGCTCCCTGAGGCGTATTTTCTATTACCGCCCGCAATATTTTGTACTTGACCGCGTTCACGGCGGGATTCCAACTTATATCCACAGTCGCTCCATAAGACCTCACATATACCTGGGGAACATAAGCTGCCGCCCCCTCTTTCTCCCTGGTCTGACTCCATACTACCCAGCCCAACAATATCGCCCCCAGAAGATAGTAATTGCTCCTCTCCTTCCTCCTTATCTCCGCAGGCTTCGTAGTTGGTGCAGGCGCGCCTACCAATGCGGATACGAGAGAACGAGCCGCATCATCCAACGCTTCCTTTATCGCCGCCTCCCTTGATACGCCGTTTACCTTCCCCCTGCTCTTTCCCGACACAACCGCTTCCTTTACCTGCTTCCCCTCCGCAACGCTCAGCATCCTCGCCCGCTCCATCACGCTTATTATTCCCTCTTCCTCCTTCAACTCCTCAATGCTACCCAGAAAGACATAGTTCGCTCCAAATAGCTTGCCTATCTCCACTGCCCTATCATCGCTTGGCACGGATGTAACTTCCTCTTCCTTTAAGGAACCATCGGCTATCAGCCGCTTGACCATCGGAGAGCGCAGATGATAGGGTATCACATCTCCCTTCCCAGTAGCGAAAAGGGCAATGTTGAAGGCGGAGCGGGCTTCCTCGGAGAGATTCTGCTCGGTCTTATCCTCAAAGGGAAAGACCAGGTAAGCATCCTTCCCCCAAAGGGGCAGGACGCCCAAAATCACTACGAGCAACAGGACAGAATAGCTCGCTACTTTCTTCATTTGGCTCACCTCACCTTAAATTAAACATTGTTATTCCTCTAACGAAACTGCCATCCGAGCTCCTCGCTATTACCTCCAAGAGATATACGCCAGCGGGCAACGGCTTCCCTTCCGCATCCTTGCCATCCCATACCACACTGTTCAAACCTGCAACGCCCGAACGCGTCATCTCCTTTATCAACCTCCCATCCACTCCCTTAACGCTTACCTTCACTTCCGCACTATCGCTCAGGCTGAAGCTCACATTCACCCCTCCCCTCACTGCCTTCGCCATCAACCCGCTTATCAATAGGGAAGATGCCCGCCTCTCATATACCACCTTCAGCTCCTTATGTCCATCAGAGCTGAATACATAGCGGGAGCTCGTCAACATATTGATCCTCTTGTCTCCATCTATCAGGAACAATCCATAGCCCTTGGGAACCTGGGAGAGATTGGGCCAGCTCAAAGTTATCTCTCCCGCACCCTCAACCACTACATCCCATTCCGCCCTCTCCGCCTTCTCCCTCACATCCCACGCCAACCTCTCTCCATTCCTCAGGAAGTAAAGCTGAACTCCACTCAAAGCCGGCGGCTCCTCAACTCCCGATAACAACCTGCTATCTCCCATTCCAAGATAGTTGCAGGTATCCTTGCCAGAGGAGCTCTGCGCAATGAGCTGAACCCTCCAGCCCTCAGGCTTCACATCCCTGGCTTCAACGGACTTCGTTGCGGGAGTGAACACCAACTGCACGCCGTCCTGCAATGCCTTTATCCAGTATCCTTTCCAGGGCTTGAGTATGCGATTATCTCCGCTTAGGGCAGGATGGATGAGGATATAATCGTTCACACTCGGGTCGTAGCCCCAGAAGTAGCCTTTAACCAGCCCGGCTCTATCCGCCTCGCTCAGGGTTATTCTTTTGACCTCATTTGTTTGCGGGTCTTTATATTGGACGAGGACTTGGGAGATGTCCAAGTTAGATAGATAGGGTTCACCCACGATATTCCAATATTTCTTGTCCGTTTTTTCCAAACTAACGGGCACTGGGACCCCCTCTATAATAGAACCCTTGAGGGTTGCTATGGTAATGGGGTTGCCATCGTTAGTCTTCATCCAGAAGCCAAGCCCCGTAGAGAGTTTAGTTGCTCCTGAGGTATCAATGTAGTATTGTGAAGGCTGAGAGGGGTCATAGAAAGCGGCGACAATTTTCTGTGAAGTGAATACATCGCCTCTCCAGAGTTCATTTAGGGGGAGCTGGCTGAAACCGAAGGGCAAAGAAACCATATCCTTGGCGGAGAATTGATTTGTTGCCTTTACGGTGAAGGTAGCCTTACCCTTGCTCTGCCCGGTAGCCTTATCTGTTGCCTCAACAATCCATTGCCCAAGCTTGTCTGGAGTGAGGGAAATAGAGGCAGTGCCCGTGGCATCGGTAAACACATCTTTTGAGGTCGCGATGTTATCTGGGTCGGTTATTTGGAGTGTCACGCCCTGGTTAGGCAGATAGGCTACCTTTATTACCACAGGGGTGGAACGCTGTGTTGAGATATCTAATTCGGAGGGAGTAGGGGTGATAAGTATCACACCAACGCCGAATTTGACCGTAGATGACTTAACATCCCCATTGGGTTTACCGTCGCTTGCGGAGAATTGGACAGTGAAGGTTCCCTGTTGATTGATAATCTCGCTTCCCGAGAACTTAATTCCCACAGATGGAATATTTCCCTCGGGAGTGAGGGTTGGAACGGGCAAATCGTTTCCTTGCTCATCTTTTATGCTAATTTGAACATTTTGAGGTTGGTCGTTATCTATGTCCTTGTAAACAACCGAGAAGGTGAAGGTATCGCCTACTTTTCCTTGGGAAGGAGAAACTTGAACATTAATAAGTTGAGGTGGATTATTAACTATCGGACCATTAGACCAATCTGTTGCAACCGTAGCAATGCCATCGGAGGCTTCGAAATTGAATTTATATTCACCAACTTGTGAGAGAGGAACAGCTACCTCCCAGCTTTTACCATCGTTGCTTGTCATTGCGAAGGGAGAGCCAGATATTTCTACATCGCCCAATTTAATATGCGCTCTCACCCACTTCGCTGGGTCGCCATCCGGGTCAGAATACTGCACACTGAACACGAATTTCACTGCTCCGGGGGCACCAACGGTTGGATTCACCTTTGGATTGGAAAGTTGAGGAGGTCTATCAAGCTGGGGACCACTTATTGGCAAAGTAGAGGTTTTATCAGTGCCATCGGAAGCTTCGAAGTAAAAGGAATAGGAACCTCTCTCGCTTAAGGCAAGGTCATAGGTGAATGTCATACCCGTCGTCCAGCTGCCCTGCCCTTGAGTCATTGCGAAAGGAGAACCATTTATCTCCTTTCCATCTTTTATCACATGAAGGTAGACATACTGTGCGGGGTCATCATCCATATCATTGTATGTCACACTATATGTGAATATAGAACCGGGTGGTCCTATAGGAGGTGAAGGCTTGATTATACCAGCATCGGAAAGCTCGGGCGCTCTATTCACCCAAGGTCCTTCTTTCAAATCAGTTGCTGTGGTTTCAAAACCATCACTCGCTTCGAAGCTGAAAGCATATTTCCCTGGTCCGAGGTAAGTCTTGTAGAAATAAGTAACTCCTGAGAGGATATCGTCGCCCTGCACTTCCGAAATAGTGAATGGGGAATTCTGCACCTCTTCCCATTTTTGGCTCTGGGAATTGTATTTCATAATGTGCAGTTTCACGAATTGTGGTTTATCGCCATCCAAATCGCTATAAACCACGCTATAAGTAAACAATGTATTGCATGAATATTTCCGTGAGGAATCGGGCTCAACTTTCGCTTCCTTTAATATGGGTGGATTGTTTACTATTAGCCCACTATACATACCTTGTTGAGGGTCTCTTACCTCCCAAATACCCTCCGAAGCGGTGAAATAGTATGAATACATACCCTTCTCGTTCAAGACAACCGAGACCGTATAATTCCTTCCATTTGTTGAGCTCATATCGTAGCTGGTGGTTACATTAGTTGTTGTGTTCACGATATGAACCCGCACATACTCAGCCGGGAAGTTATAGGGGTCGGAATAGGTTACCGAGAAAGTAAAAGTAGTGGAAGGAGTTCCTGAAATTGGCTGAACTCTTCCACCCATCAGGGACGGTGGGAGGAAAACTGCGTGAGGCGCATCAACCCTCCCCCAACCATACAAGTTATCTTTCCCGCTCATCCCCAGGTCTATAGCGGTTTGTTCTATTCTACTCTCGATTTGCTGCGAGTTCATTCCCTTATTCACTTGTTGAACTAACGCCGCCACCGCCGTTATTATGGGAGCAGCCATAGATGTCCCGCTCAGGGCTCTATATCCACCTAAGAGATAAGTAGATGTTATATTTACACCGGGCGCCGATATATCCGGCTTTATATAGGTTGTTCCCCACCATACTATAGGTCCTCTACTTGAAAAACTGGCAATTTGGTCAGAGGAATCGGTTGCGCCTACGCCGAATGCATGGGGATAGTCGCCTGGGGAGTTTGTTGTCATATAATCTGGGCCATCATTACCTATGGAGAAAACAGGTAGAATATCCAAAGCCCTCCACACCTGCACAGCATACCAAAGCATAGGAGAATATGTTGAAGGTGAATAGCCCCACGAATTATTAACAGCTTTTAAATTCGGAAACTGCGTAATCCATTGCATAGCGCTCAATATAATGCTCTCGGAAGTTTCTCCGACATCGTCAAAAATTCTTGCAACAATAAGCTTTGCATCAGGAGCTACCCCAATCCAGCGTCCACTATAATTACCCCCTACCATAATCCCCGCGCAATGGGTTCCGTGTCCTTGTAAATCTACCGGATTTTCATAGGGAGGGTCCTGTTCGGGGTCATCTATCAAGGCAGTTTTACCAGCGAAGTCTCTCCACGCTGCTACCTTCCCTTTTAAATCGATATGTGAATCGTCAATTCCCGTGTCCAAAATCCCGATATTAACACCGCTTCCCCTATAGCCTTTGTCCCAAACTTTGGGGACCCCTATCTTCTCCAAATGCCACTCATAGGCACCTTGCAATGGAACGGGTTGCGCTTCTATCGTGGGTGGCACTTTGAAAACTCTATTCGGATAAACACCCTCTACCTCTTCCCGAGCGGCCACACTATCTATTATCTCCTTTGTTCCTTTAAACGCTACCGCATTAACAATCCAAAAACTTTCTATCTCCTTTACATTTCCTTTCGCTTCTTGCTCTTGAAGAAACGCTAGTAAGCCCGCTTGGGTCCTCTCGGCGGTTTGACGAAGGGAGAGCGTAAGAGTAGAAGGTGAACCTGAAGAAGTCCTCACATCCACCTGCTCCTTCAGCATAACAATTACAGGGATTTTCTCTTCGCTTCTTGCTGAGGCTATCCTGGCCTTCAACTCCGGCGATATAGTGCCAGTAAAGCCGAGGCTTACCAAAAATAGCAAGCCTATTATTTTCGTTATCTTTGATTTCATAAACATCACCCCGCTTTCTCCATTTTACACATCTTTTCAAACATTTTCATTTTTTGTATGGATTCGGGGGTGTCTCTTCGCTTGTCGCTGGTACCGGGTCAGAAGCCAGCCCCTCGACACCATCGGAAGAGACACTCGCTACTTTATAATAAACATTGCCCGAAGGTGGATTGGTGTCCATATATACCAACTGGTCAGTGCTTCCTATCAACTGGAATGGACCATCCTGAGATAGACCACGGTATACTTTGTAAGACTTGGGCAAAACATCAACTGCTGCTGGCGGAGCCCAGCTTATCTCCACATAACTAGCTATCCTCCTAGCCCCCACCTTAGAAGGTGAGGAAGGAGCACCGGGAATCACGAGGTTGCTTATTGAAGAGGATATAAGCTCTCCCCCTTTGCCGATGCTCTCCAACTTATAGGCGTAGGCAGAGCCAAGAGAAAAATCGTAATCCGTATAGCTTGTCTGTGAGCTAGGGATACTGTCCGCAACGATATCGGCATATGCCAGCGTGTTAGGGTCTATTTTCTGAGCATTCCAAGGCGCCGCACCCCCAGTTCCTCCTCCTGGAACTATTGCCTTCTTGAGTCTATAACTCGCTACATTGCTTCCAGACCTCCAGCTGACAACTATACATCCACCGGGATTATAAGTAGCTGTCAAACCACTTGCCGGCGAGACACCTGCCTTCTCCCTGGTTTGATTCCATACCACCCAGCCCAACAATATCGCCCCCAGAAGATAGTAATTGCTCCTCTCCTTCCTCCTTATCTCCGCAGGCTTCGAAGTTGGTGCAGGCGCGCCTACCAATGCGGATACGAGAGAACGAGCCGCATCATCCAACGCTTCCTTTATCGCCGCCTCCCTTGATACGCCGTTTACCTTCCCCCTGCTCTTTCCCGACACAACCGCTTCCTTTACCTGCTTCCCCTCCGCAACGCTCAGCATCCTCGCCCGCTCCATCACGCTTATTATTCCCTCTTCCTCCTTCAACTCCTCAATGCTACCCAGAAAGACATAGTTCGCTCCAAATAGCTTGCCTATCTCCACTGCCCTATCATCGCTTGGCACGGATGTAACTTCCTCTTCCTTTAAGGAACCATCGGCTATCAGCCGCTTGACCATCGGAGAGCGCAGATGATAGGGTATCACATCTCCCTTCCCAGTAGCGAAAAGGGCAATGTTGAAGGCGGAGCGGGCTTCCTCGGAGAGATTCTGCTCGGTCTTATCCTCAAAGGGAAAGACCAGGTAAGCATCCTTCCCCCAAAGGGGCAGGACGCCCAAAATCACTACGAGCAACAGGACAGAATAGCTCGCTACTTTCTTCATTTGGCTCACCTCACCTTAAATTAAACATTGTTATTCCTCTAACGAAACTGCCATCCGAGCTCCTCGCTATTACCTCCAAGAGATATACGCCAGCGGGCAACGGCTTCCCTTCCGCATCCTTGCCATCCCATACCACACTGTTCAAACCTGCAACGCCCGAACGCGTCATCTCCTTTATCAACCTCCCATCCACTCCCTTAACGCTTACCTTCACTTCCGCACTATCGCTCAGGCTGAAGCTCACATTCACCCCTCCCCTCACTGCCTTCGCCATCAACCCGCTTATCAATAGGGAAGATGCCCGCCTCTCATATACCACCTTCAGCTCCTTATGTCCATCAGAGCTGAATACATAGCGGGAGCTCGTCAACATATTGATCCTCTTGTCTCCATCTATCAGGAACAATCCATAGCCCTTGGGAACCTGGGAGAGATTGGGCCAGCTCAAAGTTATCTCTCCCGCACCCTCAACCACTACATCCCATTCCGCCCTCTCCGCCTTCTCCCTCACATCCCACGCCAACTTCTCTCCATTCCTCAGGAAGTAAAGCTGAACTCCACTCAAAGCCGGCGGCTCCTCAACTCCCGATAGCAACCTGCTATCTCCCATTCCAAGATAGTTGCAGGTATCCTTGCCAGAGGAGCTCTGCGCAATGAGCTGAACCCGCCAGCCCTCAGGCTTGACATCCCTGGCTTCAACCGACTTCGTTGTAGGACTGAACACCAGGTAGACACTATCCTTAAGTGCCTTTATCCAATAGCCCTTCCATGGCTTGAGTATGCGATTATCACCACTTAAGGCGGGGTGGATGAGGACATAATCGCCAAGCCTCGGGTCATAGCCCCAGAAATAACCTTTGACGAGAGGAGGCTGTGCCTTGCTAGCTTCTAATAGGCTAATCGGCTGAGCTGTGGGAGATATAGCTACCAAAACCTGGCTTATGTCTAAGTCTTTGGTGAATGGGGAACCGACGATGTTCCATCCCATATGAGTTTGGGGGTCAACCTTTAGAGCATAGCGGAATTCACCTGTGACCTTCGTTCCTTTCTGCAATGTAGCTGTGACCGGACCCTTCAACCAGAAGCCGAGTCCAGGAACCAAGGTGGGGAAACCAGCTTCGTTTCCTGACACATACTTCTTCGCTACCGGGTCATAATATGCGATGTTTTTGGGGTCAAAAGTAGAGCCGAATATATCAGTTATCGTCTGCCCCTCCAGATTGAAAGGAATTGAGGACATATCTATAACACCGAACTGATGAGTTATAATGACTGTAAATGTCTTACTATAGGTCTTATCCCCAATCTTAGCGGAGACATTCCACTGCCCGGGCATATCCGGGGAAACTTGTTCAGTGTAGGTGCCTTGAGTAGTTGTCTGGAAGTCCTTATCAATAACTTTGCTATTCTTGGGATTTGTTACCGTGAGATGCCCGGTTTGATTCGGTGCGGAGGAAATCCCGATGGTAACAACGCCTGTCGGGTCGGCGCCGATATCAATCAATGTCGGCAAGACGCTTAACACACCGACAACTCGGAAGACGGGACGCTTCGCTTCCTCAGGGGCTCTTGCGTAATCGTTGTATTCTCGCCCATCAGAAGCTTCAATGGAGAATCTATACTCGCCTTCCTCACTGAAGGTGGCAATTCGCTCGTAGTCCACCCCTTTTATGTAGTCAACAGCGTTAGGGTCTACTTTGGACATATCAAGCTTTGAATAGGGAACCCAGCTGCTGTCCTGCTTTTTCTCCACAACAACTCTTATATATTTTGGTGCATCATTATTTGCATCAGAATAGGTTGCAGTAAAGCGGAATGGCGTTGTATCTATTACCCCTGTATCGGTGCTAACCGCGATATTAGATATAGCGGGCTTGTCATTGATATAGGGTAGCTGGACCTCGCCGTTCACGACGAAATTAGCAGGGAAGTTCGCGTCCGCTTTAGGGAATCTCACAGTATCGGTCCCATCAGAAGCTTCAAAGTGGAAATAATGCTGACCTACGCCCAAGTCGCTTCCCTTCAAAGTAACACGGTAGAGCTTCCCGTCCATAGTGAACTTATCGTTGGGGTCAACTTCAACCATTGGATACTCTGTCTTGAAATCAACCACTACCTTTATATAGGAGGGGAACTGGTTGTTGCGGTCAACGAACTGGACTGTATAGGTGAAGCTGTCATTTAGACCACCAGTTGAAATTCCCGTCGCCGGGTCTCTCGGTGAAATGCACTCCCCTACCTTGCTATCATCAGGCAAGCTTCTCGGGTCAGCGGTAGGAGTGAGTAGAACGGGTGGAATGTTTTGCGTCATCAAAGGACCGAGGATGAAAGGACCTTCATAGTTGATATCTGCCGCTTTACCATCGGGAAGGGTTACACGGAATACATATTTATAAGTGTAATAGAAGTTAGTTTCATCAAAAGCGAGCAAAGGTGTTGAAGCTATAAAGGACACTCCCTTAGCATAATCTCCGGATTGAGGCGTCATCGGAATCGTAGCAATGGGTTGCCAGTTAGTCTCGCTTATCCTCCTTGAAACTATTACTTCTATCTTTTGGGGAGGGGTGCCATTGCTATCTTTATAGATTAAGCTCCACGCGTTATCAATTGTTCCCTGAACAATGATTGCTCCCTGCTTCACTACACTAACATTACCCAATGCCCTACTCATAGCTGTAATTGACACCATGCCGTTGCTATAAGGAAGGTTTACAACCGAAGGTCGGTCGTCATCCTTACCGTCGTTCGCCACGAATTCAGCAGCATAATAGATATTCTCAACATAGGGAAGTTTGCCGGTGTAGTAGAAGCTTGCCCCATCTATGTAGAGTGTGTCTTGGGGATTTTCTTGCTCCATCCTTATCGTATCGTAATCCCTCCACTTGTACTTGTTAGGGTCGTTAGGGTCTGGAGCTCCTTGCTTCAATATTATTTTTACGAAGGCAGGAGGGTCATTATCCCTATCATTATATATGGTGCGCCAAGTTATTAACACCTGTGGTGCGGGCATAACGCCCGTGCTGGTTGAGAGAGTTGCATCCGTGAAGTAAGGGCGATTATTGAAGGTGATGTCAGGTCCCCATATCTCGTAAGAGGCGGGATATCTGACAGTGCATCCCGTCTCGGGATAATATGGTTCTCCCCAGTCGTCCGTGAATTCAAAGTGATAGTTGTAGAGATACTGAGGGTCAAATACCTCCTGTGTTTCTGGATTGAAATATTTTGAGACATATTGGAATACAGCTCCTGTTTTCCAATCGTTATCCTGCCCGAGCCAACTAAGGCGCGTCATCTGGAATCTTCTCGTCTCAAGCACCTTTTGGGTGTTTCTATCCACCTTATTTATCACCAAGAGGGCAAATCTTGGAGGGTCGTTATCTGCATCTTTGTAGTTCACAAGCCAGGTAAAGGTTGTCCCAGAGGAACCAGAAGTAGGAGTCAGGGATTCACCCCATACAACGGGGTCGTTGTTTACCCAAGGGCCAGGGAGATAATCATTTCCGACGGGGTTGTCCCACGGGTCAGGATTTACATTTAGGTCAGGTGGATTCGGTGGAACATCCCTAACCCAGTAGAGCGCGTTATTTGGATTGGGTCCCGCTGGGTCGTCATCGGGACGATTGGGGAATTTCGCCGTGCGGTAATTATCCTTCGCATCAAAGAATGTAGCATATTTTCCGGGAGGTAGAGACATCTCGTAGTAGAACCACTCACCGTTCCTATAATCCCCATCATTTGGAGCACCATCGTAATGGAGCATATAGTATTCCATCCATTTTTGATTTTGATAATCGTATATCAGCACTCTCACACGGGAAGGCGGGATATTAAATGGTTGGGTGTATTTCACCCAGAAGCGCACCTTTGATGATGAGGGAACTCGCCGCCACTTATAAGTAGCGGGGCGGGGAATGGGACAGACCTCCTTATATGGTGTTTCATTCCCCATATCTACGCTCAAAAGAAGGGTTCCATCTGGGGAAGAGGGGGTTATCTTCGCTGGAACCCACACTTCCAATGGGAAAGTTTCTATCTGGACAAGCGGTGAGGCAGATACCCCTTCCATTGGGTCTCTATCCTTATGTTTCTTATCCCCATACTTCCAGCCGGTATATCCATAGCTGAAACCGCCCTGGTTTAGCACGGGGAAGTTCCAAGCTCGGAAGGGCTTCCAAGGCTTGCCATCGGGAAGGATTAGCTGCTCGGGCACCTGTAAGTCATGAGCTGCCAGGTCAGGCCGCACACGCGCGACACCACTTAAAAACCAGAAATAAGAGGTTTTCGAAATTGTGAAATAACGGGTGTAATCATATCTATCCCTACCCTGACTATCGTATGGATAAGGTTCTCCTATCCACCCTTCACCCGTTATGGAGTACCATACATCTGTTGCGTGATGATGCTCCCATATGAAGTTCAACTCGTCATCGCCGTCAAAATTATATGGTCTAAAGTCTGGTGTAGCCTCAAAATAATAGTTTATCTCCCCTTGGCTGAATGTATAATCCCATCCAGCTCCTCTGCCATTGCCCAATCCGTCATCTAATCTACGGGTGGGATATCCATACTGGGAGTTAGCGTCATGCCCTTTAGGTTCCCTATATCCTTGAGCACCCAGAAAACCCATACCGAAGTTGCCGAAGGAGAAGTCGCCGAAGGAAGTATAATGATTACTATAAGTTCGTCCATCAGTGCCCGACATTCCCGAAACTATCCTCTGAGGGTAGATAGCATAGGTCGTAGTGCCATTGGTGTGCACGGTATACATAGAGCTACCACTGTAGGAAACTGTCCACAAATTCCATTGGGTATATTGACCGGGGAAGTAACCGAAGTATTCGGTGGGGCGAACGGTGTATTTATATACCACTCCATTTCTATAATCGGCGCCGGTGATTTGGTCAAGTGGCTTATTTGGACTATCAACTATCATAAAGTGAGGAATCCAAACGCCAGTTGCTTCCCCATTAGCATCATAGTCATTTGCTCTTTCTGGCTTCTCGTTGTTGGCTCTATCCTTAATCCAGACAACAGGGGAGGCAACATAGTAGATGGAAAGATGCTGAGTCTTTGATGGGTAATCACCCCCGACATCCCGCCAGTTATCTTGAACATAGCTCAGCCCATCCCAATCAGTGTTCACGAAAGCGCGCGGTGGCAGACCGTCATAATGTTTATATCTAACTTTAAATGTATATACGCAGGAGGAAGAACCTGCGTCGGGATGCCCCTGGTCATAGGGCTCTATATATAGCCCCTGCCCATAAGCTCCACCCTCAGGGTATATCTCCGCTCTGTCTATTCCCGTTGTTGTAACTGGGAAGAAATCAGAAATCACAATGTCTGGCGCCGAGGTGGCACTGGGTTGTGCAGAGGAGGCGGTCACATACCATAAGAAGGTTCGCGGACCCCCAGTAAGAGGAGCACCCCATTCCACACCATATGCCGTAGCACACCAAACACCAGAGCGAGGTGTGCCGGATATCAACCACATTGGATAATCTCGCCCACCTATGTGTAAAGTAGGCCAATCCCAAAATACTTCTCCATTGCCAGTCTCAATGTGTATAAGGAAGGAGAAACAAGTGTTAGCAGTGCCATCGGCACCAGCATCAGCGGGGACATAATAAGGCTCGCCAAAGGGGTCAGTGCCCGTCCCCCTGCTGGGACGCACGGTATGGTCTCCAAAGGTTACATTCGCCAGTAATAATCCTGCTCCAAATATCGCTAATAAGCCGATTAGTATTGCCTTTTTCATCCAGCTATCGCCTCCCTCATCTCAAATTAAACATCTGAATCGCTCGGGAGAATTCGCCATCAGTCCCCCTTGCCAGA
>Ga0080004_1111457_pt1 | contig 16899 bp, 17 predicted proteins | sample WasSprMetagenome_FD_69207 | JGI IMG/M metagenome (GOLD analysis project Ga0080004, IMG submission 69207) | Sulfidic aquatic microbial communities from Washburn Spring, Yellowstone National Park, USA - WS (SPADES assembly) (version 2) | ecosystem: Environmental > Aquatic > Thermal springs > Hot... | reverse complement strand
CATTTTCCTACTTTATCATACATATATCTTCCTTTTATCTTATCTTTTCCTTCTTTATAAACTTCTATAGTTATAGGATAATTTCCTATTTTGCCTTTATATTGAGAAGCTGTTGTTTGAGAATAAGAAAAATGAGAGAAAATAAAATAAAATAAGATTAGAGAAAGAATTGTTAGATTGATATATTTTTTATATGACATTTTTGATTTTTTGGTTAATTATGACCTTTGTAAAATTGCTTTATTATTTTATTTAACCCCTCTAATTCTTCTTATAATAATATTCTTTTATGTGATTTTATTTAATTATAATACCAAACTGCATAAGTACAAAATCATATTAGATAACACCCCTCAATTTTTTAAAATATACTAGAATTTTCCACGAAATTGTGGACTTATACACAAATTTGCCTTTTTCAATTTGTTGTATTATAATTACTTAATGAGGATTTCAACAAAAATAATTTTTTCTTTAATTATTCTGGCTCTTATTTTTATCCCTCATTTTTTATTTGCTCAAACAAATTGTAATTTATCTAAACTAAAACCTGTTAAATTTGGAGATAAAAATATTTATGTAAAAAATTTACAAATATGCCTTCAGGAAGCAGGCTATACATTCTCTAAAGGAGTTACAGGAATTTATGATAAAGAAACAATTGAAGTTGTTAAAAAATTTTATAAAAGTTGGTATGGTGATGTTAATGGAAAATATTTTGGTAAATTAGGTATTAAGAGATTAAAAACAATCATACAAAAATTAAGAAAATTTACATTTAAGGCAAGTTTAGTAAAAAAATTTTCTTCTCAAGAAGAATTTATTAGTTATTTGAATGAAGCAAAGAAAAGATATCCAGAAGTTTCTTATGGTTATAGAAAAGGTAGAGGTGAAGTATTCATGGAAACTGTGCCATTATATGCTCCACAACCTTTATCTGTCGCTGAGCCTGCAAGATATTCAGAAACAACAGTTCAGGTTAAAGGAATAGATGAAGCAGATATAGTAAAAACTGATGGTAAGAATATATATTATTCAATAACTAAAATAACTAAAGCATATTACTTTAAGCCTATTTTTGAAGAGAAATTGGAAATATTACCAGAATTTGCAACTCCTACTACTAAAATAATAAAAGCTTTTCCTGTTGATGAATTAAAGGAAGAATCAAAAATTGAGGAAACTGGAGATTTATATTTAGTAAAATCAAAGAAAATTTTAGTTATTCTTACAAGAAATAAAATTTCAAGCTATGATGTAAGTAATATTCAAAAACCAGTTAAGAAATGGGAGATAAAATTAGGTGGAGATATTTTTACCTCTCGTTTTTATCAAGACAAAATTTATTTAATTACCAAGCAATATTTAGATTATGAAAAACCTTGTCCTATAATTCCTTTGGTCTTAAACAATAAAGAAATAAAAATAAATTGCCAAGATATCTATGTGCCTCCTGCAGTTTTACCAGTTGAAAATATTATTTCAGTTTTTGTTATAGAACCAGAAACTGGAGAAATTTTACAAAAAACTGCTTTATTAGAAAATTCAGATTGGTATGGAGGAACAGTGGTTTATATGTCTTATAACAATTTATATATAACTTATCCTAACGAAATGAAAGAAAGTGAATTACGGATAGATACAATAATAAATGCTCTTAAAGATATTTTCCCTCAAACTTTAATTGACAAGATAGCAAAGTTAAAAAATTTAGATCTATATGAATCTTCAAAAATGAATGAGTTGGAATCAATTCTTAGCTCACAAGAAGCTTCAAGATATACTGAAAATTATTGTAAAAAATTTGAAAACGCTGATAAATGTTCTGAATATATAGAAGAAAGAATCAAAGCTCATTATATAAATAAAATTAGAGATTATGATAAGTCATTTGTAGTTAAAATAGACCTAAATAATTTAAACATAAAGACAATAGGTGAAGTTCCAGGGATAGCCTTAAATCAATTTTCTTTAGATGAATATCAAGGAAAATTAAGGATAGGTGTTACTATTGGAGAAAGAACTAGAGGAGGAACGTTTCATTTTGGACGTTTTGGTTCTTTAAATTTTGGGTCTTTAAATGATGTGTATGTTTTAGATGAAAATCTCAAAATAATAGGTGGAGTAAAAGATTTAGGTAAAGGAGAAAAAATATATGCTGTTAGATTTATTGAAGATAAAGGATATGTAGTAACATTTAGGGAAGCTGATCCATTTTATGTAATAGATTTATTAAATCCATATGATCCTAAATTAAAAGGAGAACTTAAAATTCCAGGATATTCTTCTTATCTTCATCCAATTACCAAAGATAAAATTTTAGGAATAGGCAAAGAATCTTCTAAAGTTAAAATTTCTTTGTTTGATGTTTCAAATCCATCCAATCCTATAGAAAAAAGTAAATATATTTTAGATGAAGATTGGTCTAAAGTTTTAGAAAACTTTCATGCATTTTTGTTAGATAACAAACATCAAATTTTCTTTATTCCTGCATCAAAGGGCTACATCTTTTCTTATAAAGAGGATCAGATAAGTTTAAAAAATGATGTTTCATTTTCGGAGCCCCCAGAAAGAGCTATTTATATCGATGATTACTTATATTTAATTTCTCCAACTAATATCACTGTTTTTGATGAAAATACTTTTGAAAAAGTAAAAGAATTAGAAATGAAATGAATAGTCGGATTAATTAAAAAATAAAACAAAATGAATAAAAAAGGATTCCATACAAATATCGAAAAAGAAACACTCGAAAATAAAAATTTCAGAAAGGTTTTGTATACTGCAGCCTATATGCAACTTGTATTAATGTCTTTAAAGCCAGGAGAAGATATCGGATTAGAAGTGCATGGGGTTGATCAATTTTTTAGGTTTGAAAAAGGAAAAGGGAAGGTAATTATCGGTAATAATGAATATGAAGTGAAAGATGGAGATGTTATTATTGTTCCTGCAGGAATGCCACATAATGTTATAAACACTTCGGAAACTGAAGAGCTGAAGCTTTATACCCTTTATGCTCCTCCTCATCACAAAGATGGTATTATAAGAGAAACAAAAGAAGAAGCAGAGAAAAACTTCGAAGAATTTGATGGAACAACAACAGAATAAAGAGATTTTATGAAAATATCTAAAATTCGAAAGATATTAAAAGAAAGGATAGATAAAAAGAGAAGATTTAGTTTTGAAAAATTTGTTTCTTCTTCTGAAAAATTTTATGGAGTTAAAGTTTCTATATTGGATAAAATTGCTAAGGAGGTTAAAGAGGCTGATTTTGATTTAGTTGAGAAATTATGGAAAAGTAAGATTTTTGAAGAAAGATTATTAGCAATAAAAATTTTAGGAAGGATTTGAAAAAAGATCCAGAAAAGGCTCTGGAATTAATAAGAAAATTCAGTAAAAATATTTCTAACTGGGTAATTTGTGATGCTTTAGCAACCCAAGGAATAAGAAAAATAACAAAAGAAAAGCTAGAAGAGATTTTTGATATGGCAAAAGAATTAATCTCCTCAAAAAATTTTTGGCAAAGAAGATTCGCAATTGTTTTATTAATAGAATTAACCCATAGCGGTTTTGATAAAAAGAAAATTGAAAAATTAATGAGAAAAGTTGAAAATGATAAAGAAAAATATGTACAAAAAGCTATATCATGGCTTAAGAAAGAATTGAAAATTAATTAAATCAGGTTGCGTGAAAATATGATTAGTGGTAAAATTAGATGATGAATAAGAATAGTAAAATTTCGAGGTCGCAGATTGAGCTTTTTATTGAGTGTTCAAGATGTTTTTGGTTAGATGTAAAGTTTAAGATTAAAAGGCCTGAAAAATTTAGCGGTGGTTATATTGGCAGCAAATATGATCCGCTTTTAAAAAATTATTTTGATAAACATCGTGAAAATAATGAAACTCCAGAAGATATAAAAAAGCATAATCTAAACTTATTTTCTGATATAGAAACTTTAAAAATTTGGCGAGGGAGGGGGATTGAATATTTTCATGAAAGGCATAATGTAGTTTATTATGGAAAAATTGATGACCTTTTAACAAAAGATGAATATTTAATTCCATTTGATTTCAAAACAACTATTAGTAAAAATTTCCAAGTTTATGAAGATTACAAAAGACAATTAGAAATTTATGGCTATCTTTTAAAAAAGAATAACTACCAAGTTTTAAACATCGGCGTTCTTTATGTTATTAAGATTGATATTGATGAAAATTTTGAAAAGCAAGAAGAAAAAGAAGTGATTTTAATTGAAGATTTAAATTACGACATTTATGATGAAATTTTAGATAAATTGATAGAAGTTTATAATTCAGACAAAGAACCAGATCCAAACCCAGATTGCGAATTTTGCAAAAGAGATATTGAAATAATAAATTTCAAACAAAATTCTAAAAGAGAAAATTAATTTTTTTTAGATTTTTATCTTTCCTACTTTTCTGAAAAGTATGATATAATATATTTTATGAAAAGGTTTAAGGGTAAAAAATTTTATGGATCAACAGTGATTGGAGAAAAAGGTCAGGTTGTTATTCCTAAAGAAATGAGAGATGATTTAAAGCTAAAGAAAGGAGAAAAATTATTAGTTTTTGGTTTTGGTAATATGATCGCATTGATGAGATTTTCTAATCTTAAAAAATTTATGAAATATTTAGAAGAAGATCTTAGGTCGCTTAAGAAAATTATTAAAAAAGAAAAATGAAGGCAAAAATCTTGAAAATTTTTAAAAATAAAAAAACTTATCTTATTTTGGTCGCTATTTTAATTATAGGTGGTTTTACTTATTTAAAAATTTTGAAAAAAGAAAGCATAAAATATGTTTTGGGAGTGGTTAAAAGAGGAGATTTAGAAATTACAATTTCTGGAAATGGAAATATTACTCCTGTAGATGAAATTAACATTAAGTCAAAAACAAGCGGTGAAGTTGTTTATTTGAATGTCAAAGAGGGGGATAGGGTTTATAAGGGTCAGGTTTTAGCAAAGTTGGATACTAAAGATATTGAAAAAACAATAAAAGATCAAGAAATTACGATTAAAAATTTAGAGTTAGCAATTGAATCAGCAAAGCTTAGTTTAGACAAATTAAATTTCCAATATCAAAATACTTTAAGGGGAGATGATTATAAAAAAGCATTAGATCATGGAATATTGATTTTGAATGATTTTTATAATTTCTATCCAAACTTTATCGAAGATTTAAGGAAGATTTATTTTTATAAAGATCTCGACAATTATGATAATAATCTTAAATATTATGAAAGCTACAACAAAGCACTTTTTTCTGGAAAAAGTGAAAAATTAGAGATAACTTATAACAATATAAAATCAAAATATCTTCAGCTATCAGAAAATTTCAAAAACACTCCGAACAATAATGATGCAAAAGAAAAAATTATAAAAGATACCTATGATTTAGCCATTGCTACTTACAATTTAGTTAATGAAGGTAAAGAAATGGTGAGATATGTAAAAGAAGGTTTGACTTTAAATAATGCTGTTCATGAAAAACAAGATATTATAGAAAATCATTATCAAAAATTATCTAATTATCTAAGTGCTTTGGGGCAATATAAGCAAAACTTGTTAGATGTTATCTCTAAAATTAATTCTTACCATGATCTTGTTGATAATTATGAATTTGATAAAAAGAATTTGGATCTTTCTATTAAGCAAAAAGAGGTTGATTTAGATCAAGCAAAAAAGAAACTCGATGATCTTAAAGAAGATTTAAATGATTATTATATTACTGCACCTTTGAGTGGGATTTTATCAACATTAAATATCAAAAAAGGCGATTTAATTGCTTCAAATCAAATTATTGGAACAATAATTACTACCCAAAAAGTTGCAAAAATTTCTTTAAATGAAATAGATGCCGCTAAAGTAAAAGTTGGACAAAATGCAATTTTAACCTTTGACGCCTTGCCGGATCTTAAAATTAAGGGGAAAGTAATTGAAATAAGTCCTGTAGGTAAAGAAGAGCAAGGAGTAGTGAGTTATGATATCAAAATTTCTTTAGAAGAAGAAAATAAAGATATTAAACCAGATATGTCTGTTGATGCTGAAATTATTGTTGATAAAAAAGCAAATGTTTTATTAATCCCAAGCACAGCAGTTAAAAAAGATAAAGGAGGAAATTATGTTGAGGTTGTTAAAAATTATAAACTTGATAAGAAAAATTTATTTAAACCAGTAGCAATTCCACAAAATTTGATCGAGAAAAGATATATAAAAACAGGAATTTCAAATGATGAGTCTACAGAAATTTTAGAGGGTTTAAATGAAGGAGAAATAATTGTTGTAAAAACTATAACCCCCAAAACATCGCAAACAACACAAAATAGAAGGAATAATCCATTAATGCCTATACCTTTTGGTTCAAGAAGGCAATGATAAAACTTGAAAATATTACTAAAATTTATAAAAATTCTGAAGTAGAGACCATTGCTTTAAAAAATATTAATTTAGAAATTAAAGAAGGAGAATTTGTTGCTATTATGGGACCTTCTGGTTCTGGGAAGTCAACATTAATGCATATACTTGGCTGTTTAGATAGACCAACATCAGGAAGATATTTTTTAGAAGGTAAAGATGTTTCAACTTTAAATGATGATGAACTAGCTGAAATAAGAAAAAGAAAAATTGGTTTTGTTTTTCAAGCTTATAATTTACTTCCAAGATTAAAAGTAATTGAGCAAGTTGAACTTCCATTAGTTTATGCTGGTGTAAAATCCGAAGAAAGAAAACAAAAAGCAATTAATGCTTTAAAAGCTTCTGCCTTTCCAGATAATTTCTGGTATTATTATCCTAATCAACTTTCTGGGGGAATGCAACAAAGAGTAGCTATAGCAAGAGCTCTTGTTAATGATCCTCTTTTGATTTTAGCTGATGAGCCAACTGGAAATTTAGATACGAAAACAGGAGAAATAGTTTTAGATACATTTCAAAGATTAAACTTTGAATTTGGGAAAACAATTGTTTTAGTTACTCATGAAGAATATGTAGCAAAACATGCTGAAAGAATAGTTTTAATAAGGGATGGAGAAATAATTGATGAATTTAAAGTCAAAGATAGAATAATAATTAATGGCAATTATAAAAAATGAGCCTTTACGATTTGTTAAAAGAAGCTTTTAGATCAATAACAGTAAATAAATTAAGATCAGGACTTACAATTTTAGGAATCGTTATCGGTATTGCTGCAGTTATTTCGATGATTTCGATTGGTCAAGGAACAAAAAGACAAATTACTCAAAGTATCGAAAGTTTAGGTTCTAATACATTATCAATTATACCTGGCGGAGCAAGAATAGGAGCAATGTTTATGGGTAGAGGTAGCGCACAAAGTTTAAAAGAAGAGGATGTTGAGGTTTTAAAGAAAATAGATGGTGTTGTAGGTGTTGTACCAGTAGTTCAAAAAACTTTTCAAATAGTTGCACCAAATGGGAATAATACAAGGGCTGGTGTTATTGGAGCGAGCGAAGGAATTTTTACAGTTAGAGAGATTTCAATTGAATCTGGATCGACTTTCAATGAAGAGCAAGTAAGAAATATTTCAAAGGTTGCAGTTTTAGGCAATAATATAGCGAAAGATCTTTTTGATGACGAAAATCCAGTTGGAAAAACAATTAGAATCTCTGGATCTAATTTTAAAGTTATTGGGGTAGCAGCACCAAAAGGAGGAGCAATGGGGTTAGTCTTCGATGATATGATTTATATTCCAATCACAACAATGCAAAAAATCTTATCAAAATCAGAATATTTAACCTCTATTTTAGTTAAAGGAAAAAGCAAAGACATATTACCACAAATCCAGGAAGAAGCTACTATACTTTTAGCAAAAAAGCACAAAGTTGATCCCCAGAATCCAGACTTTTCAATAATTTCTCAAGAAGATGTTTTATCAACCTTAAATCAAGTGACAAATACAATGACAATCTTTTTAGCAGCTATTGCGGGAATTTCTTTAATTGTTGGTGGGATTGGAATTATGAATATGATGTTAACTTCTGTCACCGAAAGAACAAAAGAAATTGGTTTAAGAAAGGCAATCGGTGCGAAAAAGAGAGAAATATTAAATCAATTTTTAATAGAATCAGTAATTTTAACTTTGATCGGTGGAATATTAGGAATAGTTTTAGGTGGCTTAGTTTCTATCGCAATTTCTAAAATTGCGAATATCCCTTCGCAAATCTCGGTATTCTCAATTATTTTATCGTTAATTTTCTCAAGTTTAGTGGGGATAATTTTCGGTTACTGGCCAGCCAAAAGAGCAGCAGAGCTTGATCCAATTGTTGCATTAAGATATGAATAGATTTTTAAAAATTTGAAGGATGATTAAATTTGATTATAATTTGATATAAAAGGTCGAATTAATTTATTAAACTCAAATGAAAAAGGTCGCAATAGTAGCAGTAATATCATTTATATTAATTACTTTTCTTTTCTCTCAATTGACATTTGCTCAAACAACAACTGCGCCTTCTGCAACTCCAACAAAAGTTATCAAGAAACATGTTGTTAAACCTGTTGTTAAAAAACCTGTTGTAAAGAAGCCTGTTGTAAAGAAGCAAACAAAGCGAGATACTTATTCTGCATGCTTAGGTAAAGAAGTTTCTGCTCTTACTAAAGAAATGAAGAAAAAAAGAGCAAATGCTTTGAAAGAATATCAAAAAGCTTTGAAAGAGATAAATGAATGGTATAAAAATGCTGTAAAAGAAGCAAAAATGAAATGTCAAGGCACCAAAGCTTCAACCTCAACAGCTGCTACTTCTTCTGTTTCTACTACAACAGAAACAGCCACTTCCACTTCAACAACTACGCAATAAAAATAAATCAAAACTAAATATTTTAAGGCAATATTTATATATTGCAAATTTTTAATTTTCTGGCTTTTGGAAAATTAAATAAAAATCATTTTCAGGATTCCAAAAAGCTTTGCTACCTTCTTCTTTTTCTTCGGGTTCTTTTTCTGGTGCATCTATAAACCTAACCTTACCTACTTCATTTGTTGCATCTTTTAAAAACTGAAAACCCATTTCTTCTATATCTTTCTTTGTTTTTTCTTTAGATGGCGGTGTGTATCTTTCTATTATATTTAGATAGCCACCCGGCTTTAAAATTCTATAACATTCTTTTAAAACTTGACTTTTTGTTCCTGGAGATATTTTAGGATCTCCTAAAAAATTAGCTAAAAATACTTGATCACAGAAATCATCTTCTACCGGTATAGCCTCTGCATTAATCAGAGCATAATAAATATTTTCTGATTTATGCCCTTCTAACCATTCTTTATTCCTTAATAAAGCCTCCTTTTGAATATCTATAGCAATATAAATAATTTTTTTATCTTTTAATCTTAATAATAATTCAGAAACCCAACCAACGGGCTTATCTCCAGCTCCTACATCTATCCATATCTCTTGCTCAGGGCTCTTTCCCTCTTTTATTTTTCCTAAATTATCTAAACCCTCAGGATAAATTACCATTATTAAATTATAGAAGAATCTTTTGTGTATAATAAAAATAATAAATGGAAAAAATTCTTTTGTTTTTATTATTATTAGAAACATTAACAGGCTATAATTTAAATTTTTTAAAAGAAATAGATTACAAGACTAAGTTAGGGCAAATTTTGGTTGTAAATATTTTACCAAATGAAAAGCCTTCTTTTATAAAAACTTTGATAAAAGATTATAAAATAGGCAATTTCAATTTGATAGGAAGCTATAGGAACGAGAAAGAGGTTAAAAAAATTATAAATACCATAAAAATAGAAGGAAAGAAATATTTAAACTTGTCTCCATTAATATGCGTAGATGAAGAAGGGGCTATTAGTAGATTAATATTTTTAAATTCTTTACCACAAAAAGAGCTAAAAAATCCAGATAAAGCATATAAAGAATCCCTTAGAAGAGGAAAAGAACTAAAGAGATTAGGTTTTAATCTTGTTTTTTCTCCTGTTTTAGATTATGCCACGGAAAGAGATTATATTTGGAATAGAACCTTTCAATCAGATAAAGAAAATTCTATACTTTTAGGAATCTCAATGATAAATGGGTATAAAGATGCAGGGATTATTTCTATCCCTAAACATTTTCCAGGTTACATTAATTTAGAAGAAGATCCTCATGGAAATATTGTTTCAAATAAAAGTTTAAAAATCTACTCTAATTCTATAGAAATATTTAAAAAGGTTATAGAAAGTACAAATCCTCTTGGAATAATGTTTGCTCATGTAGTTATAGATGAATTTGGTGAAAAACCAATAACCAGATCTAAAAATTTTGTTGATTTTTTTAGAAAGAATTTTAATTATAGTGGGATTTTAGTAACTGATTCTGTGGGTATGCGTTCATTTAAAATGAATGATAGTTTTGGTCAATCTTCTTTAGAAGCTTTAATTTCAGGTTATAATTTATTAATACTACCTTCAAATAAAAAAGAAAGTTTGAAAATAATAGAATATTTATATAAAAACTTAGATAGAGAAGATATAAAATCTGCAATAGACAAAAGTTTTACGAAAATTTATATTATAAAAAAATTTTTCTTAACAAATTATGAAAGCGAAGATAAAAAATAAGATAAGGGTAGCTTATCAAGGAGAGCCAGGTGCTTATAGTGAGGAAGCGGCTTATAAATATTTTGGTGATAATATAGAAACTATTGGTTATGAAAAATTAGATGATGTTTTTAGAGCTGTAGAAAAAGGAGATGTAAATTATGGAGTTATTCCTGTAGAAAATTCAATAGAAGGAACAGTAAGAAAGGGTTATGAATTATTTTTAGAATATGATGTTAAGCCTATAGCAGAGGTTATTTTAAGGATAAAACATTGTCTAATTTCTTTTCCAAAAGAAACTATTAAATCTATAAAAGTAGTTTACTCTCATCCACAAGCTTTAGGGCAATGTAGTAAATTTTTAGAAAAGCAGGGATATAAATTAATTCCTTTTTATAATACAGCTGGAGCAGTAAAAATGATAAAAGAGAAAAGGTTAAAACATGCAGCTGCTATAGCTTCAGAAAGAGCAGGGAAAATATATGGAATGAAAATCCTTAAAAAAGGAATAGAAAACAATTTTCAAAATTTTACTCGTTTTTTGATTATTGAAAAAATAACGCAGATTAACGCTGATAATAAAAACAAGAATGAAACACGAATTAGGCGAATAAATTGCAAATACAAAACTTCATTAATTTTTACTTTAAAACATGTTCCCGGTTCACTTTTTCGAGCCTTAAAAGTCTTTGCTGAGAGAAATATTAATTTAACTAAAATTGAATCTATTCCTATACCTGGTAAACCTTGGGAATATAATTTTGTTTTAGAATTTGAAGGACATATAGAAGATAAAAGAGTTAAATCAGCTTTAGAAAGATTAAAAAAACACACTATTTTTTTAAAGATAATTGGTTCTTATCCAAAACAAACTTCTGTTATAATTTAAAAAAAAATGAACAAAACAAAATATATTTGGTTTAACGGCAAGCTTATTAAATGGGAAGAGGCTAAAGTTCATGTTTTGACCCATGCTTTGCATTATGGATCTGGAGTATTTGAAGGAATAAGATGTTATAAAACCCAAAATGGTCCTGCTATATTTAGATTAAGGGATCATATAGATAGGTTATTTAATTCAGCAAGATGTTTAGAAATGAAAATTCCTTTTACTAAAAAAGAGATCGAAAGTGCTACTAAAAATCTTATTAAAATAAATAAAATCGAAGAATGTTATATAAGGCCTATTATTTTTTATGGATATGGCAAGATGGGCTTAAATCCAAAAGGAGCAAACATTGATTGTGCTATTATAGTTTGGCCATGGGGTAAATATTTAAAGGATAAAGTTAAAGTAAAAATTTCTAAATTTATAAGATTGCATCCTAAATCTGTTATTTCTTCTGCTAAAATTTGTGGTTATTATGTAAATTCTATTTTTGCAACCCTTGAAGCAGAAAAAGAAAAATTTGATGAGGCTTTACTTTTAGACTATAAAGGTTTTGTAGGAGAAGGACCAGGAGAAAATATATTTATTGTAAAAAATAAAAAACTTTTTACACCAAAATTAGGAAGTATCTTACCTGGGATTACCAGAGATTCTATTATAAAAATTGCTAAAGATATGAAAATTAAGGTTATAGAGAAAGATATTTCTATAAAAGAATTGAAAAATTGTGATGAAGCTTTCTTTACTGGTACTGCAGCAGAAATTACTCCTATTTATCAAATTGATGATAAGGTTATAAATAATGGGAAAATAGGAGAGATAACAAAGATTCTTCAAGAAAGATTTTACAAAATAGTACATGGAGAGGATAGAAGATATAAAAATTGGTTAACTTATATAAAATAAATGGAAAATAAAAAAATCAAGGAATTGCGAAAGAAAATAGACTTCATAGATAAAAAAATTTTACAATTATTAAAAGAGAGAAAAAAGTTAGCAGAAAAAATAATTAAAATAAAAATTAGAAAAGGGATAAAAATAACTGATAAGAAAAGAGAAAAGGAAATTATTGAAAGACTAATAAAGCAAACCAAAGATAAAATTCTGAAAAAATATATACCCTCAATCTACAAAATAATTTTTAAAATCAGCAAAGAAAAATTTAATAAAAATATTTGATTTATAATTTAATTAATGAAAATCGAAGATATAAAAGTTAATAAAATTTTAGATTCAAGAGGTGAATGGGCTATTGAAGTTGAAATAATAAGCGAAGGGATAAAAGAAAAAGCAAGTGTTCCATCAGGTAAGAGCAAAGGAAGCTATGAAGCAATAAGTTTAAGTTATGAAGAAATTCAAGATAATTTAGAAAGCTTTTTGAAAGATGTTAAAAGTTTGGACTTTAAAAATTCAAAAGATTTTGATAATTTTTTAATTGATAGGGCAGGGAAAAACAAAGAAAAATTAGGGGCAAATTTTACTTTAGGAGCTTCAATTGCTTTTGCAAGGATTTTAGCAAAGAAAAAAGGTTTAGAGTTGTGGGAGTATTTAGAAAAAGAGTACTGTCAAAATAATCTACCTGGACATAAACCGGATATACTACCCGGATATTTACCGGATAATTTACATGTATATAAACCATATGATGATCAAGAAGAGATCAAGTTAATATTTAGCGATTTAACTTCTAAATTACTGAAGATATTCTTTGAAATCCATAATAAACTAGGTCCGTCTTTTAAAGAAGAACATTATAAAAACGCTCTTAGAGACTTTTTAAAACGAGAAGGTATAAGCTTTGAAACAGAAAAATATATTAGTGTTAATTTTAGAAACTTTGCTATAAGTAATCTAAGAGTAGATTTTATTGTAGAAAACAAAATAATACTCGAAATCAAAGCAAAACCACTTATCACCCAGAAAGATATTAGGCAAACTTTAAGATATTTAAAAGTTTTAAAATTGCCACTTGCTATAATAGTTAATTTTAGGAAAAAGAGGTTAGAGTATAAAAGGATAATAAATCCGGACGTGATTGATGATTTTTATTTATCTAAACCAGATCTATCCGGTAATCATCCGGGTAACTTATCCGGTGAACATCCGGGTAAATTACCAGGATTAATCCTTAACATCATTGGTGGAGGAGTTCATTCAAATAATAATTTGGATTTTCAAGAGTATTGGCTCACCGCTGATGAACGCCGATACAACGCTGATGAACGCGGATATTTTAATGAGTTATTGGCAAAAATTTTGGAAATTATTAAAAAATTAGAAGAAGAATTACCGAAACCATTAGGAAGAAATGATGAAGGAGCATTTTGCACAAACTTTTCAGACAACTATCAACCTTTCCTATATTTAAAGAAAGTAGCAAATGATTTTAACCTTGGAGCAGATATTGCTGCTAATCAAATAACAAAATTAGTTAATTGGAGGAATATTTATAAAAAGTTAAAGCTTTTAGATGTTAAATATTTAGAGGATCCATTTAAAGAAGATGAGTTTGAAAATTTTGCGAACTTAAGAAAACAGGGATTTAAAGTTATTGGTGATGATTTAACAGTGACAAATGTTGAAAGGTTAAAAATTGCTTTAGAGAAAAATTCAGTTGATGGAGTCATTGTTAAACCAAATCAAGTAGGTACAATTTTAGAAACATTTGAATTCATTAAATTAGCAAAAGAAAATAATTTATTTACAATTTTTTCTCATCGAAGCGGAGAAACGAATGATTATTGGCTTATAGATTTAGGTATAGCTTTTAAGGCTGATTTTTTCAAAATGGGCCCACCAGCCCAAGGCGAAAGAGTAGCAAAATACAATAGATTAATAGAAATTTTGGAAAAGCTTTAAAAAGAATATATTAAAAATAACATTTTTTCTTTGAGATACGACCTTCTATGAAGTTTATGCTATAATATTATAATCTTTATTAATAGTCAAAAATGAGTAAATATATTATTATTTTTGCTTTGGTTTATTTTTTCTCACCAAATGGTCTTTCATCTTTACCTAATTTATCTATTAATTATCTTTTAAAAGATGTTTTTAAATTAACAGCAACACAAGCTGCTTATTTTGGTGCTATTTCTATTTTAGGATGGGCAATAAAACCTTTATGGGGATTGATTTCTGATTTATTTCCAATTAAAGGTTCAAGAAGAAGAAATTATCTTATTTTAACAAGTCTTGTTGCTTCTTTTTGTTGGCTTATTTTAGCTTTAACTTCAAATTATAATGTCTGGCTTCTTCTTTTAATTTTGACTATTTCATCTTTTGCTTATGCTTTTCAAGATGTAGTGACTGATGCTTATATGGTTGAGATTGGTAAAAAGGAAAATAGTTTAAGAGAATTTCAATCAATTCAATGGTTAGCAGTTTCGATTGCACAAATTATTACTGGTTTTGCTGGAGGACTGGCAGCAGAAAAATTAGCTTATCAAACAACATTTGCTATTGCCTTTTTCTTTCCATTTACAGTTGCTTTAGTTACCTATCTACTTTTAAGAAATGAACCAGAAGCAATTTTAAAATTTTATGAATTCAAACAAGTTTTTAAGTCAGCAATATTAACCAAAGAATTTTTATTAGTTACTTTCTTTTTGTTTTTATGGAATTTTTCTCCTTCTTATGGAACACCTTTTTTCTATTATATGGTTGATGAGCTTAAATTTTCAAAAATTTTAATTGGAATCTTGGGATCAATTTCTGCTATTGGTTCAGCTTTAGGAGCAATGATTTTTGGAAGTTTTTTAAGCAAAGTGAATTTTAAAAAGCTTTTAATTTTCAGTATTTTAATTGGAGGTTTAGGCACATTTTTTAGCTTAATTTATCTTTTAAGCTTTGTTAAAAACAATCAAACATTAGCTATTGCTTTATCTATTTTCGATAGAATAGTTTTTGGTATTTTAGGAATGATAGCTTTTCTAACAATGCTTACTTTTGCTGCTCAAAAAACAGAATCATTAGTTGCAGGAAGTATGTTTGCTTTTCTTACTTCAATAATTAATTTAGGTTCAATTGGTTCAGGCTTTTTAGGAGGTTATTTATATTCAAAAATTGGTTTAGGTCCACTTATTATTGTTTCTGGTTTAACTTCTCTGATGATTTTAATTTTTGTACCATTTTTGAAATTTGAAAAATAATTTATTTTTAAGTTAAAATTAATAATAGAGGTCGCTTTTAAATTTTTAAAATCTAAAATATGAAAATAAATATAAATTATAAATCTGTAGTAATAACGTTCATTTTAGCCTCAATAATTATATCTCTTTTTTTATTTCCATTTTTCAAAATCTATGCCCAAACTTGTAATCCTGATAATCTTCAACCTGTAAGATTTGGTCAAAAAGTTGAAGCTGTTAAAAATCTGCAAGCTTGCTTAATTCAATTAGGCTATAATCTTCCTGCCGGAGCAACTGGTTATTATGGTATTCAAACTAAAAAAGCTGTCAAGGAATTCTATTCTCAATGGTATCAAGGAAAATGGACAGGAATAAGAATAGATAATAGAGGTATTAATGAAATGAAAAAAAGATTAAGCTTAAAAAGTGAAAAGAAACAAGAAACAAAAGGAATAATTGATAAAGTAAGAAGTTATGATTTAAAGCTTGATGCATATTATGTAGAGGATATAGGTTTATCACAAAATGGTAAATATGGATACATCGTTTTTGGAAATGAAAAAGACAACAAACACTACATTCAAATCAACAATCAAACATATGGTCCCTATGATTATGTTTCTAACCCTCGATTCTCTAATGATAGCTCAAAATATGGATGGAAGTTTAAAAAAAACAACAAATACTACATTCAAATCAACAATCAAACATATGGTCCCTATGATGATGTTTCTTATCCTCAATTCTCTAATGATAGTTCAAAATATGGATGGTGGTTTAAAAAAGACTACAAATACTACATTCAAATCAACAATCAAACATATGGTCCCTATGATGATGTTTCTGACTTTCAATTCTCTAATGATAGCTCAAAATATGGATGGTGGTTTATAGAAAACTACAAATACTACATTCAAATCAACAATCAAACATATGGTCCCTATGATGATGTTTCTGACTTTCAATTCTCTAATGATAGCTCAAAATATGGATGGAAGTTTATAAAAAACTACAAATACTACATTCAAATCAACAATCAAACATATGGTCCTTATGATTATGTTTCTTACTTTCAATTCTCTAATGATAGCTCAAAATATGGATGGTGGTTTAAAAAAGACAACAAATATTACATTCAAATCAACAATCAAACATATGGTCCCTATGATGATGTTTCTTACTTTCAATTCTCTAATGATAGCTCAAAATATGGATGGTGGTTTAAAAAAGACTACAAATACTACATTCAAATCAACAATCAAACATATGGTCCCTATGATGATGTTCCTTACTTTCAATTCTCTAATGATAGCTCA
>Ga0080004_1114900_pt1 | contig 16900 bp, 13 predicted proteins | sample WasSprMetagenome_FD_69207 | JGI IMG/M metagenome (GOLD analysis project Ga0080004, IMG submission 69207) | Sulfidic aquatic microbial communities from Washburn Spring, Yellowstone National Park, USA - WS (SPADES assembly) (version 2) | ecosystem: Environmental > Aquatic > Thermal springs > Hot... | reverse complement strand
CGTAAGCATTAAACCTGCTAAAGTCATAGAGAAGAAGCTCTTAGTCATAACAACACCTCTCTCAGCACCCACATCTATATATAGATAGCTATCTACGTAATCCCTAGCCCTACTCCTCTCATTAATAGTTATAACTACGCTGAACACACCTTTCTCTCTACCAATCTTCAAAACATCAAGAGTTTCAGCAGTCTCACCGGATCTCGAAATAGCTATCAAACAACAATCCTTAGAAAATCTATTACTATAGTACATTATAATCTCTGAAGAAGGTAAAACATACACCCCTACATCTATATCTTCAATAAGTAACGGAAAAGATATTAACATAGCTGAGTAATAAGAAGACCCACAACCAGTAAAATAGAATTGTCTACACCCACTACCAATCATAATTCCAGCAACACTCTTTACAACATCGAAGCTCTTTCCAATATTATCTATAGATATCACAATCTCAAGGATGTCGCTGAAAGTTTTTTCACCATACCTCTGCATAAATTACACATTAGATATCTACGGCTATATAAGTATACTATATATATAATTTATGTGTTGATATCTAAGAATTTCTTAATCTTTAATTTAAAGAGTAAGATTTTACTCTAAATAAAATTGATGTAGATTATCATGATAATTAATATTCATGCAGAGCATTTCAACATAAATATCAAACCTATACTCTTAGTAATCAAATTAATTGAACTAATTAAAATTCGATACTTAATTTCATTGATATATATATACATCTTGCAACAAAGTTCTAATTACCAACTTAAGCTACTAACCAAATTAATATTCTATCCAATTCATATTTTCTATGTTAGACCAATGTTATCAATGCAATTAAATATGTATACTTATCTATATCAGCAGTCTTTTAATAAATTAAACCTATCCTTATTGCATAAAAGTTTAAATTTGGAATTATAAGGATTTATTGATAGTGGTGAATTAATGGCTGCAAAAATAAATGTAAATCCTTTTATTGCTTATGCATTAAAAAGGTTTGGCATAATGGTATTAACACTTTCTGTAGCGCTATTTTTAATATTCATTTTGCCAAGGATGATACCAGGCAACCCTCTTGCATCAACCATTTTTAGATTAACACAAGGTGGCATTACATCACCGGAACAGCTCAAAGCTACTGAGCGAATGCTTCTCGAAACATTTAAACTCTATGAACCTCTACATATTCAATTCATTGACTTTATATCTAAGTTAATACATGGAGATCTAGGAACATCTATACTGTTCTACCCACTCAGTGTAGCTGATCTTATAGCCTTATACCTTCCATGGACACTTCTGCTCATGATTCCTGCAGTTTCATTATCATGGTTTATTGGAAATTACATTGGAGTTGTAGCTGCAATGAATAGAAATAAATTTGTAGATAAGGTAGTGTTAACAATCTTCATGATACTTCAAGGTGTACCTCCCTACGTTTTAGGTATGTACTTAATCCTATTACTTGCTGTTTACATGCCAATTTTCCCTACAGGAGGTGGATGGCCTCCAGGAATGGTGCCAAGGCTTTCAGTAGAATTTGTGCTAGCTTACTTAAAGCACTATATTCTTCCATTCCTATCAATCTTCATATCATCTCTTGGAGGTTGGGGACTAAGTATGAGAAGTATAGCAGTTCAAGAACTTGCTTCAGATTATATGGAGTATACTATACGAGGTGTAGGGCTTTCGCAGAAAAAGGTTGTTAATTACTTATTTAAATGTTCAGCTTTACCTCAAATAGTGGGTCTAGCAATTGTTTTAGGATGGAGTGTTGCAGGTTCAGTTCTAACAGAAATAGTGTTTGGTTACCCAGGTATTGGTATGATCTTCTGGAGAGCTATCAATGCACAAGATTATCCCTTAATTCAAGGGATATTCATAATAATTATAGCAACATTACTTTTAGCCAACTATATATCAGAACTATTATTTGCGTACATAGATCCTAGAGCTAGATATGCCTATGTAGGTGTACAGTAAATATGATTTCCTCGATTTCCTCTACAATAATAAGATTATTTAGAATAAAAAAGTTTGCAATAGGATTGCTCATTCTTTTGGTAGTACTGTTCATAGGAATTGTAGGCCCTGCGATATATGAAGTGAGCCCTACACGAACTATAGGAAGGAGATATGTGCCTCCGGGAGAGAAATACCCCTTAGGAACCGATGCCCTAGGGAGAGATGTATTAGCACAATTTTTGCACGGAATCAGAGGATCATTATATGTAGGGGCAATAGCTTCTGCTATATCATTATCTTTAGCAATATTCTTAGGAACAATTGCGGCAGTATTTGGTGGTCTAGTAGATAAAATAGTGATGACTTTATCAGAGATACTCCTTCTAATACCTTCCATACTATTGATGATGTTATTAGCAGCATATCTACCTGAAAGAAGTTTATGGATAGTAGCAGTTGTCATAGGTATAACTTCGTGGGCTGGATGGTGTAGAGGATTTAGATCACGCACCCTTAGCATTCTCTCATCAGAATTCATTAATTTAGCGATCCTATCTGGTGCTTCGAGATTGAATATAATAATCAGAGATATAGTTCCTATCATAGCACCCTATGTATTAGCTGCTTTCGCAATGCTCTTCTCCTATAGTATAATGGCTGAAGTAGGTTTAACATTAGTTGGCGTTGGTATGACGAAAGACGTAACACTAGGGTTAATGCTATATGTAGCTCAGATATATGCTAATATCAGCCAAGGTATTTGGTGGACTATTGTTCCGCCTTCCATTACGGTTACATTGATATTTTTATCATTATACATGATAGCAACATCGATAGATGAACTCTTTAGCTATAGGTGAAATAATGAGTATTCTTGATGTTAGGAATTTTAGGGCTTACTATTTCACAAAAGCGGGGACAGTGAAAGCTGTTGACGGTGTTAATCTATCTATAGATAAGAAGACTATTATCGGTATTGTGGGTGAGAGTGGTTGTGGAAAATCAACATTAGCAAAAGCTTTATCATTTAATGTTGAGCCACCGCTTAAGATCGTTAAAGGTGATATAGTTATTGATGGAATTAAAATAAATGATATGACCACTGATGAAATTAGGAGAAAAATCTTAGGGATTAAAGTTGCCTTAATTCCTCAATCAGCTATGAATGCATTAGTACCTACAGTAAAGATAAGAAGTTTTATAAAAGATGTTTTGAAAGAGAAAACAGGTTACACAACGCTGGAGATATTTGAATTAGCTGTAAAAAGGTTTAAAGAGCTTAATTTACCTATAGAAGCATTGGATATGTATCCATTTGAGCTTTCTGGTGGTATGAGGCAAAGAGTATTAATAGCTATAGCTACATTGTTAAACCCGTCTTTATTAATAGCAGATGAACCTACGTCAGCTCTCGATGTATCAACACAGAAAATGGTTTTAGAAACACTTTATGATATCTATAGAAGAGGTTTAGTGAAGAGTATAATATTTATTTCTCATGATATTGCAACAGTTAGACAGATAGCAGATGAAATAGTCGTTATGTATGCTGGAAAATTTGTTGAGAAAGGTTCAACAGAGGAAATGATCAATGAGCCTCTTCATCCATATTCAAAAGGATTAATATTTTCAATACTTACACCTGAGTTGATAGTAAGGGAGAGAGTAAGGAAAGCTAAGGAAGTTCTACTTAAAGGCGAACCACCAAGTTTAATTAATCCTCCATCCGGTTGTAGGTTTCATCCTAGATGTCCTTATGCGATGGATATTTGTAGAAGAGAAGAACCTCCAATGATAGAGGTTGAGAGAAATCGTTTTGTATCTTGCTGGCTATATGTAAAAAGGTGATTATATGTCTAAGGTGATTTTAGAAGTTAAGAATTTAACGAAGGTATATAGGATAGGTTTAATTCGTCAAAAAGAAATTGTAGCCGTAAATAATATTAATTTCAATGTTAAGGAAGGGGAAATAATATCACTCGTTGGGGAAAGCGGCTCAGGTAAAACAACAACAGCTAGGATAATATTAAGACTTTTAAGACCAACTTCGGGAAACGTATTATTTAATGGGAAAGATATTTGGGTGGATATCGGAAATAAGAAAGAATTGAAATGGTATTGGAGAAATGTTAATGGAGTTTTCCAAGATCCATACTCATCATTTAACCCAACACATACTATAAGATTTGTTATGCTAAGAACGTTCAATCTTTTCGATGAAGAAATAGACTATGATACTAAAATAAATATGATAAAAGAAGCACTTAAAGAAGTTGGGCTTATACCAGAAGAAATTCTAGATAAAAGACCATTTGAGCTTTCTGGTGGTATGAGGCAAAGAGTATTAATAGCAAGGATATTCTTGATAAGGCCAAAGCTTGTTATAGCTGACGAACCTACAAGTATGATAGATGCTACATTAAGACTTAGCTTACTAGATCTATTCCTCAAGCTAAGAGATGAATTCAAAACATCACAAATATTTATAACACATGATCTCGGCCTAGCTACGTATATAAGCGATAGAATATTAGTTATGTATAAAGGTGAAATAGTTGAAGAAGGTATACCTGAAGAAATTTTGAATAAACCATCTCATCCATATACAAAGAAATTACTTGAATCAGTACCTAAGCTTTACTCAAAATGGCTTACATAGAGACAATTTCAAGGCATCTGATTATCATCGGTAAAATAAAGTCTATAAACTTGTGTATTGCAGAAAAGTTTATAAACCTATGTATTGTAGAACTTTCTTTTAGGGTGGGTTAATTGGTAAGTTTTAATGCAGATAATCATAAAGTGGGCATAACACTATTAATTGTATTAATAGTATTACTAAGCTCATTACCTCTAAGTATTAGAGCCCAAGTTCCGCAACTTCCAAGGGATCAAACTCTTATAGTGTCTCAATCATGGGCAGTGCCATCAGGATTTAATCCATTTATACCAGGTATTGCTGCTTGGGGTTCAACATTTCTCCAATATCCATATCTATTTGTATATAGCTTGCTTACGGATGACTATGTACCTTACTTAGCTAGCTCGTTTAAGTGGGTAGACCCGTATACTCTCGAGATAAAACTTAAATCTGATGCTTATTGGTGGGATAAAACACTTATAACAGCTGAGGATGTGGCATTCTCGTTTGAAATTCATAGAATGTGTAGTACACCTTCAAGTTACATTTGGATGTATATAGAGGGTGTAGAAGCAAAAGATCCAACTACTGTTATCATACATGTAAATAGATCTAATGTAAACTACTTTAGAGTTATAGACGTATTGCAGTGGATGATCGTACCGAAACATCGATGGGAGAAGTTGTACAAAGAGATGGGCTGTAAAGCATTTTCGGAGTTCCCGGATAATGATCCGAAACAGATTATAGGTGGAGGTCCATATAGAGCATTATTTATGGTTGGTGATACATGGGCCTATGAAAGAGTAGATGATTGGTGGGGAGTTAAATACTTTGGCCTACCTGCACCGAAATACGTTATGCATATAGTGCCAAAAAGTGATGAACAGGTGAGGATGGAATGGCTTGCTGGCAATAGAGACCATATGTCACATTTCGTAGATAGGCTATGGGAAATAATAAAGAATCCAATGTTTGGAACCTTTGATAACAAGCATTGTCCACCTTGTATGTATGCAGATTCAATAGCCATCCTTGCACTTAATAATGAGAAATATCCACTTAATGACACAAGAGTTAGGAAAGCTATATATTATGCATTATTAGCAAACAATAGTTATGCCCTTAGAACAGCAAGCGAAGTAGGGTTCTCGGGATATATGAGATATGATATATATCCAGTACCAGTTATACCTGGTAATCCAAGAGCTGAACGTTATCTTGCCAAGGATCTTGTAGAAGCATTCTTAAAAGAAGCAACAATAGAAAATGCTAGAAAACTTTTAGATGAAGCTGGTATTATTGATAGGAATGGAGATGGAATCAGGGAACTCCCTGATGGAAGACCATTCAAACTCACCATACTATGTGTAACAGGGTGGGTACCAACAATAGGTTCAGCTCAGGTATGGGCAGATTACCTTAGAGAAACACTAGGAATAGATGCTAGAGTTGAGACAAAAGATTATTCAGTAGTATGGAGCAATGTATGTAATGGCGAGTATGAAGCAGCATGGTGGGTTATGCATACAGGAATATCACCGTCAACACCATGGGTAAACTTCGATGTGCTTATGGACTCTCGTTTACCTACATGTCCATGGCAAGGGCCGATATTCCGATACAAGAACCCTGAAGTAATTTCAATACTAGACGAAATTGGAAGAACATGGAATGAATCGAAAAGAATGGAATTATTTAGAAAACTGCAAGAAATATGGTTAAGAGATTTACCATCTTTAATGGTGGGAACAGGTGTTCACTGGTATCAATACTATAACGAATATTGGGTAGGATGGCCAAATAGAGAAAGAGTTGAAAAAGAAGGTGCTTGGTATGCAACTAATTGGGAACCTGCATTCCTCTTCGTAATATTTGAAATTAAGTCAGCTAAGGAGGTACCATCTGGTCAGCTACCTCCAGTACCAGAATTCTTAAAGCCTCACAACAGAATCCCTGCAGCTAAATTCTTTGAAGAATTAGAGAAAGTAGCGTTAACGCCTACTCCAACACCTACTCCTACTCCGACACCGACGTTTGTACCTACAACTGTTACTAAGACTGTTGTTGTTCCAACAACAATAGTGTCAACAGTGGTATCAACAGTAAGCACAGTATCGACAGCAACTATGACAGCAACAACAATTGTGACACAAAGAGTAACAGAATGGGCAACAACAATAGCAATAGCAATAGTGCTACTAATAATAGGATTCGCAATAGGATGGATAACAAAAAGAAAATAACCAAAAACAAACATTTTTTCATTTAATAATTTTGATTTAAATAGATTTTGATATGTTGATGAAGATATTCATTTTTCTTTATTCTAAATTAGGTTGAATCATGCTAGCTGTATTGTTTCATTATTTTGGTGTTATAAACATAAGAAGCTAATGAATAAGGCATTTATTGTGTTTCCTATAAAAATTTGATAACAGTGATTAAAATGTATGGTTCATTTAGTTATAGTTGGAGTTTTGTGGAGTTTGGTGTTAATGTTTATAAGGCTTGGTGGGAAGGGGAATTAAGGAGGCCTTTGATACAAATATGGGTTCCTAAGAAGGGGTTTGAACATGTGTGGGGAAGACTATACTATGAATGGCTTTGGGGGTTTCCTAGAAATACTAGTGATTTAGAGAAGCCTGTTAAAAAGTTTATTGAGTGGTGTGGAAAAACACTATTTCTTATTGATGCTTATCCAAATCTATGGATCAATTTTGGCCCTGGTAGTGTTGCAGCTTATCTTGGTGCCAAACCATTTTTCAAAGAGTATGATGATGGAAGTGGAACAGTTTGGTTTGGTGCTTCTGCAGATCTTTCTGAAGCGAAAGATTGGGACTCTATTGAAGCTATGTTGAGGTTTGATGAGAACAACTTTTGGTGGAGAGCGACAATAAATGCAACTAGAATTGCTTTAGAGTATAGCAAGAATAGATATATTGTTGGATTTGCAGATCTAGGTGGTGTTCATGATGTGTTGGTGTCTTTGAGGGGTGTTCAGAATCTTGTTAGGGATATGTATTTTAATTCTAGGAGGGTTGAGGAGGTTTCTTGGAGGCTTTTAGATCTTTGGCATGTTTATTATGATAAGCTTTATGATGTTATTAAAGAGTATCAGCATGGTACATCAGCTTGGATGGGTCTGTGGAGTCCTCTGAGGTGGTATCCGATTCAATGCGATTTCTCTGCAATGCTATCACCAAAACTATTTCAAAAATTTGTATTACCAATATTAGAAGAAGCATTGTAATAGATTAGACCACACAATATACCATCTTGATGGACCCGGGGAACTACCACACATAGACTACATATTGAAAATTGAGAAATTGAATGGAATCCAATGGGTTCCAGGAGCAAAAATGGAGATTGAAGGAAAAGACTGCAGCTCAGAACAATGGATACCACTATACAAAAAAGTTTTAGAGCATGAAAAGAACCTGGTCATAGCAGTTCCATGCAGCAAAGTTCTAGAAGCAATTGATAAAATAAAGAGCGCAGGATCCATCAAAAGAGTAGCAATACAGACAAACTGCAGTAGCGAAGAACAAGCTAGAAAAATAGTAAAGAAGTCGGTTTCAAATTTAAAAGTAAAAGCTATAGAAGAAATATAACAAAACTTATAAATAGCTACATATAGTTCAATTCAAAGGTGTTATATATGTCCAGTGATGTTTTAAACTCTATTAAAGAGGCCCTAGTTGGCCTTGATTTGGATAAGACTATAGATTTTGTTAGGATGGCTGTTGAGCTTGGCTTCAAACCCATGGATATCATTAATGCTCTTGCTGATGGTATGAGGGTTGTTGGTGAGAGGTATGAAAAGAATGAGTATTTCCTATCCGAACTTATTATGGCTGCTGAAATATTTAAAGAGGCAATGAATGTTCTAGAGCCATTGATTTTAAAAGAAGGGAGAGCACTATATATTGGTAAAGCTGTTGTAGGCACTGTTGAGGGCGATCTTCATGATATTGGAAAGAATTTATTTGTAATGTTTTTAAAATCCATGGGTTTTGAGGTTATTGATCTAGGTGTTGATGTGCCTCCAAAGAAGTTTGTTGAAGCAGTTAAGCAATACAAACCCGATGTTGTTGGTATGAGTGCGTTATTAACAACTACAGTTTTAAATATGAAAAAGGTTATAGATGCTCTAAATAATGAAGGTTTGAGGAATAGTATTAAGGTTATTGTTGGTGGAGCAGCTGTAACAAAAGAGTATGTCAATGAAATAGGTGCTGATGCGGGTGGTATAGATGCTTATGAAGGTGCTTTGATATGTAGAAAATGGGTGGAAGAAAAGCGAAAGGCAGATCTTAGATAGTGTAGTGATAGCCTATGTCCTTAACTCATAGAGAACGTTTGTTAAGAGTATTTGAGTTTAAGAGTGTTGATAGGATTCCGAATTATGAGTTTGGCTATTGGAGAGAAACTATTGATCGTTGGCATAGAGAAGGGCTGCCTGAAGAATTAAAAACTGATGCTGAGGTTGAGCAATATCTTGGTCTAGAGGGTTTAGAAAGTGTTGAAAAAGTTCCTGTCATCATAGGTGTGTGGCCTAGACCACCTGAGGTTGTGTTGAAGAGTGAGGATGATAGGGAGATAGTTGCAGATGGCCTAGGTGGTATATATGTTAGAAAGAAATACACCTCTACAATACCTCATTATATTAGATACCCGATAAGGAATAGAGAAGATTGGGAAAGGATAAAGCCTTTCTTTGACCCTAAGACGTATGGCCGTGTGCCACTAAACTGGAGTGATATTGTTGAAAAATATAGGGACAGAGACTATCCTTTAATAATATTTGTTGGAAGCTTATATGGATGGTTAAGAGATTTAATGGGTGTTGAAAGAATTTCTATAGCATTCTATAGAGAGCCTGATTGGGTTAAAGAAATGATGGACACGATAGTCAACTTAGTTACAACAATTCTACGTAGAGTACTTAAAGATATTAAACCTGATATTGCGTGGTTTTGGGAGGATATGGCTTATAGTAAAGGACCTTTACTATCACCTAAACTTTTCGAAGAATTCATGGTTCCAAGGTATAAGAAAATCATGAGCATTCTAAATGAACATGGTGTTAATATAGCTGTTGTTGATTGCGATGGTGATATAGAGCAACTTGTACCAGGATGGCTTGAAGCAGGTGTAAACTGTATGTTCCCACTAGAAGCAAGATATGTAGATCCCTATAAACTTAGAGAGAAATTCGGTAAAAAAGTTCTCCTAATTGGTGGTGTAGATAAAAGAGCTTTAATAGCAGGTGAGAAAGCAATCGATAAAGAACTTGAAAGACTTACACCATTACTAGAAGAAGGTGGATACATACCAACCGTTGACCACAGGGTACCACCAGAAGTATCATACCAAACCTACCTATACTACTTAAAAAGGAAGAGAGAATGGCTAGAAAAACACCATCCATAACATAAATCATCTCAACATATATAATGAATACGATATTCGCATGTTAATATAATAAATGTTATTTTGCTAAAATATGATGTTAAATGAATGCCTATAGCGGAAGATATTTTAGCAAATTATCTACAGACTCAAAAGCGCTACAATAGAGCAGTTTATTTTGAGTTGATGAAGAGGTTGTTTTAGTAGAGGGTAGAGAAGTATTATTTTACATTCATAGCGAATATTTTTATTCATACAGTTAGATGGAGTTTTCCATGACTTGGTCTCTCCATACAGAGGTAGAAATCTTTGGTTTCAAGAACGCTGTTTCTCAGCAATTTACAAGATTTTAATGATCATCGCTAAAGGTAGTTTTAATAATTAAATGTTTTCTATTTCACCTTAAGGCGAGACTTTTAGTTGTAAAAGCTTTACAAAAACGAAGAATGTGTAACTATTTATTGCCATACTTATTTCATATATTTTCTTTATTTGACTAAAAGTAAATATAAAAATAAAAACCCTCACACATTCTTATCAATATCGAAGTGAATGCTCTAGGTTATGCGTCATGAACTGGGCTTTGAGAAAGGCCATTTTTAGTCTAGCTGCATGGTTTCTAGCCGTAAGCATATCAATTCTGATAATAGTGTTAAGCCCTGGCGATCCTGCTTTAATAATGTTAACAGGTTTTCTGCAACAGGGAATACCATATGATCAAGCTGTGAGAATGGTGCAGGCATACATCGGTTTTTCACCTGCTGAACCTTGGTGGAGTAAATGGTTGCGCTATCTCTTGGGTGTGGTTACAGGAAACCTTGGTGTTTCAATTACTTATAGGATTCCAGTAGCACAGCTCATTGCAAATGCCATTCCATGGTCTATATTTTTCGTAAGTTACTCGCTTAGCTTAACTGTGATACTGGGCGTTTTAATAGGAATTGCCTTAGCGTATTACAGGAGTAATACTATATTTGTACGTAGTGTAACAACAATGCTCACGGTTTTTAACAGTATACCGAACTGGATTTTAGCGGCAGTGTTTTTCGTCTATATAGGTGCAAGATGGCAATTACTGCCTTACATGGGGCCTTATAGTAACGATGTTACACCAGGGCTAAATTTGCAGTTCATAGCAAGTGTGCTATATCATTATACATTACCTACGATGGTAATGGTATTAACATCTATTCCGGGCTGGGCTTTTGGCATATCTGCGATGGCTTCTGCAATTTTAAAGGAAGACTTCATAACTTATGCTAAGGCTCGTGGCTTGCCTTCCTCAAGAATTTTGTGGACTTATATTACACGGAACTCCATCCTTCCGATATATGCTAACATAGCAATAACATTCACATGGCTACTGGTCGGCACTGTATGGCTTGAGTCACAGTTTCTTTTACCGGGTCTAGGATCGCTTTTAGCAACAACCTCGGGTGCCAGGGATTACCCTGTCATGATAGGCGTATATGTGATATTAATAACGGCTATAGTGCTAGGAGCTCTCTTCACAGACCTCACATATGGGTTCATAGATCCGAGAGCGAGGGTTGGTGAGACATGAGTGAAAAAAGTAGGAATTTGGCTAAGCAACTTAAACTCGTGTTTAAGATATTTTCACGAAGCCCTACGCTATTGTTCAGCTTGGCTGTGTTATTAGTATACATTATAGCAGCTCTTGTTGTAGTTTTGGGGTTTGTACCACCTTTACCACCATATAAGGGAGGATGGGAATACATGTATCAACCTCCCTCACTAAGAGATTTTCCATGGTACATTCTAGGCACAGAGTATACTGGCAGGCCACTGCTTTTGACAATAATTTATGGCATTCCGAAGACACTTGCTGTAGCATTTCTATCTGCATTAATTACTGTTGGTGTTGGTACAGCAATAGGTCTGATAGCAGGTTATGTTGGTGGTCTTGTAGATGAACTACTTTCGCTAGCGATAAATGTCGCGTTGACTATACCAACATATCTACTGGCATTAATATTGGTAGTAATTTTACCTCCAGAACTAAAAACAAATGTACTTGTCTTGGCGGGTGTTTTAAGTATAACAGCTTGGGCATCTTTAGCAAGGGCTGTGAGAGCTCAAACTATTGCTCTAAAGAGAAGAGAGTTCATAGATGTTGCAAAAACTATTGGTTATGGTTCATGGAAAATAATGTTTGACGAAGTTCTAAGATTTATGGCACCATTCATAGCAATGAACCTGGTGCTAAGTTGTGTTGGCGCCATATATGGATATACAGGTCTTGCATTTCTAGGTCTTATGCCTATGACTCCAGATAACTGGGGAGTTCAAATATACATGGCTATAAGGGGTGGTGGAGCACTATATTCAGACAAAGCTATACTTGCATTATGGTCTCCTATAATAACAATTGTGTTACTTCAATATGCTCTCATAAACATTGCAAAAGCAATGGAGGACATATTTAACCCTGCTTTAAGAACTTATCTACAGGGTGAAGAAATGTGAGTGAGATACTATTAGGCGTAAAAAATTTGAATGTATCGTACTTTAACACTAAAGTTGTGTCAAATATCTACTTTAATATCCTCAAGGGAGAGACATATGCTCTTGTTGGTGAAAGTGGATGCGGTAAATCAACAATAGCCTCCTCAATAATGAGGACATTGCCAGAAATAGCGCATATTGATGCAGATTCACAGATTCTCTACTATGCATCTCCTCATCCAGTGGATCTACTTAAGGTTCCGGAATACGAATTTTCTAACAATTTCAGATGGAGAGAAATTGCAATAGTTCCTCAAGGTGCTTTAAATTCGCTTAATCCCACAATAAGAATCAAAGATCATTTTATGGAGACAGCAAGGGCCCATAATCTCGATAAAAAAGAGGCCCTGGAGAAGGCCTGGAAATTGCTGGAAGCAGTAAAATTAGATCCGCATAGAGTGTTAAGCCTTTATCCAATTGAAATGAGTGGAGGCATGAAGCAACGAGTATTAATTGCACTAGCCCTTCTTTTAAATCCCAAACTACTAATACTAGATGAGCCTACGACGGCGCTAGATGTACTCACACAAAGAGAGATTCTGATAATGTTAAATGAGCTAAAGGCAAAATACGGTTTAACATACATGCTCATATCGCATGATATTGCCCTTGTGGCTGATATAGCAGATAGAGTTGCTATTATATACGCTGGTAGAATAGTTGAAGAGTCTAACGTTGAAAACATATTCTATAATCCAAAGCATCCATACACAATAGGATTACTAAAAGCTGTGCTTAAACTTGGCGAATTTAGAGAGCCTGAAACAATACCTGGCTCAACGCCAGACTACAGAAAATTACCACCTGGTTGCAAGTTTCACCCAAGGTGTCCATTTGCCATGGATATCTGCAGAAGGGAAGAACCACCCTTCATAGAGGTCGAGAAGGATCATTTTGTATCCTGCTGGTTATATGCAAAGAGGTGATGTGTGTGTCATTAATAGAAGCAAAAGGCATTGTAGTAACTTTTGCTATAAGAAAAGGCTTAAAGAAATTACCATTCAATGCAGTGGATAATGTAGATCTAGAGATTGAACAGGGAATGATAGTAGGGTTATTAGGGGAAAGCGGTTCAGGTAAAACAACACTTGGAAAGGTAACCTTAGACTTAGTAAAACCAACAAAGGGCATAGTAAAGTTTATGGGGAAGGATATCAGGAAGATGTATAAAGAGGACTACAGGAAATACAGATTAAATGCGCAGTATGTACCTCAAGATCCTTATGCAAGTCTGCATCCATTTAAAACGACGAAGGACATTTTAATGGATATAATCAAGTATCATAAACTAGTTCATAGCGATAAAGAGGCTTTGGAGCTGGTTTCAGATACTATGATAAAAGTTGGTTTAAATCCTCCAGAGAAGTATCTCAATAAATATCCGTTTCAATTAAGTGGAGGAGAAAGACAAAGGGTGTCTATTGCAAGAGCACTGCTACTTAAACCAATGTATATTGTTGCTGACGAACCTGTAACAATGTTAGATGCATCACTAAAAGGTGCTATTGTCAGTACACTCAAGAATGCTATCCAGGCTATGCGTACATCACTTCTATTCATAACACATGAAATCACACTTCTGCAGTATTTTGGATCTCAAACGAAGGTTCTCGTAATGTATCTAGGCAGGGTAGTTGAACAAGCACCGCTAGGAGAACTATTGCAGAACCCCCTGCATCCATATACGCAGGCATTGATATCTGCCATACCCGTAGCAGACCCTAAAGCTAGGGCTAGTAGGAAATTATTATTAAGAGGATCCCCGCCATCACCATTAAGTAAGCCTCCAGGATGCCCACTTAGCGATAGATGTCCTTTTGTTACTGAGAAGTGTCATAAAGAGGAAGTAGTATTAAAGGCTATTTCATCGAAACATTTAGTCGCATGTCATCTCTATTAAGAAAGCATCTTTTCTATTCTTCATCTTTATTTCAAAATAATGTTTTAATTAATCCATTTTCATTATAGTTTATAAATTTCTGCTAATTGGTATTTTTATCAAGGGTGTGGTTTAATGCACAATAACACCACACCATTAAAGTTTTTAGCTATAGCACTAGTATTACTAATATTACCTGTAATGATGATACCACCAAATATAGTTAGGAGCCAAGGAGCAACATTTCACCTAAATGCATGGTACGTTGTTCCACCAACAATTACTTGGAACCCCTTTGCTTCCCTTAGCGTTTTGGGAGGCGCACAAGGTCTGATAGGATCTGCATGTACATTACCATTGTATAGTTTTGAAGCTTACCATGGTTACTTACTTCCACTACTTGCAAAAGAAGTATCGGTAAATCCAACTGAAGGCTACCTCGAAGTGAAACTATTTGAAGATACTAAATGGTTTAATGGCAAAGATCTTGTGCCTTTCACAGCTAGAGATGTTTGGACATATTTTGTGATTCAGTGGAAGATATTCCAGAATTTCATTCCATGGTTACTAGATGTGAGAATTGTTGATGATTACACTATAAGGTTTTACTTCAACAGAACAGTATTTTCATTGACGGCTCCCATATATGATCCGAAAACAGGCAAAGTAGATACTACACACATCAATAGCTATAGTTTTACAACTAACATTTGGTACCAGGGCTTCTTCCAGATTCTAACATCGCAAATCACCACACCCTATAACATATTTGGTAAGTATGCTGAAATGGTTGCCAATATACCCTTAAGCGAGGTCTCAAAGAGATACAACTTAACAGCATTGCAAAATGAAGTTAGGGATTTGCCGATGGATACACCGTGGTGTACAGGACCCTTCTGGCCAGATCCATCAACACTAACCACAACAAGTATAAAGCTTGTTAAAAACCCTGGGTGCAGATGGTCCAAATATGTGCAGTATGACTCTGGTGAAATATTGTTTGCTAGAGCTGAGGAGCAGATGATTGCAAATATGATTAATGGTATGAATCTATTGACATGGCATGGTATATCACCACTAACACTAGTAGAAATAGATAAATCCGCTGGAGGAGTTAAAGGAGCTTGGCTTCAAGGCTTAGAGGTACAAGGTATATGGTTCAACTTGCTAAGGTATCCATTTAATATAACAGAGGTTAGATGGGCTCTATCAATGCTTATTAATGTTTCTGAAGCAGCTAAAGCATTTCCACCAATTACACTTCCATATACAGATCTCGTTACAGGACAATTCAAATCTTCAGATCTTCCAACATGGATTACAGATAACCTACCTATCAACTACGGGTACAATCCTCAGAAAGCGTATCAATTGTTGGAGAGTGTTGGGTTTAAGAGGGGTGCTGATGGAAAGTGGTATATGCCAAATGGAAAGCCCTTCCACTTCGAGGTTCTGTGTGTATCTGCTTGGGCAGACTGGGTATCGCAAGCAAGCAATCTTGCAGCACAGTGGCAAGCACATGGAATAGATGCTGTATCTAATTGTGTCGATGTAGGTGTTTACTCACAACTTTGGAGTACATTCAGTTTTGATGTGACTCTAAACTGGGATATCATAAACCCAGCTGGGCTAGCAACAGCTTATACAGCCTACTTAAACAGGTACTGGCCCTCACTAAGCTACTTGAGTGCAACAAAGTTTAACTATACGTGGCCCGTTCCTCTAAAGAATGGTACTGTTATATATGTTAATCCATACTACGAGCAAATGAAGTTGCAGGCAAGTGTGCCCGGAACAAGCAGCTTCTGGGATGCAATTGCAAAACTAGCTTGGTTCTGGAACTACTATATACCAACATATCCCATATGGAACTTTAGAAGAGGTTGGCAAGTTAGTATAGTTGAATCGAACTTTGCTGAATTACTTGGCGTTCCTGATGCGCAAATAGATGTGGGAGGTTATAAGATGTATGGCTGGGGAATAGACAAGAGCTGGGTTGCAACTGCATGGTATTCAGGTTCCTATTCAGTATATGTATGGATGATGTATGGAATATTAAAGAAACCTACAACCCCCTTACCTTGGCCTCCAAGCAAACCACCTGTAAACCCATACAACTTGTTACCTTCCGAGGCTAAAATTGTGAGCATAACAGATCTGGCAAAGCCATTCCTATCACCAACCCCCACTCCGACTACTTCGCCTACTACTACAGTTACTACGCCGCCTGCAACTACTGCACCACCTCCAACAACTGCTATGACTACTACTGTTACTAAGACTGTTGTTGTTCCAACAACAATAGTGTCAACAGTGGTATCAACAGTTAGCTCAGTATTGACAGCAACTATGACAGCAACAACAACAGTAACACAAAGAGTAACAGAATGGGCAACAACAATAGCAATAGCAATAGCATTGCTAATAATAGGATTCGCAATAGGATGGATCATAAAAAG
>Ga0080004_1079346_pt1 | contig 16901 bp, 23 predicted proteins | sample WasSprMetagenome_FD_69207 | JGI IMG/M metagenome (GOLD analysis project Ga0080004, IMG submission 69207) | Sulfidic aquatic microbial communities from Washburn Spring, Yellowstone National Park, USA - WS (SPADES assembly) (version 2) | ecosystem: Environmental > Aquatic > Thermal springs > Hot... | reverse complement strand
TGGATTCCATCAGGGCGACCATCATAGGGCGATATAACTTGCGTATCGATGAGTTGGAAAAGCTGAGCGCCGAGGCGCTGTATAGGCTCGTCATGGACAGCCTTCAGGGGTTCGTCTTAAAGCCAAAGCCGGACCGCCACATCGGCGAGGACTTGAGGCCGGATTTGGGGGCGGGGATTGGCGAAGGCGCTGAAGGGAGTGGAGAGGGCGCTGAAGGGGGCGGAGAAGCCCTTGGAGAGGGGGTCTACGCGGAGGAGGGATGGGACAACTATTGGCGGGATGCGATAAACAGGGCTTACATCACGGCTAAGATGGCCGGGAAGCTCCCTGCGGGCATTGAAAGACTCTTCGAAGTCCTCAGACCTAAGGTTGATTGGCGGAGCGCCCTCCGGGAGGCGCTGGTAACCGGCATGGGCATGAAGGCCGTATCAACGTATCAGAGACCGTCCAGAAAGCATCCCGAGCTACCGGGGCTGAAACGGTTCAGCATACCGAACATCTGGATATTGGTGGACTTATCGGGTAGCGTAAGCGACAAGGAGGCTAATCAGTTCGCAAGCGAAATCTTTGCGATAGCTAAGACATTCAATGCAACGGTTAAGGTCATCCCTTGGGACACACAGCCATATCAAGTAACGGTTCTCAGGTCTCCGTCAGACATATGTAAGCTCAAGTTCATCGGAGGAGGGGGGACGGAGATCAAGAGCACCCTCGAGAAGCTCATGAGGGAAATGAGCCTCTACGATTCGGTAGTGATCCTCACGGACGGCTTCATAGGGGACATAGATAAGGCTGATGTGCAAGCCATGCTCGAGGGGGTAACGCATAAGGCATCCGCAACCATATTCGTGACCACAGCAAATAAGCCGAAGCTACCTAGTAAATGGACTGTTATCGAGATGGTTTAATCAACTTTTTTCATAGGTGGGGGGCATGATGCTCTTCTTCAGGGAGGAGGATGGCGACGTTAAGGTCGTGGACACCCCTGATGGCTTGGAGGCCATAAGGGCGAAGAGGGCGCTTTTGAAGCAAGGCTACAAGGAAGTCTTCTCGGCCCCAAACTTCTACGCCGTGAGATACGTTACATACAAGTGTAGGTCATGTGGCAGGAATGAGATCTTTTACACGGAATACTCTAGGGAGTATGGCATATCGATTTACAAGTTGTTGCGGTTGTCGCTTATGGAGATATTGCAGGACTGCAGGTATAAGGATTATCTGCCAACTGAATGGCATTCATTTAGGCTCTCAAAGCCGGGATACAAGGAGCTCTTCTTAGAGATAGTCAAGAAGCTGGATGAGGCCGGTAAAGAGGGCGAGATAAAGGCCCTCATGTCAGATGCCATACTAGCTGGCAAGGTTGTTGCGAGGATATATGGGATGAAAAGCTTTACAGCCGATGACATACTTGATGCAATAGCCTCAGTAACCCTTGAGGGTGTGTTCAAGGGCAGGGGCGAGTGATCGGTTTTTCATAGGTGGGGCTCTTGAGTGGACGGGTATTCATCAATGAGGAGGGCGTCTTCATCGAGCGCAACGGCCACATGATCCATGTTGGGTGGTTTAGGAGCAAGGGCAGGAGGTTCATCTCCATCTCCATTGACGGTAATCATTGTTTGACCCTGCGCGCCTCGGCCACGATCTATAACCTCCTCATCGAGCCATTGGCAATTGGCGCCGTTGGCGACGACGTTATAGAGTGCCTCAAGCTCATCGCATCAACGTATCGAGGTATGAGGACGCGCATGAAATATGCAACCGCTTTGGCGTATATCGGGCCGAGCATTAGGAAGTGGATAGGGAAGAACCCGAGAGTCTACCTCAGGCGCAGGGCAGATCTTATTCACGTAAGCCCACCATACAAATACCTGCTAGCATTCATCTACAATAATGGATGGGTTGTTGCGGACATGAAGTTCGAAACAGTATATGCGCATATCCGAGATGAGGGGGAGCCGAACTTCTACATTTTCGATTGCTACAAAGATCATTTCGACATTGCGCTGGCCGAGCTACTGCCAGCGCTCAAGGATGACTTGAAAAACATTCAACGCTTAAACAGCTTTGGCTTTGATGGCGGCGACCGCCGTCTGCCGATCCCTTGGGTAATCGATCGCATCCTAGAGAAGGTCCCGATGGAATGGTGGAGGCCGCTGGATATTGAGGCATTAGTCCTCGAGCAGGAGCTCAGGCGGCTCGGCTAACCCCCTACTTTTTGTAGGTGGGGTCGAATGGGAACCAGGTCTGAGACCATAGTTTGGGATGGGCGTTCGATGATAATCCTATACAAGCATTGGGACGGCTACCCCGACTACATGACTACGGTCTTCGAGGAGGTGGCCGACTTCGCCGCATTCATGGCCGTCGATCAGATACATTGGCTATCATATGCCGAGGACGTTGCCGCATACATCATCACATACTATGGCATGCTGTCCAAGGAGGAGAGGAACAGGTTTGGCTGGCCCCGGAACCCGGATTTCAGGCCCTGCGGCAGGATAGCAGACTGGGTGGATTACGTTTACCTGCTGGACGTGTCGAGCGCCAAAGAGGGCGAGTGGGTGCTGAAGATATACGAGGTTAAACCGGAGTTCTGGAGGCTGTCGAGGGAGGAGAGGGATGCAATATACAAGGAGATGGTGGAGGGGGGCGCAGCCCCCGGAAACTACCTAAACCAAATCGGGGTCGAAAAGATACCCATTAAACCGGTGCAGATCAAGCCGGAGATAAAGACCTTGATAAACCTGATATAAAGACCTTGATAAAGAGCCATTGGCAGACTAAGACTACAAAAGCCGCATCATTTTTCCTTTTTAGGTGGGGGTCGCGTGGGAGCGGTAGAGGTCACCGTCAAGTATAACGTCGTTAATCCAAAGCGGACGACCTTCTCACTCCGAAAGATCGTCGACGTCGTCGAGTGGAGCCCGAAGGATAGGCCGATCGATAGATACCTATTCCCGAAGACCGCGTTGCTGCGGCCCAGCGTCAAGGATTGGGAGGGCGAGAGGCGGATTGAGGTCTACGTCCTCCGCGAGGGGGATTTACTGGACCTGGACTACGCCACCGGGACCTGGGGGCATACCAAGTATTCCGAGAGGGCCCTGCTAGTCGCCAAGCAGGGCTCCAGCGCCGAGCTGGATGGGGTTGACGTCATTAACGCGGAGGCGATATATAGGGCGAGGGATAAAACGCTCACCCTGATAGCGCATAAGTCCCTCATCAATCAGGGATACCTGGTAAGCGGCAGTAAGCCCATCTCCAACGCGATAGCGTTCTACGCGAGGCAGATGCTGAACAGGGCCATCGACATACCCCAGATGCCAGACCCCGAGACGGAGGCCCTGGCAAAAGACCTCAGGGAGAGGCTAAAGGCCCTCATGGAGGCATTAACAGGCTAGAGCCCGACGAACACATATTTTTTCTATTTTTTCCTATTAGGTGGGGTTATGAGTAGTGGCGAGGTCATAGTCTTTAACAGCTGGGATGAGCTATGGGATTTCATCGAGTCCCGGAGAGAATATGTCGCCATCGACAGGGCGAGAACTAAGGGAGGTGAATCAGTCTACCTAGCGAGGCTAACGAATGACGTATGCAGGCTTCCAGAGCTCTTCAAGGGCAGCATGGCGCATCATTACAATCTGGAGGGGCTTGCGAGGCTCGTCCTGATGCTGAAGAGGCAGAAACAAAGCCTAGACACTATACGGAAGGAGTATGCCTGGCAGGAGTGGGCCGTCGAAGCCTTCAACCGCATCGTGAAAGAGCGCGAGAAGCTAGTCGACGAGGTGTATGACCATGTTGCCGCCCACCCGGTTACCCATTGGGTTGAGAGGGTTAAGGGGCTTGGAAAGCATGATGCAATACTGTTCCTGGGCTTCATCGACCCGCATATCGCAACATCCGCCGGCAAGGCCTACAAGTATTGGTGCCTCGCCGGCCCGGAGTCAAAGCTGAGGTCGGGAAGGAAGGTTGAGGGCAAGCCTATCCTGCGCGGAGAGGGCTTCTTCATGGCAAGCAGGGTATGGATGAGGGGCGATGAATACTACAAGCCGCTAGCGGAGGCCAAGAAGGAGTATTATTTGGCAAAGCTACCGCAGGACGAGAGGGGCAGAAATGCCCATGCACATGCCAGGACATTGCTCTGGCTGGCCAGACTGCTGGTTGGCCATGCCTGGGAGGTGCATCGCAGATTCGAACGATTGCCAATCAACCCACATGCCAACCACATCCCACCCAAGCCAGACGAGGACGCCGTATTCGACAACGAGAAAATCCTAAACGCCATAAGGAACGGGGAGAGGCTTCCGCCTGACGCCGTCAGGGTTTAAATCATTCACCTCTTTTTCTTTTTATGGGCTGTATAGTATAGCGAGCTAGCATAATAAGTGAACTGGCTGGGTGAGCGAGCTAATGGATAAAGCGAGCTGAAGATATAAGCGAGCATAGCCCTGAAGTGAGCTGCCTATCTGAGCGAGCTTTTTCTAAAAGTGAGCTGGAACACGGAGCGAGCTGGCATATTGAGTGAGCTAGGATGCCAAGCGAGCTAGAGTTTCAAGGGAGCTGAGAGCAGAAGCGAGCTAAAGTTAGGAGTGAGCTTCTACCTTGAGCGAGCTGGGTTAGTGAGGGAGTAAATGAACCTCAGCGAGCACTAGGACAGAGTGAGCTAAAAATCGAAGCGAGCTTGGCCAAAGAGTGAGCTGGGATATAAAGCGAGCTAAAACGGCAAGTGAGCTAAACATCTTAGCGAGGCTTTTTTCTTCAGGTGGGGTCTGTGAACGGGCGAATTTCGATCCATGATGGGGGCTTTTCGGTCGAGCGCAACGGGCATGTGATCGGGGTCAGATGGAATGGGTATGTCGACATTCTCATTGATGATCATTATTGTTTTACGGCGCACGTCTTGTCCAGCGTTTACAAGCGTCTTATCAGTCCCTTGATCAACGGCATCGCTGGCGATGATGTCATAGATTGTCTCGCGCTCATTGTATCAAAATACCGGAGCGCAAGGGTGCGCAGTAAATATGTAACCGCTCTGGCATATATCGGGCCGGGCGTCAAGAAGTGGATAGGAAAGAGGCCTAGCGCATACCTCAAGCGCAGGGCAGACCTCGTCTACATACGCAAAAAAGAGAAGCCTGACGATCCGCCGAGCAAATACCTGCTCGCATTCCTCTGCAATAACGGCTGGATTGTCGTGGACATGACGGTCAGGGGGGTGTATGCATGTGTCCGAGATGACAATGGCTCTCACTTCTTCGTTTTCGGTTGCTGCAAAGACCTTTTCGCCATCGCGTTGGCAGAGCTACTACCATCACTCAAGGAGGACTTAAGAAACATTCAACACCTAAGAGACTATGGCTTCCTTGAGGAGTGGGCTGGCGGCCCTTGGGTAATCAGCCACCTCTTGGAGAAGATTCCAATGGAGTGGTGGAGGCCGCTCGACATCGAGGCCCTGATCGTCGAACAGGAGATTAAGCGAATCACCTAAGAGCCCTCTTCCTTTTTGTAGGTGGGATTGTATGTGTGAGGCGAATGGGAGCCAAGCAGCATGCAAGGAGCTAAGAATATTCTGCCCATTCTGTGGCACGGAGCTCGAGAACATTACTGAATCCATTAGCGGCGGCGACTTCTACGTATGTGAGAAATGCGGGGCGGTTGGCTTCGGATGGCATGAGGCTGACCAGACATACCATGTGGTATTTGACGAGCCGGAGGACGAGGACTGCGACCCATCTTTTTTAGGTGGGATCCGCAAAAGCCCTGCATTATTTTCAAAATATGATACTCGAGTATCATCCATTTTTCCTTTTTAGGTGGGCTAAGGCCTACCCCTCTTACCGAACTTCGATAAAGGTGGGAGTTGAGGAAGAAGGTTAGGATGTGTATAGCTTGCGGAAAGGTTCTGCCGGCTGGCAGGAGCTATTTGAGGTGCGATAGATGCGGCGCCCCGGTATGCAACCTAGAGTGCCTGGCAAAGCACGTTGAGACCCACTACGTAATTATATGCGTATAACACCTCATATTTTTGTAGGTGGGTTTCATGTCCGAGTGTGAGAATTGTTGGGTGCTACGCCTCCTGACATCAATCCTTGAATGCGGCCCAAGGGATCTGGATCGGCTAAAGGGCGTGTTCGCCATAGCCGAGAAGTTCGGGATAGATGCGAAGGACGTCATAGCCAACGCAGAGGGCGAGGCCTGTGGAAGGGCCAGGTTCAACAACCTGATGCGCGCAGCCATGAGGATGACCCTCGAGAGGATAGCCAGCATACTGGATGCATATGAGCGGACGTGGGTTGCTGAGAGGCTCAGGGAGTGGGAGATCTACATCAACTACCTCGACTCGTGGTTCAACATAGAGTCCCTCGACAGCTTAGACGAGGATGACCTAAAGGCGCTCTCCCCCGTGGAGGTAGCCATGATGGTGGCTGAGGAGCTCGACGGGGAGGCAGGCTCTTTCAACGGGTCCGGCTGGGAGGGGGACGATGAGGTCCTGGACCTAGTTAGGAGGAACTATTGGCTATCCGGGGACGCTGAGGCGGATGAGGGCGACCCGCTAGCAGGCCTGGAGAACTCTAACATGTTCGCCAGGATAACGCCCGTCAAAACCATGCAGGAGCTATGGGACCACATCAGAAACTATCAAGGCATCTTCAGATACAAGAACCTCTACTTCGCCAACCACATGGGCTACGGGTGCTTCGTCTACATAGTTAAGGCCGGTGAGGCAAAGGAGTTCGAGAACATCACCTTCGAGAAGTATGACGACTTCAAGAGGTGGCTCCTCAGGGTGTTGCTGATAAACGAGGAGACGAACACCATCTCCGAGTTCTGTAAAAGATACTACAACCGCTGAAAACACGCCGCCCCATATTTTTGCAGGTGGGATTTTTGCCCAGATACATCGTGAAGATAAATGTGGATGGAGCAGATCCACTATATGCGGTCTTCTCAACAATAGTCATGGACTTCGTGTCAAAGTTCTACAGGTCTCTGGATGACTTGTGGAGAGATTATCCGGAGTATGAGGGCCAGGAGCCGTTTGACACATTCGACGCCAAAATCATCGTCGATAAGAAAGGGAGGCGGGCGCTAGAGATCAGGCATAATGCCCTTCACATCGATGATTGGAAGAGTTAATAATCCCCAAACCTCCATTTTTTCCTAGGTGGGCGCATGCGCTCATTCTTTCAGCGCTGTACAATGAACGCCCACGCCATCCTAGAGGATTATAAGAGGGGCCATGACATCACCATAGTCGTCTGGCGAAATGGGCGAAATGATGAGATAGTTAAGGTCGAGGTATATTCTGATAGGAGAAAGCTCTACGATTGCGATGTTACGCTGATGGACACCTGGGCTATAAGGGAGTTTGATAGGAGGCGGGCCAGAAGAGATCTTGAAAAGGAGCTGAACAACGCTCTAAGGGGCCTCGACGAGATGGCTGGGGAAAAGTTCTACCACGAGGAGCGCGCGGGCAAACACCGCATCTCCACATACACTTACCTCGCTAGGCCCAGGTTACGCGGTCGGCTCCCCGGGCTCTCCAGGATCTAGGAAATCGGCTTCAAAGCTTAAATGCCCTGTACCGCCGCTTTTTGTAGGTGGGGAAAATGGCGGCGATATCTGACCTACCGAGGAGGCTTGAGGCGGAGCTTGCCTCAGGCTTCGTCGGCAGGGAAGAGGAGGCGAGGGTAGCGGTCCTGGCATTATTAACGAAGTCTCACGCGGTCTTCATAGGCGAGCCGGGGACCGCTAAGTCGGCGCTGATAAGGAGGCTTTCACAGCTCGTGAACTGCAGATTCTTCTACTACCTGCTGTCGAAGTACACTGTCCCAGACGAGCTCATAGGGGCCATAGATCCAGTGGCGTATAAGCAGGGAAGATTCGTCAGGAACTTCAAAGGGAAGTTGCCGGACTGCGAGATAGCGTTCATAGACGAGGTTTTCAAGGGCAACAGCGAGACCCTCAACACCCTGCTCAACATAATGAACGAGAGGATTTTCGTGGACTCGGATGGGACGGTATACCAATGCCCCCTACACACCCTGTTCGGGGCGAGCAACGAGCTCCCGATGGACAGCGAGCTCTCGGCCTTCTACGACAGGTTCCTGCTAAGGCATTTCGTCAAGAGGATAGACTCGACGAAGCTCGAGCAGGCAATAATACATAATCTAAACAGCTTCAACGCGGGCGCGAGGCCGATCTGCACCCTAGCCGACCTGAACGCCATCTATGATCAGGTAACCAGCTACATGATCCAAAACGCGCCCGCCATCGCGAAGGTTACCACCCAGCTCGTAACGGTCCTGAGGGAGAAGGGGATCTTCGTCAGCGATAGGACCGCCGTGAGCCCGAACCACCTCCCCAGGCTGATCGCCACCTACAGCCTGGTCTACGGCGTGGATCTCCGCAAGAGCGCGCTCGCCGTCAGCAGGTACACGCTCCCCTCAGAGGACGTCTACCAGAAGTACATGGAGGCGCTGGACTCCCTGATGCCGGTGGAGCTCAGGGTCGCGATGGAGAAGCTCGAGCAGGCCAGGAACCTCGCCAGCGACGGCAGGCTGAAGGACGCGAAGAAGACAGCCGCCGAGGCCATACAGACCGCGCAGACGCTCTTCGAGAAGCCCGAGAAGCTCGAGCTCTTCAAGGACGAGGTCAGGGAGATAATAGAGAGCGCCGAGAAGCTTGTCAGAGACATAACCGAGATCGAGGAAAGGCTCAAGCAATACAAGAAGGCGCCGTAGCCCATTTTTCCAGGTGGGGCCCATGAAGGGCGTTTTGATAGAGGATTACCGGAACCCCGCGTACCGCAGCCTCGCGAAGGAAATCATGGAGAACATGATCCTCAGGAACAAGAGGATACCGCTGGCAGTGGTCATGGACGCCACGATAATACACTACAAGCCCTGGACCGACATAGTCTTCGACCCGCGATCCCAGTCGTCGTGGAAGAAGATCCTCGAGAAATATCACGCATCAGATGAATACAGGAGGCTTAACACCATGATAGCCGGAGACCCGCTCATGGTGAAGTACGCGGCCATCCACTTCCTCAACAAGCTCTACGACAAGTCGAGCGACGAGCTGTGGAACACCGGGTCCAGGCCATCGGAGGGGGATAGGAGGAACCCTGTGGAGGCCATATTCAGGTACATCGACGCCCTGATGGCGGACAACAGGCATACCAAGGCCAGCGTGGTCATCGACTCCATAGTCGGCGTCCTGAGGAGGGAGGCTGAGGAGGTGCAGGAGGACGCCGAGGCCGTCGAGAGCTTCTCCCACTCCGGGCTGCCGGTCGCCGAGCTGTTGGAGAGGCCGGAGGAGTTCAGGGAGAAGGCCAGGAGCGAGATAATCGTGAGCCTAGTCAGGCTCCTCCGGAGGCTCAGGAGGGAGGCGGTGGCGCCGAGGCAGGCCACGATGCCGACCCTGGTCGGCGGCAGGCCGCTGGGGCTGAAGAGGATGCAGAGATGGAGCGAGATGGCGAGCATATACCCCGTGGACTACGTCGATGAGGACCTCCTATCCTACAGGGTCGCGAGCAGGACCCTGAGGGTCACGGAGAGATACGGCGGCATACAGGACTACGTGGTGTACCTGGATAAGAGCGGATCCATGGCCGGGGGCATCCAATACAGGGCCACGCCCACGAGGGTTGAGCACGTCCCCAAGATAAGCTTCGCCACCGCGTCGGCCCTAGCCCTGGCCAGCCACCTCAGGAGATATGGCGCCAAGATGACGCTAAAGCTGTTCGACGTCGAGGTACACGACCCGATAACCGACATGAAGGCGATAATCGACACTCTCACGAGGGTTGAGGCCGACCGCGGCACCAACATCTCGAAGGTCCTAGAGGACGCGGCGCAACACCGCGACGACAGGATAATCGTCGTCACGGACGGGATAGACGAGGTCTCGGAGGAGAGCGTCAAGAGGGCGAAGAGCCTCAACCTCGACATAACGTTCATATTCATAAAGACCGATAACGAGCTGTTGAGAAAAAACTTCAGGAGCATATACATCGAGGAGGCCAAGCCCGAGATACTGCTAACCATATGACGCGGGGCGCTTTTTGAGGTGGGGAGGATGAGGATACTCGTGCTGGAGGTTGGCAGGCCGATAGTGGACGACGTGGAGGCCCAGATAGGCAAGCCCGACAAGGTCATATCATATAAGAGGCCGATCCTGGAGGATGAGATGCCGAGGATAGCCGGCGAGGTCTATAACGCGATCAGGGAGCTGGCCCGCGGGGGGGAGCAGGTAGCCTTGGTCCTCTCGGGCCCGCTGCCCCTGGCGTTCCAGATAGGACAGCTCGTGGGCCTCAGCCACTTCAAGGTGCAGGTGTACCACTACACCGCCGGCAGGTATAAGCCAGTACCACCAGTAACCCGCGACGTGATGTTCGAAGAAGGGGGCGGCAACGTTTAACAAAGGCTAACCCATTTTTCCTAGGTGGGCCACATGATCCGCCTAAAGCTGTCGATCACCCTCCCGCCGATGTCGTTCACCATCCGCGGGCGCACCATCAGGGTAGATGGCGACGAGCTAGTTCTTGAGGGGTTCACCGAAGAGGAGGCCAACGCCATAAAGACCTCGATAGAGGACAACTTCTGGGAATACGATGTCTCCAAGAGGGCCGCGGGGAGGGCGACGTGGGATGAGGCATTCATGAAGGCCGTGGAGGCGATACACGGCCCAAGGTTCGCGAAGGAGTTCTCCTCGCAGGTGGAGCAGGGCAAGATATGCTTCGCCGCCGACGACGACGCGGTCCTGATACTCTTCAAGGACAGCTCCCTCGCCGGCAGGTTCATAGGAAGGGGAGGGGCGAGGATACGCCTGCTCGAAGAGGCCCTCGGGGTCAGGATCAAGATTGTCTCGGAGGAGGGGAGGGGGGCGGGCGAACACGAGGAGCTCAGGAGAAAGCTCCACGACCTGCTGAACTCGCTCGTCTCATGACCGGCTCGCCCCATTTTTAAAGGTGGGCCGCGGGAAAGACGGGGAAATGATATATCACCCACGCGCGTTTTCCGGCTCCGATGACAATGGTAGGTGGGAACGTGAGAAGGTTTTCTAAAATAATCACACACGGCGGGTCCGGGCATTTCGACGACTTCATGGCGTGTAGCCTATTGATACTCAAGTATCCTGAGGCTGTTGTGGAGAGGGTCCCGGAGCTGGCCAAACCCATCATCGGGGAAAGCGACTGCATATACGTCGATATCGGCGGCAGGTATCAGCCGCCAATATACCTAGACCACCACCAGGACCCCTCCATACCGAGCTCCTTCGCCCTCGTCCTACAGCACTTCTACGGCATAAGCATAGACAGGTACAGGGACCTGCTCTTCTACGACTTCAAGGACAGGTTCGGCTTCAAGAGGGCCTCCGAGGCGCTCTCCCTGCCAACGGTGATGGTGCCATCCCCGATAGAGAACATAGTGCTGGCCATGTGGTCCAGGGCCAGCAAAGTGAGGCCCGGAGACCTCCTCCACGAGCTGATGAGGGAGGTCGCGAAGGGCCTCCTGGAGATAATCAGGAAGAGGGAGGGGGTTAGGGAGGCCGTCTCCAGGTCCGATAGGGCCATCACCCCGAACGGCACCGTGGTCTTCCTCGAGATGAAGAGCCCCAGCCTATACGTGGTGAAGGAGCAGGTGCCGGACGTGATAGGCATCGTCAAGATAAACACGAGGGACCCGAGGAGGACCGACGTGATCAGGGTGGACGACAACCCCCACTTCGACCCCGTCAAGCTGACCGAGGGGCTGCCGGTAGCCTTCAAGCACCCCACGGGCTTCATGGTTGTGTTGGACATGCCGTTCCAGGAGGCGAAGGAGGCCATAAGGCAGAGGCTGAGCGGGATGATGGCCTAGCCGGCTTCCCCCACATTTTTATTTTAGTCTAGTTTAATAGTTGGCTAATCACTGGTATAGGTGGGAATATATGGATTGGTCGTATCTCGTTAGGGTAAAGCCCGCCTCGAAGAGCTCTGGCTTCGTGTACCTGAACAGGAGGGCGATGTCCGCGCTAGGAGGCCTATCGGAATACGTTATTGTTGAGGTGGCTGAGGATAGCGTTGTCCTGAGGAGGGTCCCGGAATACGCCAAGGTTGTGAAACTCAACAACATCAACCCATTTCTCGAGGTCGATGAGGGGGCCGCCAGGGGGCTGGACCTCTCAGGCTGGCTTAGATGCCCGAACTGCAGGAAATACTACAAGTACCTCGAGGTGAACGTCTGCCCATACTGCGACGCAAAGCTTGAGGGGGGTGAGGCCGAATGAGGAAGGAGCTGATAGGCGTGAGCACCATACATAGAAAGGGGTTCCTATACATCCCAAACGATGCCCTAGAGAGGATGGGCATCCCAAGGGAAAAGATCCGCAAGGCATCCGTGAAGGTAGCGATATACTACGTCGAGTCCGAGGGCGTTCAGGGAATACTCCTGAGGCCTCTACAGGTAATCGAGGATTAGGGTGCCACTTCTCCTTTTTTATCAAAAGGTGGAGGCGCGGTTATTCTGGCCCCGAGACCCGCTCATCCTGTTTACCTGGCTCCTCCCCCGCATCACCCACACTGTTGGAGCTCCCCCACCCTCTCCAGCTTCTCCCTTATCGCCGACCGTATGAATTCAGACCTGTTGGTGTAGGGGCCCTTCACCACGTACCTGTCCATGTCCTCAGCAAGCTTCCTAGGCACCTTCACCGTTATCACCACGGTCTCGCCCTCGCTCATCCTCCCTCCCGAGGGGGATGTATGCGCGCGTGCCTATAAGCTTTAGGGCCGGGCCGGCTCCCGCGTATCGGGAAACCTTTTTGAATATAAGGACCCGCACTGTGTTGGGATAATGAGTAGGGCTCTCGCGGGCTATGGGCTGGGGCTTGGCCTCGTGACCCTCGCCGGCCTATTCATAGGCGCGGATGAGCCAATGGTGCAGGCGGCGCATTCCTCCCCAGGCCAGCTCGACGTCTTCGTAATACTCCTCAGGGCATATACGCCCCTCCTAGCCCCCGTATCCTCCGCCCTTGGCCAGCCGATGATCGGGGGATGCCCGCCCCTCGGCATGATCCCCCTCCTGCTCTGGCTGGCCGTTGGGTATGTCGTGGGCCTCCTGCTCATGAGCCCCGATGCCGCTGGCAAGGCCACATTCCTGACATCCGCGACGGTGATCATGCTCTGGATATACTCCCTGTTCTTCTCGGCTCCGGCGTGGGCGGATCAGAACCTGTGGCTGGCCACGGTGAGCGGGCTCTCCAAGGACCTGGTCTCGAGGCCCGTGGACCTGGCATTCATCCTGATAGCGCCGGCGCTCCTCTCGGCATTAACCGGCCAGATAATGGAGATTGTGAGGCATAAGCCGGATAGGGGGAGAATGAGGGAGTACGCGCTTTACTAGGAAAAACTCCGGCCTAACCACGCCCCCGCCGCGCGAGCGAGGCGACGTAGTATGCCAGCGTCACGAGCGGGACGAGCATGGCCATGGCTAGGCCGTAGAATGGGTAGGCCAGCTTGTACGCTATCCCGTCCACGTCTGATGCGCCGATGAGCGCTATCGCCAGGTAGGCCAGGTATATCGCCAGTATCACCAGGTGGATCACGGTGTCCAGGCTGAGGATCTTCAGGGGCGTCATCCCCAGGAAGATGATGAGGCCGTAGAGGGCGTGCACGTGGAGTTGCCTGAAGAATGATTTGGCCAGGCGAATGAACCCCATAGTCCAGGCAACCCTCTGCCTCAGCAGGCCCCTGAGCCCGGAGGGCACCCTCGTTACCGCCACGGAGTCAAGGTGGACAATCCTCATGCCCAGCCTCTTCGCTATCAGCCCTATCTCGGTGTCCTCCCCGTCAAAGTTTCCCGAATGGTGCCTCATTATGGCCCTCAGGGAGTCCGTTTTGGCCACGATGAACGCGCCGGAGGTCAAGTGCGGGGAGAGCCTCCTGACCTTCATCGCCAGGGCGTATTCCACCGACTGGAACCCGACCAGCCTGCCCTCACACGGTATCGGCAACACAATTGTTGAGGCAATGTCCGCGCCGGCCTCCTCAAGGGTTGCGCAGACCCTCCCCAGGTCCTCGGAGGGAACCGTGTCGGCGTCCAGTATCACCACGTACTTCGTCCCCACCCTGGATAGGCCGCGGATTATGGCCTCCGGCTTGCTAGCAGCATCCTCGACTATAACCGTCCTCCCCTCCTCCCAGTAGAGCGGGGGCCCGTAGCCGTTGTAGCACGGTATTATTATCGTGTAGTCGTCCACCCGCCTTCGGCTGAGCCTCAGCGGCCTCCTCAGCATGCTGACGATCGATAAAGAGTCAAATACCACCGGTATCGGGAACACTATCACCCCTTACACCCCCAAACACCTCCCCGCCCATCCGCTCTTAAGCTTTAAACCCGCCTGGCCCGATCACGGCGTCATATGCGTTGCAATATGGCCTGTCTGAGGGCGCTTGAGAACATTTCCACGGCCTGGTCAGCATAATTGCTGAGCACGTAAATCACCTCCCCCAAAAATACCGACAATATCACCGCCGCGATCACAAACGCCGTAATCAAGGCGATGCACGCCGCAAAAATCACAACCCTGGACGCGCGCAAGCCGGCCACCTCTATAACCGAGTCACCGCCCTTACGGAGTATAAAAAGTTATGAAAAACAAAAAGGGACGTGATTATCGAGTTCAGGAGCGGGGTGAAGAGGTGAGGTTATGGAGTTTAGGGGCGAGTATGGAGTCTATGTTTTGGGGGATGCTAGGGAGCTTATCAAGACCGTTCCGACTGAGTCCGTGGATTGTGTGCTTACTGATCCGCCTTGGGGGGTTGGCTTTGACGAGTATGATGATTTTAATGTGTTTCTGGATGTTATCCCGGAGCTTTATAGGGTTATGAAGGAGAACTCATGGCTGGCCTTCTTCACGACCCCTAAGAGGATCTACGACTTCACCCCCCTGCTCAAGTATTTCAGGTATGTGTGGATGATCCCATACCTCTTCTTCGGGGTCAAGTCTCTTTCGAGGACTCCGTTGGGCAATCAGGTTACATACTCGATAATCATGGTATTCGCCAAGGGTAATCCAAGGGTGAGGATGAAGAGGGGGGATGTCATCGTCTCCGACGAGCTACCGATAAGCACTGAGGGAACCGGGGAGCGCCAGTTCAAGCCAACATACACGGTCTCAGCCTTGGTCTCAATGTTCACCGGTGAGGGCGACTTAGTCCTAGATCCATTCGCCGGATACGGCTCAATACCACTAGTATGCGAGCTGTTCAAGAGGAAGTGGATAGCATTCGAGGTAGACCCGTTAAAGTTCCAGATAGCTAGGAAGATCGTGCTGGATAGGAGGCTCTACAACATTAAGAGGCTTAAAGGCGAGCTAAAGATCGATGATATGAAGACGCTTGAAGATTTTGTAAGCTAGAAAGGTGAGGTGTTGGCCATCAAATGATTAGGATCCTTGATTTATACTGTGGGATGGGTGGCTTGAGCCTAGGCTTTCTCCTTGCTCTAGACGGCGTTGAGGTTCATGGCCTTGATGTAGATCGGCATGCTGTGGAAACCTATAACCTCAACCTCGGAAGGCTTGGTGGCGTTGCCAAGGTTCAGGATGTCCTTGAGTGGGTGCCGGATGGCGATTATGATGTTGTGATGGGTGGGTCTCCATGCCAGCCGTTTACGATAGCGAATAATAGGAGGCCATGCGAGCAACACCCCTACTTTCCCACTTTCCCCAAATTCTTTGATGTTATCCTATCCCTGAGACCTAAGGTCTTCGTCCTCGAAAACGTTAAGGGGTTGATGATGGAGAGAAACAGGACTCACTTCTTGAGGCAGATTGGTAGGGTCGCGGATAGCTATTGCGTGGAATATGACGTGTTGAATGCCGCGGATTATGGCGTTCCCCAGAGGAGGGAGAGGCTTTTCGTGATCGGGATAAGGAGGGATCTGCGCGTGAGGCCATCATTTCCTAGGCCGACACACGCGAAGGATGAGGCGGTAACGGTGGATGGGGTTAAGATTCACAGGTGGGTTACGCTCAAAGAGGCCATAGGCGATCTTCTCTCGATCCCGCCTCCATCTAGGGTTTTCCTCATGCCCAGCCAAGTGGAAAGGATAGCTAGGGAGAGGGAAAACACATCGGGAAAGTATTGGGGCGAGATGGACTTTCCAGATAGCTTGGATAAGCCCTCTAGGACGATTTCATCGCATACGATAGAGGGGGTAAAGAAGGAGACAATTGTCTTAGCTTGGACTGCATATCAGGCAAAGCATCCCCCGCTATCCCCCGATGAGCCATCCCGCGCGATCACATCCCACTTGGCAAAGGCATCTAGGGATGGGCTGGTTCCCGTGCTGGCTGAGCACGTAACAACAGGACTCGACCCTGAGAAGGTGTGGATGAGCGACTGGGGATCAAGGGTCATGAACTATGATAGGCCGAGTTACACGATAACCGAGAAGCACCGCTCAGGCCAGCTTCTCCCAATAGTCTACCGCAGATTGACGGTTAGGGAATGCCTCCGGCTTCAGTCTTTCCCCGACTGGTGGAGTTTCCCAGACAGTGTAAGCGCGTCGAAGAAATATAAGCTGGTTGGTGAGGCCGTTCCACCTATACTGGCATACCGTGTAGCTGTTGCGCTGGCCAAAACCCTTGGCCTTGAAACAAGGGAACCCCCAAGGGAGGATGAGTGGAGTCTCCCCTACTTTAGAAGGGCTTTTGCGGATTATTATGATTCAGGTTGAGGTGGGGGTCATCGGATGGTGGACCCGCCAACTCGCCCAACCCTCTCCCGTTTCCTCCCCCCATCCCCAAGGCGAGGATCATCGGTAACCAGGCCGCTTCTCTAAACCACTCGAACCCTTCCCACCCTCTCCCCGCCAATGTAATTGGATTATGGTATGGTATTTAAGAGTTGTTTT
>Ga0080004_1111670_pt1 | contig 16906 bp, 24 predicted proteins | sample WasSprMetagenome_FD_69207 | JGI IMG/M metagenome (GOLD analysis project Ga0080004, IMG submission 69207) | Sulfidic aquatic microbial communities from Washburn Spring, Yellowstone National Park, USA - WS (SPADES assembly) (version 2) | ecosystem: Environmental > Aquatic > Thermal springs > Hot... | reverse complement strand
GCCTAAAAGACCTCTAATAAGCCTATCACCCACCAATTCAGCAATATGCTCATAAGCATTCGCAATCCTTTCCTCAAGCAAACTGGAACAATAAAGAAACTTGCCCAAATCCCTTCCAAACTTTAACTCACCCATAAGGAACCCCACAAACCAAACAAACACAGCCATAACGTAAAGCATTTACTAAACTAAAATACAGATTAAATTTCAACTTAGCGATAATATTCTGTTAGTCGCTGTTAATGGAACAGTTGGCCGCTTGTAGGGAATTGTTACGCTTGGGCTTTAACTTTGCTTGTTATTTGCTCTATTCTTTTTAGGCTTTCAACTATATTATGAGCTTCTTTCAGCACTATTTCCTGATCCTCTATGCTTAAGTCCTTCATTATCTGGTCTACATCTTCGTGTATCTGTTTCGCTATGTCAACGCTGCTCATTGCAACCACTCCAAAATTAATGTGGGCGTGCCCACTTTTATAGTTTTTAGGTTTTTCCTCCTATTGACTTTATTTATGGATTTTTCCAAGCGCTTATTGAAATCGTCTGTGTTCCACGAGGCAAGATACTCTGCATTGAGGAGAGTTGCTCCAGCATAATGCAATAAGTCACCTATCTTAAGTGAAGTTTCTTTAAAATACTCGTTAACAAGTGAAAGAAAAGCCCTTGAAGGTGAGCTTAAAAGTTCAATTCCATAAGCCTCTATCGCCTCTAATATTCTGAGTGCATCAGCAACCCTTAACGGTCTCTTAGCTACACCTATGGCTAAATCCATCTCCACAGCTTGCCTACACGATACTGGCTCAAAGCCGCGGCGTTTAATCACATCCAAAAACTCCCTTGTTTGACTATGAAACATATCAAGCGAATTAGCTAAGGCTATCAACACAGAAAGCTCCAAATAAACCCGAACCATAAACCGGACACACCATTATCTCTTTGTCTATTGCTCCTCGCTTTTATGCCTTAAGTCACAACATGACACACTTTCTTTAGTTGTCACTGAAAGGTTATTTCATTTTGAATTGTGGCGACGTAAGCCATATTTCTGCTTGTTCACGGTAGGTTTGCCGCCAGCTTTCAATGCTTTTATTTATGTATGCGCCTTGCTGTTCAGGCAGTGCGTGTCCCATCCAATATTCTATGTATAGCGGGTCTACCTTGTGGTCGCTTAGAAACGTGCGGAAGGCAGCCCTAAGCGAGTGCGGGCTATATGGGTTTCTGCCCTTAAAGTGGCTTGCGAATTTTTGTGCTGTTTTGCGGAAGTAGGCGTGAACAGCCCTTGAAGACACGTTATAAATGGGTTCCTCATCTTCCAATTTACGGTTGACCAAATACTCTTTAAGCATCTTCACAGACCAGCTTCCAAAAAATGTGATGAATGATATGCCTGTTTTCTTTCGTGTCAAATTTAGGCATATGGGCGTAGTGCCCACGTGGAACTCGTCGTTTGTGTTTGCGAATACTGCCTGTTCAAGGTTTACGTAAACCATGGTTGAGTTTATGTTTTTATGGCCTAACAGCTTTTTTACGTGGAGCAAGTCGTGGGTTCTATGATATTCCATTGTGCCCTTCCAGTGGCGGAAGGTTGTAAAGGTTATTTTTAGCAGCCTTGGGTTATTTAGTTTCCTTGCCAGCCTTTTCTTCGCTATTTTGAACCATCTTTGTAGACAAGGATAGTGAGACCGCTCATTGTGTCTTGGATGAAATCCTCTCTTTTTCTAAGTGAGCACGCTTATGCCTTCTGTAGAAGGCAAATCCAATACTTCCATTAATAATCAAGACTGCAATTGCTATGGAAACCGATTCTATCGTTGAAAATATAGCTTTTGGGTATTTATTATGAAGTAGACTATGCGAGAAGCTCCAGTGTTTCCAGCAGTGTCTTTTGCGTAAACTATTAGGTTATGAGATCCATCAGGCAATCCATATAGGTTTGTGTTTCCTGTAATTGTCGTGTTTGCTTTTTTATCAAGGCTGTAAGCAGTCCACGAGACTGTTTCGTTAATGGTGAAATTTAGGGAAATGGAATTTGTTGTATAGGTTACGTTCTGCGGAGAAAGAATCTCAATGTGTGGAGACACTGTATCAATAGTGAAGTAAACTATGTTAGAAGACGCATTTGAAAAATCTGCGACACCTGTTTCTAAGCTAAAATGGGCTTTTTCATTTTGGCTTTTTCAGCCATTTCTTTTGACATTTTTGTTTCATAATCCCTAAGCATCTTCACCAAGGGATGTTCAACGTTAATCCTGTAAAGCTTGGCTTTTCCTATCTTTCTGGAAACCTTAACTATCCCATATTCTTCCAGTTCCGGAAAATATTTGTAAAAAGTTTGTTTACTCATTCCTAAAGCTTCTATAACTTCCTTTTTGGTGAAATCAAACAACGGATTATCCAAAAAGAAATCCACTATCCTAAGCTTCGGCGAATCCCTAAGGGTCTTGATAAGAATCGATTCATATTCTTTTTCGGAATAGAATTTTTCACCCATCTTCTTTTTCAACCTCATCAATGTTTATTTTTGCAATTTACATATTATCCGATATCCTATCAGCATCTAATAGCGTTTATGGAAAAGGCTAAACGGTGACTTTAACTTCTTCCTTCACCTTTTTAGCCGCGTCGTGTTTGGCTATTTGAAAGGCAAGATCCCAAAGGGCTTTAACAATTGGGCTTTCAACGTTAAGCCTATACATTACGGCCCTTCCAACTCGCCTTGTCTCCACCACCAAGCCATACTCTTTCATTAAAGGCCAAATTCGAAAGAGGGTTTTCCACGCGACTCCGCTGTTTCGGCAGATCTCCACCTTTGAATAGTCGAAATCCCTGTATAATGTTAGGAAATCCAGAAGCTTGGCTACCGCTGAATCCTTAAACAGCTTACGTAGGGCAGGCGGATTTGCTTCCATAAAATCTTTCCGGCTCAACGGCCTTCTCGCTCTGCTAGATATACTCCCTTAAACACGTTTTAACTCTTTCTGTCATAATTAGAACTCCCATGATTGTAATTTATTCACAATTCTGATTTTAAAGTCATAAAATTAATATTAGCTTGTTCGGAAAGCCGTTTTTAACGGTGGAAAAGATGTGGAATGGGGCTGATGACCGTCCACGATTGTTTTCGAGGTCTCGCCCCACCACCGTTGCCGTTATCTGAAATATGGATTCTGGATTCATATGAGTTAAATATAAACTGGATAAGACTTGCACGTAAAGGGGACTGTGAAGATGAAAGGTGAGGAAGATTTAGAAAACATGGAAGAGGAAAGTGAAAAGGAAGCTTCCTCTGAAGTTCAAGAGGAGAAAAAATCTAGAAACGAGGTTTTAAGGGAAGAATTTGACAAGCTTAGATCTGATGTTGACAAAATATCTCAAGAATTAAAATCCGCTGTGAACGAGCTGAAGAGGTCGATTGTGGATATCCGTTCAGCCGTGTCTGAAATTGAAAATCCATTCAACCTTCTAAGGAGCATTTCAAGCGAGGAGGAATTGAAGAAGCTTAACATGAAAAGGTTGCCTCCGGGAGTTAAATCGTTGGTTTTGGGGAAGCCTGAGAGACCTTCGGCTCCAGAGGAGGAAAAACCTGTGCAGAAGCCGCCGCTGTTGGAAGAGGAGAAGCTTGAAACGCCGCCGTTGACTGAACGCAAAATTGAAGAGCCTAAGCCCCCGGCGGAAGCGCTTGAAATGCCTACGATAGGGCCTAACTATTTAGACTGGGTTTGGTCCCTTCTAGATTCTGGACTTTCCGCGGATGATATTCTTCAACTCGCTCGGGCTTACGAGTTTATGGGTTATCTGCCAAGCCAATCAAGCGGGCATATTTATTCATTGGCTTTAGCGTGTGAGAGGGTTAGGTCAAAGGGGTTCAGCAAGAACCGACTGTTGCTGAACATGTATAGGGCCGCGGTGACTTCAGGTGTTAGAATAGGTTTGGACGATGTTGAGAAAATAATTTCCATAGCCGAAGGGAAGGGCAAAAAGAAGGCGGAGAGGACTAGGTGATGGGTTTCTCTGTAACACTTTCCCACGTCATCATGGTTATAGCTTCAGTTACCCTGGCCAGCATCTTCTCAGCCTACGCCTTTTACATGGGAAATAACGTTCAAAACGAGTTTATGCAGAGCGTAAGCGACGCAAAAAGGAGGTTTAACTTGCAATTGGAGATCGTTCACGCTACAATAGACAATTCAACCAACCCGCCACATTTCGTAATTTACGTCAAAAATATCGGATCCTTGCCAATAAATGATTTCACATACCTGGATGTCTATGTGGGACCCTACGGCAAGGCCCAACTCTACACTTACAACTCAACCGCGCAGGCAGGGCAATTCAATGTGACAGATGCTAATGGAAACATGGTTTGGGAACCGCGTGAAACGGCCATTATAAGGGCTTACCCTGCCAGCTGGGCTGAAGGCGTAATTTTTGAAGCCAAAATTGTTCCCTCAGGAGGGATAGGAAGCAGCTACCTCTTTTCATCTCCATGAGGTGGTTAAATGGGTTTTTCAGTAACAATTGCATCTTGCATCGTCTTAATAGGGATAATTGCAGCCTTCACTTCAGTTTCGGTGGCTGTGTTCCAGAGCTTTAAGGATCTCTCCGCAGCAACTAAAGAGTATCTTGACCGTGAAAAGAGTAGGCTTGACGTAGAATTAGAACTGAAAATTGAGGCGATTAACGCAACTTCATGTAACATCACCGTAAAAAACACGGGGAGCAAAACCATCTTTTTAAGAGACCAGAACGGTTTTCAATGGAACACCATAGTGCTCTCCTATGGAAACAGTTCTTATTGGCTTTCATACATGATTGAAGAATACGAAGTTGTAACAATAAAAGTTTCAAACACAAGCTATTCATTTGATCCTGCTATTCATGAATGCATAAACCCTGGGGAGGAAGCCCTAATATCTTTTCATATTCCAGCCGGAGCCCCGGAAATTCCTCTACACGCCGTTGTTTCCATCGCCTTTGCCACACATTATGGCGTAACGGCTGAGGCTAGGGGTGTGAGGGAATCGTGAACGTTGTCAGTTTAGGGGTTCCGGAGTTAGACAGGGACCTAGGCGGAGGAATCCCTGTTCCAAGCTTGATATCTATTGAGGGAGAGTATGGTTCGGGTAAAACTGTTTTCGTGCAGCAGATAGTTTATGCAATGCTTAAAAGCGGGTTAAGAGTTTACGTTGTGTCCAGCGAAACAACCGTTAAAGAATACCTTTCAATGATGGAATCCGTTAAGCTGGACGCCTACGACTATTACCTTTCAGGCCAACTTAACATTTACCCTCTGCATATTGAGGGCGGCAGATGGAACGAGTTTCTAAGCTCCTTCTTTCTAAGGGTTACGGCAAACTTTCTCGAATTGAAGAAGAGACATTACGATGTCGTTGTAATCGACAGCCTAAGCGTATTAACGGTGAATATGCCTCCCCATGAATTTTTAACCTTCGTCACAAGAATGAAGAATTTGGTTTCAGATGGAAAAACTGTGGTTGTAACCTTTCATCCAGAGTTTTTGTCCGAAGAGTCCATAATGAAGCTTAGGGCAAGCTCAGACGTTTACCTAGTGCTTAAGAACACAAGCATATCCGGGATTGATGTTAAACTGCTTAGGATTGTTAAGCTTTGGGGTGTAAGCGGAGAAAGGAAAAGCAGCATAACTCTTGAAATCAATCCGCAGATAGGCTTAAGGGTGATGCCCTTAAGTGGAGTAAAGGTTTAGGAGGCGACTACATGCCCAAACTGCAGCTTAAGACTCCGCGGCTGAGCTTTCCATTAAAGTTGAAGCTTAAAAAAGAAGAGGAGGAAATGGAAGAGGAAGTTCGGCCTTTCAAAAAAACCATCTGTGAAACTTTGGAGGAAGCAATCAAAGAGCATCCGTACTTGGCTTCATACCTTGAGAGTTTATCTGAAAGGCCCACTTACCTGTTGAATCTCGACTTGGAGGAGGATGTGGGAGAAAACATAATATATCCTTTGGGCTTGGGAATTTACGCCCACATAAACGTTGGAGGGGAAATCGGCAAATACACTCTTGTTGAGCCTGCGAAGCCGGACCGCGAACTACTTGACCAAGTTGAAATGGCTGTTGCTAAACTCGTGGAAGCCAAGGAGTATAGGGGACAGAGGGAGAAAATTTTAGCAGCACTTTTCAAGCAGGCCATAAAAAAGAAGCTTGTTAAAATTCCAAAGGGAATGGATGAAAACAACGTGTTATACTATTTCCTAAGGGAGAAGATTGGACACGGCTTCCTTGACGGTTTCCTCGCAGATCCATGGCTGGAAGACGTCAGCATTCCTGGTGAAGGCAAAGTTTTCGTTTACCATAAAATGTTCGGCCACCTGGAAACAAACATTGAAGTCACAAAAGGGGAAATTGACCGTCTGCTCAGAAGCATATCTGAAAGGTACGGGAAAGTTCTAAGCTACACCCATCCAATAATAGACATTCATTTGCCTGACGGAAGTCGATTCAACATAGTTTTCGGCGAGGACATAAGCCTCAAGGGAAGCAACTTCACAATAAGGAAATTCCCACAGGAGCCCATATCAGTTGCCCATCTAATTAAGTGGCGCACTATTTCCCCGGAGTTAGCTGCATACTTATGGATGCTTTTTGATGTGGGGGTTTCAGCGTTTGTCTGTGGAGAAACGGCGTCAGGCAAAACAACAACATTGAACGCCTTAGCCTGCTTCATCAACTCTGACTCAAAAATAGTTAGCATTGAAGAAACACCTGAAATAAACATTTTCCATAAAAACTGGATTAGAGAAGTTACGCGGATGCATACCGGGGCACAGGTGACAATGTTTGACCTTTTAAAAGCAGCCTTGAGGCAGAGGCCCGACTACATCATAGTTGGAGAGATAAGGGGCGAAGAGGGGAGAGTGGCGTTCCAAGCCATTGAAACAGGCCACCCGGTCCTTTCCACCATGCACGCTGGAACCTTGGGGCAGCTTTTCCAGAGACTTACATCCTATCCAATTGAAGTTCCCAAAACGCATATTGACGGGCTGAACCTCGCAATTTTCCAAGCCAGGATGGAGCGTGGTAAAAAGTTTATACGGAGGGTGACCTCCGTCAACGAAATAATCGGGTACGAGCCTGACGAAAATAGATTGAACTACCTGCCCACCTTCATCTACGATCCGGACCTGGATCACCTACGCTTTATGGGGTCAAGTTTCCTCCTGGAAACTAAGGTTCTCACTTTTAGGGGCTGGGGAAAAGAGAGGTTGCGGGAGCTTTACGATGAGTTGAAGGTTAGAGCTGAAATATTAACGTTCCTTGCAGAAAACTTTCCAAAATACACGGATGTTTGGAAAACCGTCATAGAAGTTCGGAACAAGGGCGTATGGGAAGTTTACAGAAAGGTAAAAGAGATGAGGGTTCCTTGGAAATAGCGTTATCGAAGAAGCTTTTGTTGCTGCTTGTCCCCTCCCTGCTCATGTCAATTTTTTACATACTTGCCGGAAAGGTTATGGAGGCTATTCTGGTCTTAGGCGTTGGAGTAGCCGTATGGTTTTTTCTTAAGCGTATAGCTAGGGAGCGCGTTCCAAGGAGGGTTGATTTTAACCTCATCACAGTAGTTTTCCACATGTATAGCTTATCGCTTGGAGAAACCTCACCAGCAGATCTTGTTGGAACAATAGCTGAAAATAAGGAATACGGCTTTTATAGCAGCGTCTTTCAGAAAATTCGCCGTTTAGCCGAGGACTTTGGATACGGGTTCACAAAAGCCACGGCGACGATAGCTGAAAAATTGAAGTCCCCCTTTAGGGATTTTCTCGTCCGCTGCACAAACGTATTCTCAAGCGTTGAGCCTAGGGGATACCTAGAAATGGAATCCACAACCTTGATGGAGGAGTATTCAGGCTACTACACGCGTGCAATTGAAACTTTCAAGACGCTCGGCGGAATTTTCACAGCTTTCCAAAGCGTTTTAGTGTTTTTAATAATGACATTGGCGATTATGTCCTTCTTCCTCATCGACCCGCAAGTCATAATCTTCGGATACATAGTGGCAATCATCGCCATCATATTAATGTACGCCCTTTTCAGAGCCGCCTCACCCAAAGAAAACGTTGTCTACATAGGGAAACATCCACACGAACTTTATTTAGCCTTAAAGTGGAGTTTCCTAGCTTTTGGGCCTTCTTCAACAGTCCTCGCCTTCCTCCTCTACTTTTCAAAAGGCCCTTCACTAGCCTTTCTAGCGCTTGGTTTAGGCCTCATAATTCCGGGGATATTTGGACATAAGCTGGAAAGCCACGTTAAGAAAATTGATGAGAACTACCCAACTTTCCTTAAGTCTTTAGGAGAAAACTTGGCTTCAACCTCAGACTTGAAAGCTGCACTTTCCTATCTCTTGCACATGGAGCTTGGACCATTAAAGAAGCTTGTCAAAGAGGCTTTGGCAAGGCTAAAACTTGGAATCAGCCACAAGCAAACTCTAGAATCACTATCCTCAGATGCAGCATCATATCAAGTTCACATAAGCAACAGAATCCTCCTCGATTCTCTTAGTCGAGGAGCCGACCCGCTTGAAATTGGCAAGGCCCTTGGAAACCGTTTTGTGAAATTTCTAGAATTTAGAAAGAAAAGAGAGGTTGAAGCTAAAAGCTTTCAAATGATTATGATGGTCATGCAGCCCATGAGCGTCCTTCTACTCGTCATTGTAAGGGTTCTCGCCGGCTTCCTAAACTCGTCACTGGTACAATTACCATACTTCGGCTTCAGGGAAATTCCAATACCCGTCCTCGAAATAGGAAATATAACTTTCATATTCGTAATGGCCGTGACAAATGCTCTAACTTTAAAGGAAGTGTCAACAGGCTATTGGGGAACATTCCTACTCACGCTAGGCATTCTCCTAATTTTAAGCGGCATAACATGGATGGCTGCCCAAATATTCATAGAGAGCATTTTAGGCTCTCTTCCAAGCATACAATTACCTACATAGCTAGGCAATTATCAGACTAAAAAGAGGATGCTCAAAATCACTTTGTTTTATTTTCATACTTGAAAATGCTTGACAAATCGTTCTATAGGTGCTGTTGACTTAAATAATGGCGGAAGTCCATTGCAACGTGGGATAGTTCACGCGGTAATTTTATTAGAATATGTATTGTGGATGTGAAATAGAAATGTTTATTAAGTATTAAGATATAAGATATATGTAGTGGTGGGGGTGGTAGGGGTGGAAAAAAAGTTCAGGAAAGACCACATCGTGGAATGCCAGAAATGCGGATACAAGTGGCATACAAGGTCAAAGCTGAAATTGGTGACATGCCCATCATGCAACCAAAAAACTCCAAACATTCCATTGCGGCGCCTAATAAAACAGTTCGTAAAATCAACACGCGCCATAGTAGGCTTAGAAGCAGCTATTGTGTTGATAGCCTTCGTCATCATCGCTGCAGCCTTCAGCTTCATGGTTATAAATCAAGGCTTATTCGCAACAGAACGCGGCAAAACAGTGATCCAAGAAGGATTAAAACAGGCTAGCACACCACTGACGGTGGATGGAACAATATTTGTAAGGACAACGCCCGACGGCACAAGGGTAAACATTATCATAGTCCCAGTAAAAGCCTTCGGAGTTAAATTTGTGGCTATGGGAACCGACCAAACAGTCATAACATTAAGGATAGGCCAAAAAGCATGGGCAAACGCGTATTTAGGCATATTATACGTGGGATATCGAAATCCTAATGCAACGTACACTCCAGAAAATGCAACATCGATTCAAAATTACAACGCCACAATTTATACCTATGATCCAACAGGACACGAGTTCGACGATTTCGTAGGCTTCCAGCAAGCCAACCAAACAATAGATGGGAGCCCATCCCGCGTATATGTTAATGAAACATACAGTATTGGCCGCAGCAGAGGTCTAGTCACAGGCGTTGTTCTCGCTATTGCAAACAGCAATCATGACAAAGCCCTAGATACAAATGAGAAGGGTTTCCTAATAATAACGCTTGCAAGCGAGGACGCTGTTCCTGCAAGAGCTAAAATAAATATTGAGATTAGGCTTGAGAAAAGTGCCACGCTTTCAATTGAATTCGCCATTCCGGAGTCGATGCCCGCAGATACATACACACCAGTAGAGTGAAAAGCTATGAGGAAACTGTTTAGGAATAAGAAGGGTATTGTGGGTATTGAAGCAGCTATTGTGTTGATAGCCTTCGTCATCATCGCTGCAGCCTTAAGCTACGTCGTCATCAACATGGGCTTCTACATTACACAGAAGACTAAGGAAACGATGCAGGGAGGTCTCGACGAATCATTAAACGCATTGCAACTGGACGGGCTGGTAACTGGAAGAACCAATGAAAACTCTTCGTTACTGGAATACTTAATTATTCCTGTTAAGATTTCCGCAAGCGGGGCAGCTGTGGATCTTAGCAGTAACTCAGTAGTAATTTCAGTTTATCTAAAGAACGCAACGCTGTTTAACGTTCATAGAGGTGCCGTAGTCGCTAACAACTGCACGACATGGGAAGAGCTAATAGGCAATTTAAGTTTAAAGGATAACGAGGCTAAGTTTGCGATATATAACGGCAATAATAATACTGTGCTAGAGTCAACGGAAAAGGCCTTTTTAGTGATTCGTTTGGGTCCAGAAAATATGGCAAGTGGAAATGAGATCATAAAGATTGAAGTTAGAATTGCTAAGGGTGCAGCCTTGACCATTGCGCGAACTGTACCGCCAGGACTGCTTCCAAACTCGTTTGTCAGTTTAGGCTGAAATATCCCTCTTTTTTCTAAGTCTCAATCTTTTTGCTTTTAAAATTTTATCCAACACGGTGATACCGATACATATGGTCTGCATTTTTTACGGTTTAGAGTTTTTGAAATTCGAAGCTCTGTTTCTCTAACGCATTTTTAGGCAACGAAGCTTTCCGTTGTATCCAGCAAGGTGATCTATGAAGTATCCGTGTTTTGGGCAGTAACCAAAATAACAGTGGAGTTCGCCCAGTTTGTAGGCAAAAGCCTCGCCAACCAACCTTACAATTAGCCTCTTCCACAAGGGAATCTCCTTTTTATCTACAATAGCCATTACTTAACCCAAACAGAAAAAGAAAGGTTAGGCTTAAATTTTCATCCTCTTATTTTCATCATCGTGTTCAGTTTTATTTAGTTTGAATATGGATTTTGAATATTGTTCATCGTTTCATAAGTCTTAATATAACTACTAGCAAATACTCAAACGCTCAAAAGAGGTAAAGAAAATGAACTGGAAAAAAGCTTTGATAAAGCTGGCAAAACAGAAACGCGCCATGGTAGGCTTAGAAGCGGCAATAATCCTCATAGCCTTCGTCATAATCGCAGGCGCCTTTAGCTTCATGGTTATAAATCAAGGCTTATTCGCAACAGAACGCGGCAAAACAGTCGTCCAAGACAGCCTAAGACAAGCAAGCACACCACTAACCGTTGACGGAACCATATTTGTACACGCTAATTCGTCAGCAAGTATTGATGCTATAGTCATTCCGTTAAGGGCCTATGGCGTCAAATATGTTGCACTTGGAAAGAACGAAACCGCTGTCACCCTTAAAGTAGCAGGAGAAGCTTGGCCGAACATATACAATGGCACGAAGGATATGACTGTAGGTAGCAGCTTTGATGATTTAAAAAGTAATGTTAGCAAGGGCACGGCTATGCTTTTCATTCAAAATAGCAACCATGATAGCGCTCTAGATTCTAGCGAGAAAGGATACCTAGTGATAGCATTGGGAACCCCAGCAAGTGCAAGAGATCATATAGTTGTTGAGGTTAGACCCGAGAAGGCTGCACCGCTCACCATTGACTTCTATGTTCCAGAGTCTTTGCCTACAGGCTGGATAACGGTGGCTGGCTAAAATGTTCGCTAAAAAACTGTTTAAGAGCAAGAAGGGTATTGTGGGCGTAGAGGCGGCTATCGTCCTCATAGCCTTCCTGATAATTGCTGCAGCTCTAAGCTACGTTGTCATCAACATGGGCTTCTACACCACACAGAAAACAAAAGAAACTATGCAAACAGGCCTAGACGAATCATTAACAGCCCTACAATTAGACGGAGTAGTCACAGCAAGGACAAACGACTCGTCAAACGAAATCCTGTACATACTTGTGCCAGTAAAGCTGTCAGCTGGAAGGGGAGCAGTAGACCTCAGCAACAACTCCGTAGTGGTTTCGGTATACCTACCAAACGCCACACTAATGAACATATATAAAGGCGCAAATCCGGGGACAAAAGATGTAACATGGGACGCATTGATAACTACTCTAAAACTGGATAATAACCAAGCCAAATTTGCAATATACAACGACGATGGGGACACCGTGCTAGAGTCAAACGAAAAAGCTTTCCTACTAATACGCCTAAACGCAACAAATTCAGAATATATGCTTGGCGAATATGAAACAGTAAAGATAGAAGTTAGAACGGCAAAAGGCGCCGCGCTGACCATAGTCCGCACCGCTCCTGGAGGTCTAGCACCAAAATCCTTTGTGGATCTAGGCTAAACATCCACCCTACCCCCCTTTTCCCCATCTCTATTTTTCTATCACATTTAAAATGAAGATTCGCTTGCGTAAAAGACGTGGGAATTTTATTTTAAGATGAAATGAAAATATGTATCATCGGTTCACAAGTTTTTAAAAATCTAAAGCCGTTTAGTATAAGGTCTGCGGGGAACCCCTCTTGGGTCAGGGGCTTTCTTATGCTTTAAACCGTAGATTCCAAGAGCTATTCGACTCGGCTGTTGACAAGGCTTTGCTTCTCCTAGGAGAATCTGGAAGACAAGCAACCTATTACTACCTTGAGGAAACCTTTGGTTTGAAAAGGGATAAGTGGCACAGTCAAGTGGAGGAATTCGCTGAGGCTGTTGAACAAATCTTTGGGCGTTTCGGAGCCCAACTCCTGCTGAAGGCGATAGCTAAAGAACTTTACTCAAATATAGGCATAAAATTTCATGATCCAAAGGAGTTCAACTTCACAAGACTTGTTCACGAAGCTAAACGTAATTTTCTACTCGGAGGGGATTACTAAGAAGAAGGAAAGGTGTTAGAAAGCGTAGGAGGGGAATGAGGGTGAAAAAGCCGAGAATACTCATTGTTGACGACGATGAATCTATAAGGAGAGTTCTGACTGAGATCCTTGAAGGCGAAGGATACGTTGTGGATTCCGCTGGAACTGCTGGGGAAGCCATCATAAAAACAGGGGAGAAGTTCTACAAGTTAGCCTTAATAGATATTAGGCTTCCGGACATGGATGGCGTCAACCTACTCACAAAAATCAAGGAGACAAAACCCAAGATGAGAAAGGTCATTATAACGGGCTATCCAACATTACAAAACGCTGTTGAAGCCCTAAACAAAGGCGCAGACGCCTACATTATGAAACCCTTGGATATTGATAAAATGTTAGCAACTATAAGAGGGCAGCTTGAAAAGCAGAGAGAAGAACAAGAAATGACGGGAAAGCAGCTTGTCCAATACATTGAAACAAGAGTGAAACAATTAGAGAAAGCTCGGAAATCCAGGAAGGCGAAAGCAGGTTGAAAATAACCTCTAAATTGTAGCTGGTTCCTTTCTAGTGTCTGGTCTTGAAAGAATGTTTATATATCTGAAACCTTACGATAGACTTGGTCAAAATGGAAAAATGCGCTGTTAACTAAGCGAAGATTAAGCCGAGAGCCGCAGCAAATATTTCTTTTAATGCCTCTTAACAGAAAACGAAAATCAATCAACCAGGATGATCTCATATATGGTTGTCGTCTTTTTAGCGCGTTATCCTAAGAGAGCTTTAACCTTGAAATATTTGTCAATTCCACGCTTATGTTCAAATTCTTGTTTACGGCCCATAACGGATTTTGGATAATCAAACCCCTCGAGTTTATGCGTCCACATGTTGCCGTCCCAAAGCAGGATGGGAACGCGTCCGCACTTTGGACATATGAGTGTGGAGCCTTGACTAACAGTGTAAACGTATCCACAATCACATGACACACTTATACTTCCCATGGCGTTCACAGCCTTTAATCCGCCTACATACGCTAAAAGTTTTGCGCAATTATAGAGAAAAATGCTAAAATCTGGAAATGGTCACTTTAAGGTTAGTGGTGTGTAGGAATGATAGAATCTATTATAGCCATTATTGTGGGCATTTTTATTGGGATTCTGTTTGCCTTCTTTTATTTTAGGGCTAAAGTGGAGTCGATGGCGAGAAGGCTCGGGGAGGAGATTGGACAGAGGGTGTTTGATCAGAGAAAAGCTGAGCTTGAGAAGCTTTTTGAAGAAAAATATAGGGCTTTATTGGAACAGTGGAAGATTGAAACTGAAAAAGCGTTTAGAGAAGATGCCTTAGCAAAAAGCAGGGCTGTTCTTAAGGGGGCGTTAGCGGAGCAGTTGGCGCCTATCTTTAAAGTTTTTGGCTATAATCCGAGTGATGCACGGTTTATTGGAGATCCTGTTGATTATGTGATCTTTGATGGCTACACAAAAGTGAGGGAAAGAATCGAAGATGTTCCAATAACAGTTGTTTTGGCTGATGTTAAGACTGGTGATGCGGATTTAACCTACGAGCAAAGGAGAATAAAACAAGGAATAGAAAAAGGATTAGTAAAATTCGAAGTTATCAGACTATAATTTAATAATGGTATTAAAGTGAAAAGGTCAGACAATCGACTATGAGCATGAGGGTTAAAATTAAACTGGCTGACGTTCCGGACTTTGCTTGGAAAGAATATCATGAGGATCAGGTGAAAGTTTATACTAAATTGACTGAATTTGCCTTTGAAGCTTTGAAGATCCCGTTAATTCAAGAATGGCTGGAATCTTTCGTTGAAAAACTTGACATCCAAAATGTTGAGGTTAGATTGAACAGAATGCCACATCACGAAGCCAAAGTCCTTCCGGTTGAATGGAGGAGGCGTGAGGTTTTTAAGCCCATTGGAACATTCGGCAGATCCAGCAAAAAGCATGCCTTTATAGAGATCTATCCCTTACCTCACTTCATTAACAAAACTTCTAAGCCATATATACGTCCAAGTCTACGAGGAGAGATCCTTGAGGCTTTACGCACAATAATCCATGAAACGCTCCATCAAGCCGGAATATGGGATGAAGGCGAAGCAAAAAGGCTTACCGAAATCCATTATAGCCGATTCAGACAGACAAATAAGACCAAATTCGACCAAACAATTAAACCGCTTTTAAGAAAATGGAGGAGAGAAATAGCCAAACTTGGATTATAACATGATACCTCGATGAAATCATCAATTTAAAAATTGGCAAGTTTCCTCGCTATCGCCATTACAACACATTCCCTGCCAGTCCACCATGCACATTTATCTTCCACACAATCGCGAGGAACAGCCTTACCATAAAGAATTTTCCCAGGAGTCGACACAGCAGCAATAGCCATCGGACAAATCTTACCCATAACATCACCTCACCTTTACTCATAGACAAGGAACCCGCTCACCCACCTTTTTACCTTTCTCACAGATAGTAAAAGCTCGACAACATAGCTCAAAGGATAAAATGCCTTAGCCTCAGATTTCCAAATATTCTTCTCTTAATCACCGTTAATAGAAATATTTGGATGAGAAAATAAAAGGCATAAGCATATATTCATGGTTTTTGCATAGCCCTTGAAAATGTTTTTATTGCTTATATTGAATAGAGAAATTTATGCCGCAAGAAATTCGATTGTGGGAAGTGAAAGACAAAAATTTGAGGGAAGTTCCAAGGGATAAAATTGACTTGGAGGAGCGTTTAGAGGATTGGTTGGAGCAAGATATTTCTATCATTTCTGATGATCTGCTTGTAATTGGTCGCCAAGTGAGAACAACTTTTGAGAAATACATTGATCTTTTGTGCATTAAGCGTAACGGTGATGTGGTCATAGTTGAGTTGAAGAAGGATAAAGCTCCGCGAGAAGTGATAGCGCAAGTTCTTGAGTATGCATCTTGGGTAGACGATTTAACTTACGAAGATATTTCAGACATCGCCGATAATTATCTAAAGGAGAAGGGTTTGACCCTTGAAGAGGCTTTTGAGAAGAAATTTGGCGAACCGCTCCCAGACGTTTTAAACGAATCTCATGAGATGTTGATAGTTGCTACAGACTTGGACGATCAAAGCGAGAGGGTAATTAGGTATCTTTCCCAGTATGGGATTAGGATAAACGCAGTAACATTCAATTACTTTAAAAAAGATGACCATGAATTTATGGCCAGAGTAATATTGATTCCAAAAAGCGCGGAGGAAATGCGGAAAACTAAAAGGAAATACTACCTTTCAGAGGAAGAGTTAAAGAAGATCGCTGAAGATAATGGCGTGGGCGAATTGTTTTCCATAATCGTTGATGGGCTTGCATCATTATTTGACTATAAAGGAACAACCCTAAGCTCGGTAGCCTTCTCCGGGCTTCAAGAGGGAAAAATGAACACGATCTTCAGCATCATCCCAGGGCAGAGCAGCCAACAAAACGGGTTAAAGTTTCAAGTATACCTGAAACGATTTGCAAAATACTTTGGCATAACAGAGCCTGAAGCTGAAAAAATACTGCCTACAAACAAAAAAGAATGGAAATTCTACAAAAACGCTCCGCCGGAATATTCAGGATATGAAGGGTTCTTCAAAGATAAGGAAGAAGTCAAAACCTTCCTGAGCAGATTGCAGGAGTTAAAGAGCAAAACCACTCTGAATATTAAAACTTAAGAACGCAAATAAAAGTAGTGTAACAAATTAGGAAGGCCTTAACATCCTCTGGTAGCTTTCTGTTAGTCGCTGTTAACGGAAGTTTTAATTGGGAAGTGTGGTTTTTGTTTATTAGTGAATTATGATAACAGTGATTTGGTGGTGTTGATTGTCGAGCAGGGTTACTGAGCGCACTCTTTATCC
>Ga0080004_1200812_pt1 | contig 16909 bp, 23 predicted proteins | sample WasSprMetagenome_FD_69207 | JGI IMG/M metagenome (GOLD analysis project Ga0080004, IMG submission 69207) | Sulfidic aquatic microbial communities from Washburn Spring, Yellowstone National Park, USA - WS (SPADES assembly) (version 2) | ecosystem: Environmental > Aquatic > Thermal springs > Hot... | reverse complement strand
CGTTTTTTTGTATTAACTTCATACCAACCCATATCACCCCTTTACATCGCATATTTGCATATAAAACAAGTTAAACTAAGTTAACTAAGTTAATTTATATGTTTGCTTGCTTGTTTGCTTGTTTGTTTGCTTGCTTTTGCTTGATTGCTTGCTTGTTTGTTTGCTTGCTTGTTTGTTTGATCAAAGAGAGAGAGTGAGAGTGCTCTACCGAGGGCACTATACAGCACCTCACAAATAGCTTGTATATGATAGCCGCGCCTCACATCTTGGAATTTGCGAAAGTTTTATATAGAGATAGAGAGAGAATAAAACGTGCGAGGTGTCCTAATGACTGAAGTAGTAAAATGTAAATTTTGCGGCTCAACAAACATTTGGAAAGCTGGGTTCGTTATCAAAAGCAACCCATACCGAAAAGTCCAAAGGTACCAATGCAAAGACTGCGGACGCCACTTTGATGAAGAACAAATCACTAAAGGTGAGAGCAGATGACCTACCAAGAAGACTGGAAAAAGAAATACGAGGAGCTTCAAGAAAAATACCAAGCAGCGCAAAAACATATTGAGGCCCTAAAGAAGCGGGTTGAAGAGCTTGAAAGTAAAAAAGCAATTGAAACAGCCCAAAAAGAGAGAGACGCAATCGATATTTTCATCAAAAAATACCTAGGAGAAAAGCCTAGCTTTGGAGGAGGCGCAGCACTAAGATGGTACTTAAACGTTGAGTTGATTAAAGCGCTTTTTAAAGAAAAAGAAGGAGACTACGCCGAGTTCATCAGAAGATTCGCCAGAATGAAAGGTTTGACTGAAAGGCGACTTGAACTCAGCTACATCAAGCCTCTAATAGAGGATGGAGTAATTGAAGTATACTTTGGCAACGAAGGGTTAAGGTGGAGATGGGTGGGCGGAAAAATATGGCAAGAAATATCGAAGAAGACTGGGAAATAAACGAGGAGGACGTTGTTGAGGGCGGATGGTGCACGATCAATGGAGAACGCCGATTTAAGCCTCTTCGCATCAAGAAAGTTGCCCGCTGCTCTTCATGCCTATTCTTCAACAGAAAATATGAGAAATGTTCAAGAGGATACTACTGCTACGCTGACTCGTTAGCATGTGACGAATACATCAACAGGACATGGAGGTGAATAAATGGAAGAGCCACCCAAATTTGACGACCCTCAATCCTTAGCTGAACAATTTTTTAAAAACGAAACGTTCCGCAAGCAGTTTGCATCAATAGGGCTGGAAGGTAAAGAATCAATAGAGGTTGACTTCCAAAACTTATACGGCTTCGACCAAAATCTAGCCATGTCTCTTATTGAAAAACCTGAAGAAACCCTACAAATACTGGAAAACGCAGCTAAAAACCAGCTTCTAATAGAAGACCCGGAATACGCTTCAAAACTTGAACACTTAAAGGTTAGAGTAGTGAACCTTTTCGAATCAAAACCAATACGTAAGATTGGAGCAGAAGATTTATACAAACTGAGAATGGTCAAAGGCTTAGTTGTAAAAGCCACAGTCGTAAAGCCCAAAATACTTGAAGCTTCTTTCGAATGCCTAAGATGTGGAACAAGGCAACGCGTACCGCAAACAGAAGGCAAACGTGTTAAACCGGTAAAATGTTCAAACCCACACTGCAAAAGGGCTGGACCATTCCGCTTCGTTCCAGAAGAAAGCAGAATGATAAACGTTCAGGACATATGGATACAGGAAACCCCAGAAGAGCTTCCAGCAGGACAGCTGCCCCGCTCATTCCACATAAGAGCATACGGAGAACTGGTTGACAAGGCTAGACCCGGAGACCTAATAGCCGTAGTAGGCATAGTCCAACCAGTCGAAATCAAAGAATCATCAAACACCTTCGACCTATGCATGGTGGCAAACAGCATAACCATACTAAACAAAGAGCCAGAATCCGTTCCAGACCAATCAGAACTAGAAAAAATAAAAGAGTTGGCGAAAGACCCTTGGATACACCATAAAATAATCCAGAGCATAGCCCCGGCAATATACGGTTACGAAGAAGTAAAAGAAGCCATAATGTACCTGCTCTTCGGCGGAGTACCCAAAGAAAGGGAAGGAACAAAAATAAGGGGAGAAATAAATGTTCTGCTCGTAGGCGACCCCGGAACAGCAAAAACACAACTCCTCAAATTTGTTCAAAGCGTAGCCCCAAGAGGCGTATATTGTAGCGGCAGAGGCTCAACAGGGGCGGGCTTAACAGCAGCTTGCCAAAGAGACCCAGACACTGGAGAAATGACGCTGGAAGCTGGAGCTTTGGTCTTGGCAGATAGGGGAATTGTATGCATAGACGAGTTAGAAAAAATGAGACCAGAAGACCGAGTAAACATTCACGAACCATTAGAAAGCCAAACCATAAGCATAGCAAAAGGAGGAATTGTAGCCACATTAAACGCTCGCACGGCTGTACTTGCAGCAGCCAACCCGGTTTTTGGAAGATATAATGTTTACAAAAGCATTTTTGAAAACCTAGCAAGCTTACCAGCAACCCTGCTCAGTCGATTCGACCTCATATTTCTAATGCTTGACAGGCCAGAGCTGGAAAGGGATAAAAAACTTGCAGAACATATCCTAAACCTACACAGAGGCACAATCCCGCCGCCACCCATCCCACGGGAACTCCTTAGAAAATACATAGCTTACGCTAGGCAAATAAACCCAGAATTAACGCCTGAAGCAGCACAACTTCTAAACGACTTTTACACTAAAATAAGAGCCAAAATCGAAACAAAAGAAACCTTAACAGAAATCGGAGCACGGCAACTGGAAGCTCTCGTCCGGATAGCCGAGGCAAGGGCACGAGCAGCCCTACGTGATAAGGTACTGCCAGAAGATGCAGCTGCAGCCATAAAAATAGTAACACAAAGCTTAAAACAAATAGGGGTAGACGCGGAAACAGGCGAAATAGACATAGATATGATTCTTACAGGAAAGCCTAAAAGTCTAAGAGAAAAAATGGCAGCCATATTAACTCTGCTAATAGAAATGGAAAAAGAAACTGGCTTCGTAGAAAGACAAGCACTTCTTAACGCTTTAGAACAACAATACAGCATCCCCAAAAACGAAGCATTAAAACTAATAAACCAACTAATAAGAGAAGGGGCCATCTTCGAGCCAAAAGAAGGATACCTGAAGAAAACGTGATGTTGAAAAGGTCCTAATTTTTATATTAAAAGTGTATGTCAATGCGCCTAAGCGAGATGGAACGAAAGGTCTTAGAAATGGCGTTAGGTTCCGCAGACGACAAGATTGTCGCAGCAAATCTGGGCATAAGCGTCAAAGAAGTGGCCACCTACAAGACAAGGGTAAGACGCAAAATCGCTAAAGCCAGAAAATTCCTGGAAGAAGTTAAAAAATACCAGAAAGTTCTGTATCCACAAAGAAAATATAAAGGCATATAGTTAAATAGTTCAATGGTTAAAGTTAAAGAAGGGGGCTGTATGCCATTTCCGAAGGTTTGGTCTGACGAGGAAATTCAAGAATTATATAGAGAATGGAAGGAGAGCGGAAGCGAAAACCTGTGGAACTTCTGTCAAGAGAGAAACCTTCCATACTTCACCATCCGCAAGCGCTTCAAAACCCTTGAGAAACGCATGGCTAAAGGAATGACTATAGGCGTGGACATAGCTGAAACCGAAGTAACGTCCGCAGTTCAGAGGAAAATAGCTGAAACAGCTAGGAAAATGGCGGAATCCCAAATCCGAATAGGGGAAAAAGTAACATCAGTCCTTGCGGAACACGCAACCAAAGTGCACGGCGTGCCGACAAGCCAACTTCACACTTTCCCATGGGAAAAGGAAATAGCTGAATGGCGGGTAGCCCACGAAAAGTATGAGAAGCTTGAAAAAGAGCTTGAAGAGCTTAGGCGCATAGTAAGGTATTACGAATCCAGCTACAGCCCCCTGGAACACGCACGCAACGTAATTAAACTTGTAAACGAGTCAGCCTTAGCCTTAGCCCTCCTTAAAAGGGCAGGCTTCAAACTTAACCCTAAAAGCGGAATAGTCAAACTCATAAACCAAAACATAGTTAAATTCGCACGTATGGAGGAATAAAATGAGTGAAGAAATAAAAGAAGAAGAAAAACCAGTTGAAGAAAAACCTAGGCGAACAGAAGAATTCGACATCATGAGCCTGTTCAAAGGCGGAGGAATGGAAGAACTAGACCCAATGACAAGATGGCTTCTCGTTCAAGAAATGCTTGACGACTGGCGAGAAAGACGAGAGGAAAAACGAAGCAGAAAACAAATGACGCCTGAAGCCATAGCCGCAGCGGTAGTTAAAGCCCTAAACGAGGCAGGAGTAACCTCCAAGAAGGAGTCAGACCTGGATGAACTATTAGAGAAATGGGAAAAACGCTTCGCAGAATACCAAGCAAACATTGAAAAACTTCTATTAGGCAAAAAAGCTGAAGAAGCAGAACAAAAAGCTGAACGCTTAGAAAAAGAACTTAAAGAAATGAAAGAAAAAATAGAACAAGAAAAACTCCTATCAGAAAAAATACAGGAAGCAATAGCCCCATACAAGGAACAGATAAGCCAACTTCAGGAGCTTCTAGCTGAAAAAACAAAAGGCATGAGCGAAAACGAACGCAAAGGCTTCTTTCAAAAGCTCGCTGAAGAAATAGAAAACAACATAAGCAGTGAAGTGACAGGCACCATAGCCAAAAACATCGCATCCGCAATCATGGAGGCTTTCACTCCAAAAGAAGAGCCGCCGCCAGTCACAAAAGAAGGCAAAGTAGACACCATAAGGCTGGTTGACAGATGGGTTAGGCAAGCCTTAGACGTAGCGGGACGTTACCTAAAAGCAAAAGAAGGACCACCGCCGCCAAAACCAATCCAGAAAATCCCAATTCAAACACCAGCAAGCATTTCACCCCCAGTAACAGCCACAACGGCTACTTCTACAACCACGATCACGCCTCCAGCAGAAACCACAACCATAACACCGGCACCAGCCACGCCAACAGTGACGGTTTCACCGCCTGAAGCCGCAGCTTCCGCGCCTCCAGAAGCGTCGTCACAAGAACCCAAACAGCTCGAACAGCCTAAACAAGAAGCAAAGCCAGAAATACCTGAACAGCCAAAACAAGAAGCAAAGCCTGAAACGGGGGAAAAACCTCCTGAAAGAAGAGCCAAGCCTAGAAAACGTAGCGAAACAGCTTCAGAAAGCCCTGAACAGCAGAAGCCCTGAACGCATAGTGCGGCAGTTCCTAGACTACTTCAAACAATACCTAACACCGGAAAACCTGCAAACAGCCATATCCCAGAACCTAGACCTAACAAACCTAATCTACAACCACTACGGGCTCCTAACCCCACAAATCTTGCCGCTCTTCAGAGCAGCCATGCGCTTATACTGGGACATCTTTGAAGAAGCCGTAACAAACGTTCCACGCCTACGCCAAGCCCTCATGAAAAACCCAAAATGCAGACAAATCCTCCAAACTCCAGAAGCCATAAAATATCTAAACGAACAATGCGAAAGGCTTTATACCGTAACATACAACATAGTATGGGGTCAAGTTGGACCAGCTTGAACTAGTCATAATTTCAGCCATACTGAACGGCTTATTCGCAAGCATAGGCATCTACATAGGCTTAAAAAAGGGAACAGAAAAAACAGTTGACACAATCTTAGACAGGCTTCAAAAACGCTTAAACAAAAGCCCAACAGCCCAAAAACTGATAAAGGCGATTGAAACAAGCGACAAACTCTTCGGAGACGACCAACTCATAGCCCAAGCCACAAACTTATTCAAAGAAGCTACAAGGCTAGTTTCAAGCCAAGAAGCCCGCACATTTCTCAAATCCCTTGCGGACATCATGTCCGCAAAGCCCCCAGAAATCAAAAAAGTTAAAAAGCTCAAGCAACCTAGCCAATCTTAGGTGTTCAGAATGGTTGAAATTTCGGGCTGGACACGAACTTTCCTCCTAGCAACAGGCGCCTTCTTAGGCGTATTAACAGTGGCAGGAATACTCCACGTGCTAAAACAGAAAGGCATGATATCTTAAAGGCTGAAAGCTTTGGCTAACAGGACAATTTCAATCTTCCTCCCAATTTTGACAGGCATCTTAATTTTACGATGGGCTAAAAATGGAAAAATCGGCATAGACGACCTAAACTCAGCAGTCGCCGCAATTAGAACCCTAAGCAAAATATAAATCATCCTTAACCAATAAATTTTCTGGATGAAAAACTATGCCTAGACAACAGGCTGTTTATTTGGCACATCCAGAGGTAATGATGGATAGAGTCCCAAAAACCTTCAAGTTCACCCCTGTTGCTGACTGGTGGTATCCGGCTGGAGGCTGGTGCCATCAACATAATACTGGCTTCTGTCCGCTTCCCGGTCATGAACCCGACTGCATACGCTTCTATGTTGAGTGGTGGTACCCGTTTAAAGGAGTGGGAACTTACAGGCTTAAAACTCCTATAGACGTTAAAGGAACAATGCCCGGGTCAGATCACAAACTTACATTCGCCTCTATAGAAGCGTTAATTGACATCGGCTGGGGAACATGGATAACGCAAAACGACAGATCCTTAACCATCTACGGCGACAATGATATCCTCTTCAAAGCGGAAGGTGAGAAAATAGCTCAAGGAGACAAAACATGGGTCACGAACAACTTCAAAGACATAAACAAGCCCATAACTAACTATAATACCTTGGACGTGGAGCTGTTCGCGCGTATAAGCAATGTAACAGGCGCTTTTAGCACGCACTATCGCAACGTAATCCTCGTAGTTGAATACATCCCAGCAACGCCCCCTCAACCCGTCACGGTGCACATCTACGTCTACAACCAGGAAACAGCAACTCCAGTGGGTGGAGCACTTGTTCAGCTTCTAAGCGGGAACAAAATCGTCGCGCAAGGCTATACCGGCAGAGATGGATGGGTTACCTTCCGTAATGTGCCTGCAGGTATTGAAGGGGTAAGTTACATGTTGCTTGTGACTAAAAGCGGCTACGAAGAATACAAGGAGAGCATAGACGTGGTTCCAGGCGAAAACAGTTTCAAAGTGGCTCTAGTGCCTAAGCCGGCTGCGCCAATCCCGTGGGAATGGATAATAGGCGGAGCAGCCGTAGTAGTCATAGGGGGAGTAGCTATAGCTGCAGCAACTCGTAAAAAGCCTGAAGAGCGAGTAATAGTGGTGAAATAAAATGGCTGTTGAAGTTTTTGAGTCGGTTAATGCTTTGGCTTTGATAGGGCAACCGCCAAAAATACCTTTAAACTGGACTCCAGTTCCAATGCAAAACCTCAAAGTTGCACCTAAAGGCTCAGTTTACTACCTTAAACTTGACGTTTCACCTCTCACACAAGATAAGGCTGTTGAAGCCCTAAACAGGCTCACATCGGAAATGCAGTCGAAGTTCGGAATCAAAACCATCTATGGAAAAGCAGAGCCGAACGCAATCCACCTGATAATAATGGGCAGCCCGTTCTCTTGGCTAGCGCTGCTCACATGGCTACCCGTCATACTCGGCTTACTAGGCATAGTCCTGTTCGGAGTAAGCGTCTGGCAAGCAATAGCGGCCATCCCATCATGGGTTTGGGCTTATTTAGTGATTGGTGGAGCGTTAATTATCCTAGGTCCAGCCATAGGGAATTGGATTTTGTCTGAGGTAGAGAAGAGGACAGCGAAATCGGGTGAGTAAAGTGACTCAGGTAGCAATTGAGGAGGCCGTTGCACAGGCCAAGCGGGAGTTTCTTCCAGTTAAAGGCATAGTTGCAGTAAGCTGGATGAACCGCACAATAGTGTTCTACGTTGAAACTCCCCAAGACGCCGCCAAAGTTCCCCCGTCCTACTACGGTTATCCCACGATGGTCAAAATAACCGGGCCAATAGTGACCTTAAAATGAGCTTCACAATCCAAGAAGCAACAAAAGTTCTGTCGCAAAAGTTCCTTATGCAAGAGGGCATAGCGGGCGTAAGCCACCACAGCCAAGAGCTAGTCGTTTATGTGGAAACGCCAGAAATAGCCTCAAAAATCCCAAGAACACTAATGGGCTACCCAGTTAAAACCGTAGTTTCCGGCAAGTTCAGAACACTGTCGTTGCCTTCCGCAAAAACAGGAAGAACACTAGCAGGAATCTTAGGCGCCAGAACAGAAAGATGGCGCCCCATCCCAGGCGGAGTCTCAATAGGAAGCGTACAGATTACCGCAGGAACCAACGCTGGAAGAGTCATCGACCTTACAACTGGACGGAAAATGTTCCTATGCTACTCTGCTGATACCAGGGTGCTAACAAAAAATGGTTTTAAGTATTTCTATGAACTTAGCAAAGAAGATGAAATTGCAACGCTAAACATTAAGACTGGCTACCTAGAATATCAGCATCCATCAGATATCTACTGCTTCAAATATTCTGGCAAATTAATTAGGTTTGTAGGAAAAAGTTATGACCTACTTGTGACGCCGAATCATCGTATGTTGGTGCGGACTGAAACTGGAAAAATTAAGTTTATGGAAGCATCACAGCTGGCAGATTTATGGAGACGTAATAAAGTAGGTCTTGCTAATTGGAGCTTTTTGAGGAGTGCCAAGTGGGAGGGTGAGAGTAATTCTTCATACTTTGAGCTCGCAGTTAAGAAAATTAAATGCGGCTACTCGTCAACGATAGGCATCACAGATTGTGGAAAATACGGTCTTAAATATTCTGTGTTGCTAGCAACGCATACAAATCCCAGAATTAACGGTGAGGTTCAATTTGTAGACTATGATGGCTATGTGTATTGTGTTTCCGTTCCAAACGAAACATTACTTGTTGAAAGGAATGGAAAGATAGTTTGGTCTGGCAATAGCAACCGTCACGTCTTCTACGGAGACAAAGGCACTCCGATAGTCCAGCCAGGCGTTCGCGATGGTGGTTCAGACCCAGGCGACCGAGTGGCGGCAATTGAACGTTGGGTTGAACTTAAACCTCCGCCAGATACTAACCTAGTCGACGCGGCTCTCGGCCTTCCAATCAGCCAAGACTTGGTTAGTGACGAAGTGCTTGACATAGGTTTAGTGAATGGGGTAGCTGAAGCCAGAGTTGGTATGAGAATAAAAAAATCAGGGAGAAGTTGCGGATTAGCTGAAGCAACCATAACAGATGTTAATGCTACTGTTAAAGTTGAAGGATACGAATTCGGAGAAGCCATCTTCGAAGACACCATAATAAGCACGTTCTGCGGAATCCCGGGCGACAGCGGCTCAATTGCGGTTTCAACCGATACGAATGCTGCTGTCGGTTTACTTTTCGCTGGGTCAGATTCGCTTACTTGTTTTAACAAGATGACCAACGTTGTTAAGCTTTTGAACGTTGACATTCCAAAAGTGGCACCTGTTAGGTCTCCTCCAACGGCTTACGTACAGTTTCCCGTAACCGTTGGGCTTGCACTGTTAATGGCGTCCCAAAAAATATATTAGTTCGAGCGCCAAACTTTAAGTTGGTGATAGAATGGCTGAAGCTTTACTTGCCGGAGTAGCGTTAAACGCTGCCTTGTCGGCTGGCAAAAAGTTTGCGGCTAAAACGCGACCGCTTGAAATTACCATAAAAAGCGACTCCGTACCCTTCAGCATCAGCCCATACACCTATGTGTCAGGCAAGCTTATAGCAATACGGGTTCAGGATATTCCACGGGGCATATGGTACAACTGGGATGGATCAACACGCACATGGGATAAGGCGCCCCAAGTCACCGTCGGCTCCCAAACACTGTACATTGCCGCTGCAGCTGTAAACACTGGAAACGTTGCAGGCACCTTGACGCTTACTATTACAGACGACACTGGAAAAGTCTTAGGTGATGTTACAACAGGAGGGTCAAAATCAAAGACAGTGCTGCCGTGGAACGGAAGCTACACCAGCCCAAATGACTATCTAGGCTACGAAACAGGCAGCATTGACATGCCTAACAGGTCATACGGCATAACCGTGTCTGTGACGCCTTAGGGCGCAGAATATGGACATGGTTCACGTTGGATGCAAAAGCTCTAAAAGCCGTAGCGACACGTTGAGCTTCACGGTTCAACCCTACGGCATAGCGCCTGCCGCTGTTCCATGGCTTAAAATCTTAGCGCCCACAATGTTGGGAGCCGTACTATCCGCGGTGAGCCTGAGAAAAACATAAAAACATTTATATCCGAAATCCCTTGAACTATTAAGGTGGTGAAAGTTAATGGTCGCAACATGGAAAGATGTAGGCGTAAATTACGGCGGACAACATATTGGAAAAGGAATCACGCGTCTTCTAAAAGAAGTTGACAAGTATGCTGGAAAAGCGGCTGCACCCATCGGAGAGAGGCCAAGCACCTGGATGACCGTCATAGGAACATTCGCCTTTCCAGTTGCAGCCGTATTAGGCAAACTCAAAGACCCATGGGACAAACTCGCCATCCTAATAGGCGGCTTCCTAAGCACAGGACTATGGGACATAATCGAAGAAGCCATGGTTTCAGCCGGAGGAGCCGCCGGCGCAGCCTACGTTCCAGCCTACGTTCCTCCACCCACAGTTTCCGCAAGCGCTCCAGCTCAGACGGCAGTTTCCGCAAGCGCTCCAGCTCAGACGACAGCTTCCGAGAAAGTGTACTAGCCTAGTAGATTCTCTCGGCAATCCATTCGGCTTCAGCCTTGGTTAGAAGCCATTCTAGGAACGCTTCGTAGTTTCTAAACTTTCCTTTAACGCACAACAGTTTAAACTTGTCCCTTGTTTTTTTGTCGCACCATATTTCAAGCAGAACTTGAGTTTGCCTTTTTCCCATTTAGACACCTGTATTAGATGTATTACTTTTTGCTAAGAAATATATATCGGTTTCTCCAAAATATTTTCGGTGATTTAGAATGCCAACCGTGAAGGAGCTATTCAAAGAAGAACTTAACAAAAACATACCAGTATTCATGGGAGATCGCGAAAGCGTAGTATACACGCCCCTAGAATCCGACGAAGCAGCCGCAATACAGAAAGTCTTCAACTACGGCTTAAACCAGCTTAGACGAATCTCGCCTAAAATAGCAAGCGACATTGAACCCCAACTCAGCCTAGCCCTTAAAGTAGCAGGCATATTCAAAGACATGATTCCAGAGAAGAAAAGCTACGCTTTTCCAAGCCAAACAGGCAGCCTAGGCGTAGCATGGCTGTTTCCACAGGCAATAAAGTACGCTGCCTCGCCATCCTCAACAGCTCCATGCTACACAAGCTACAACACAAACAGTTGGGACATACCGCTGACAGCCGGAACAGCAGCCTACCTGTTCGGAGACGGAACAAACTACTACAAGAGCAGCCCAACAACAGGCCAGCACAGCGCCCTCCTAATCTTCAACAACGGAATCCTCGAAATAGGCTCAACCCCAAAAGTTGAACAGTTCCGCTTAATATCCGAAGGCTTCACAAAATACGGAATATACACAGTCGCACCAATAGTTGAAGAACGCATAGAAGAAAACCGCCTAATATACCAGTACCCAACACCACTAGGAGCAACACCGATCTTCTACGACAAAGGAATAATGTGGGGCTTCATGCCACGTGCATCCGGACCAGCGACAATAAAGCTTCTAGGCCTAGTGTTCTATGAACATGACTTTGCAAGCACGTTCAAATGGGTCAGTTAAGGGGGCTAACGAATGAGCGTCCAAGCGTTGACAGCTGACGGGTGGAAAATCGTCACAGCATCAGCAACTGGGCCAGACTCAAACGTAGCTGTAACCGCAGGCGCTGCAGCGAACGTCGACCTGACTGTCGCCTCAAACCCAGCGCAAATCAAAGAGATACTTGCAGTCCAATCCGTATCCGGGCTTCCAGACGGAGTAGTTCTCGTGGGCTTCAGCTTCCCAAACATATCAACCCTAAGGCTACGCGTATTCAACCCAACAAGCACCGACAAAACCGTAACAGCAGGCTCAGTTTCCGCAGTCATAACCGCAAAAGCAGCCTAAAACCATAAGCTTTTTAACCCAATTCCCACCTCTTTTTCTTGGAGGGCGTGTGGCAAATATGAAGGTGACAGATGAGCTTGGTCTATGTTTGGAAAACGAGCATCTTGTAGCGTTTATACCGGCAACCTCTAAGGCTTTTGTCTTCCGCGTTAAGAGCAGGGTTAACCGGCGCTATGAACAGCTCAACTACGGCCCGCTCCCATTGACAAGCGGAACGATGCTTCCAACGTTTGAGGGCGGCAGCACTTCCGTGCCGGCTGACGGAGTTATACCAGCCAGGGCTTACACGACCGGGCTTATGTTTCCAATGAGCGGAGCCTACGACTCAAGCGACATGTGGTACACGCCTGAAGACTACAGGGACAGGCTTTTCCACGTCATACAGCATGTTACGCCAGCCTTTCTACGCGTAGACGTTCAAATCCCAATAGCTGTGACGCAGGGAAGGTTCCAGAAGGATAAGATTGTAACAGGCGTTGACAAGGACTTCGGTTTCGCAAGAGGATCCTACGAAACCGTGCACCTGCCAAAGGTTCACTTCGGCTACAGGTATGGAAACGACACAAATGTTCCACTGTACACCTTCGTCAAGTTCATCTACGCTGAATACGTCATTGAGACGCCTAAAAACTCAAGCCTAATATTCGACATATTAACGCGCAGGATACCAAGCCACTGGATAACATTGCCGATAAACGTTATGGACTCAACGGTTGAAAGGGCACTGACGGAGGTTTACGGCATAACCGGTTTCCCACTGTACAGAGCGGATGAGCGTGACAAAGCGTTGAGGGATTATGATGCGCTCTTGAAAGAGGTGAAAGTGTGATGTCCGAGAAGCCATACTCAGAATTATTGATAATCAGAGGAGAAACAGACGGGACAGCGACTTCGGGGACGGTTCCCCTTGACAGCGACTTGTTCCAGAGCACGGTAAACTACTTCCGCATACCTAAAGGCTTAACCGCGAAAATATGGTTCAAGAAGGTGGCGGGCGAAGACGAAACGCTTTTCACGTTGCAGTACACGTACGACTGCACAGTTGCAGCTCCAACGTGGAAGAACATTCAACAGGAGAAGCTGGCCAGCAAAGGCGAGTTAACCCTTGAAAAACGCAGGCCAGAAATACTCAGAGCCTTCACGGGTAAAGAAGCTTTCAGAGTGATTTGGAGTCAGCCAATAGCCAAAAAAGCATATGTTGAATTGGGCGTGGAAATAGAATGAGCGTTAAAGGCGACCCTGAAGTCGAGGAAGCCCTTAAACAGGGCAAACTCGTCGTCGTAACCGGTAAATGCGACGCTAAAATCCGAATTGAAGGACCGAAGGACAAGGTTAAAGTCATAGTTAGAGAGTAGAAGCCTTGAGCAGCGGACCAGTTGAAGTTCCCCTTCCAAACCTTTTCTGCTGGTTACTTGGAAAATGCCAGTTTTACCATCAATCGGTTAGTGGAGATAGGGTTACAATAGTTAAGATAAACGACGAGGTGCGTACAGTAACTTTTGAAGAACTTTTCAACATGTTTGCGGATAGGGCTGTCAAAACTGGCGATGCGGACGTAATTCCGGCCGAAGACCTAGACATTTACGCTCTATCGCCCATCGACATCGCCAGAAACCCAGAGTTTTACATGACCGAGAAAGAACTAGCTATCTACAGAGCCTACCTGATGGGTGGTCTACCGAAGCTTACCATAGCAAGGCAACTAGGAATTTCAAGAGGGATCTTGGACTCTGCTCTCAGAAAGTCGCAGTCAAACCTTAATATTGTCATCGGCGGCTGGAGCAAGGTGAAGTACATCATCAGGCATAGATGTACCAAGCGGATGTACAGGGTCGCCACGAAATATGGAGAGACTGTAGTAACTGAAGATCACTCTCTCCTAGCACTTAAAGGCGGTAAGCTGGTCGAAGTTAAGCCGCTCGAAGCAAAGACTACACCCCCTGCAAGATTGCACATCCTAGATGTGGGATACCCGGCAGGCATTATAGACCTGTGGAAGTGCATCGGCGGTGGCGAGGGCTACATAATCAGATGCAGAAAATGCGGATATGAATGGGCTTCCCCAGCCGAAGTGAAAGAAAGAAGGTGTAGTAGGTGCCACAGCAGAATGGTTGAAGTCGCAGGCTCCACCGAGTTCTCCGACGACTTCTACCTAGACGGAGACATGATAAGGCACGTCAGATCCAACTTTTCGATACCTAGATACCTGACGGGTGAAAACCTAAAGAACCTCCTTCGACTGGTAGCAGCATACGTTACGGAAGGTTCTCTTGTTAACGAGCGGGGAAAGATAAGGGGGCGTATTGATATACCTAACGATGACGTAGAGTGGCTAAAGCAGTTAGCCGAGTGTGCAAAAAGCCTCGGCAGAGTCACAACGCAGATAACATACAAGAGAGACCATAGGGATGAGAGGTTAAGCACTTACTGGCTCGCCATACACTCGACACCGCTCAAAAAGATCATTGAGAGGTTGTGCGGACGCCATGCTAGGAACAAGAAGTTGCCAGACTTCACGTTAATGCTCGACAGAGAGTACGTAGAAGTACTGCTTAACGACCTGATAAAGGGCGACGGATATAGGGAGCATAGAGAGAAGCACAGCGAAAAGTACAGAGAGAGACACTTCAGATATAGTTCAAAATCTATGAGGCTTATAGCGCAACTATCCTTCATCCTAGCTAGACTCGGCATAAAGTACAGCATATGGTACAACGCTGAAACAAATGTCTATACGATAGCGACCATCACAAAATATTGGGCTGACAATCGCTCGAAGACAACAGTTGAAGAAGTTCCGCCGCCAGAGTATGTATACGATTTAGAGGTTGAAGGAAGTCATGCCTTCGTCGACGGCGTTGGGCTGATAACACTCCACAATACAGCTTACTGGATTATCCCAGCGGGGCTAGACGTAACAATACTATGGTATCCTGCAGAGGAGGACAAGGTTCAACTAATATTCTCAGTGACCTTCGGGAAGCCAAGGGACTATGTTACAGGCGAAGTTGTCTACACGGACGAGGTTGGATTCTGGCACAGAGGCCAAGGAATGAAGCTCCACTGGGACCCTTTGGTAGAATCAATCTACCAAATAGTTTACCCCCACATTACGCCGGCGACAAAGGAGAACCCTTTTGAAATACGCTTCATAAACAGGTCCAACCGCACCGTAATCATGGACGTTTCAATATGGATTTTCGAGTACCACAAGAAGGACTATGCGGACTTCCTCCAGTTTGCAAGGGGCTTCGCGAACTTTTTCAGCCTTTTCGGAAGATTTAGGACACCTGAGGAAGCTGAAGCGGTGTTGAAGAGGCTGATTAAGTAATGGTTCAGATACTGCCGATATACGAGATTAAGCAGGCGCTGGCTGATATGAGTGAAAAACTGAAACGGGAAGAGTAATGAGCAGCGATAAGGACTGGCTGATAGCTGGGCTGATTCTAGGCGTATTGGTAGGGATACCTTTAGGATGGATTCTCGCCCAAGCATTAGCGAAGCAAGCTCCAAGCTCAGTTGTTTTCGAAAGAGACCAGCAGGGAAGAATAAGCGGGATCCACTATGTGCCTATGGGTGCTAAAAGTTGAGTGAACGCGACTTGCTGAACTGGGCGTTGACGATTGCTGCCGCCGAGGAGAACGCTAGGCTTACAGCGGAGTCCATAGCGGAAAAAATCCAAGTTGAAGTCACACCGACGCCTTCCCTGACTTCCAGGGTTGTCAGAAAAGTGAACGTTAAGATTCCAGACACTTTGATAGACGAGGTTGGAAGCGGATGCCTAAAAGAGCTTGTCATAAAAACCTCATTTAAAGACTACATTTTAAGAGTGTACGTTGACAATTTAGAACTATACCATAACACCTACACGTGGTTCGAGAACATAAGCCAACAAGTTGAGGAAATAGACGCATTCGAAGATAACGGAATATATGTTCTAAGGCTTAGCAACATAAATTTTGCAAATGGAATAAAAATTGCAGCTGAACCAATTATAACAGCACTAGAACAACAACCTATAACATCAAAGTTGGATGAGATATTCTGCAAATACGATATTACTGTAAAAAGTTTATAAACTAGAGAACCTCTATATTAGTTAAGGAGTTGAGTTTAGTTGAGTGGAGAAGAGGATTTTAGAAGAGTAGATGATGCACTAAAACTTATTGAACTAAACCTTAGAAGGATAATCGACAAATACCAGCACCTGTCACAGAGCATACAGTACTTGGGAGACGATATAGCGATACTGCAAAACAACCTTGACGTTGTTTCAACACTGCTTTCAAAACTTAAGAGCACAGTAGCGAAGGAGAACAGTGAAAAGTCAGGCTCCAATCAAAATTAGAGGTGAGGATTATAGGTGTCTGTAGTAGAGATACTTCAGCAATTGAAACGTTTAACCAGCAAGTATCAGACTCCCTTTGGACTGGCAATATGGGGCTTTACTGCACCAGGTGAAGCTAAAGAAATACTGGTTGACAGCCAAGGAAGGCTTCAGACAGTTGGAGAATTTACTGGTACAGTTGAAGTGCCTAACATAGATGTCCTTCTAAGCACGAGAGCTTCGGAGTCAACTTTAAGCTCTATTCTCTCAAAAGTTGATATAACGCTTTCAAGCCTAAGGGACGCTATAACATCAGCTGAACCTAACAATAAGACTCTTGCAGACCTATATGAACGGCTTAACAGTATAAGGGCACAGCTTGATACTGCACTTTCAACGAGAGCAAGTGAGGCTACTCTTTCAGGCATCCTAGCACAGTTGGATATAACGCTTTCAGCTTTAAGAGACGCGCTCCGTGGAACAGGAAATAAGACGCTAACAGACCTTGACACTGACCTATCAAACATATACGGAAAACTTGATGTCGCCCTTTCAACAAGGGCTAGTGATTCAACTTTAAGCACGTTTTCAGGAAAGTTTCCTTCAGCAGTCGCCTTAGCAGACAACCT
>Ga0080004_1111300_pt1 | contig 16915 bp, 15 predicted proteins | sample WasSprMetagenome_FD_69207 | JGI IMG/M metagenome (GOLD analysis project Ga0080004, IMG submission 69207) | Sulfidic aquatic microbial communities from Washburn Spring, Yellowstone National Park, USA - WS (SPADES assembly) (version 2) | ecosystem: Environmental > Aquatic > Thermal springs > Hot... | reverse complement strand
AGAACTTTGTAAATGATGAGATTAAAAAGTTGCAAAATTTTATATAGAGATGCTTGGAGTATTTGGAGGTCTTTGCGGGGTATTTGTATAAGAGAAGGTAAAAGAGGAAGCAATGGTTCTATAGGTGCTATATGGGCGTATTACAGGCAGAAACATAAGCATACATCATAATTTTTTATAAATAAAGGCTAAAAGCTTTTAAGGGTTGATAAAAATAAGTAATAGAGAAAATAGGTATAAAATAAGACTTGACAAAAAAGCTGTGATTTATAAATAATAATTTAAGAAAAAATTATTTTGAAGGGGGTGAGAGGAAAGAAAAAATAAGTTTTTTAAAAAAAATCTTAAAAAAATCTTAAAAAAAATTTAAAAAACAAAAGGGAGGTGGATGATGAGGTGTTTTAAAAATAAAGGTTTTACTTTGATTGAGCTTGCTATAGTTTTAGTAATTATCGGAATTATTATGGCAGCCATTTTAAAAGGGCAGGAGTTAATTATGAATGCAAGAATGAAAAAGTTTATCAATGATGCAGGAAGAAAGTTTGAGGTTGCAGTATGGACATTTTATGACAGAAATGGAATATTTCCCGGTGATAGCAATAGAAATGGACTTATAGAGCGTGAAGAAGACGTAAAAACTGCTTTGGTAAATTCGGGTCTTCTTCCCTCTGATTACAATCCAGTAAGAGTTGGTAGTTTTTCTTTTTTAGTAGGGCTTGGTAATGATGGTGGAAATCCAGCAAAAAATGTTCTTGTAATTTGTCCTACAACTGACGGTTCAACTTGCAGTGGCACTATTACTCAAGATGAATTAGAATTTTTTAAAGCCTTTGATACTGTAATAGATGGAATTGCTAATGGTACTACCGGATTAGTAAGAAGTGCAGAATCTGTAACTTTTGATTCAAACAAATGGAGTATCTCTTCTTTATCAGGTGTAGGAAGTAATGATTGGAACACTACTAATACTAAAGCCCTTGTTTATTACTTTGATCGTAGACCATAAAAATTATAAAAAGAATAAGTTATAAGGAGCAGTGCTTAAGGGTCAAGATTTAATTTAAAGTATGAGTTTAAACGAAAAATGACGAAATTATCATTTAAAAACAAAAAAGAGGTGGGCGAGATGAAAAATTTTAGAAGTAAAGGTTTTACCTTGGTTGAACTTGCAATTGTATTAATAATTATAGGAATTATTATTGGGGCAATACTTAAGGGACAAGAGTTGATTAATAATGCAAAAATTAAAAGGGCTTATAACCAGTATAGAGAAATTTTAGCAGCAATTTACACTTACTATGATAGATATGGCTTCTTTCCAGGGGATGACCCTAATGCTGCTCAAAGATGGAATATAGCACCTGCAACTGGTACTCCTGGCAATGGATTAATAGAGGGTTATAATCAAGCTTGTGGACCTGGAAGTACGACAGAATCTTGTAAAGTATGGCAACACTTGAGGCTTGCTAATATAATAGCAGGAGCTACTGATGATAGTCAAGGTACTGTTGCACCTGCAAATATATATGGTGGCAAAATAGGTGTAGGATATACAACCGTTCAGGGACTCACAACTCACTGGATAGGTTTTAATAACGTTCCTGGGGATGTTTGCCAGAGCATAGACCAGCAGTATGATGATGGAGCGTACAATACAGGAACTATAAGAGGTAGTGGTAATTATACTGGAAATCCAAATGGAATATATAATCTTTACTTCAGATTGTAAAATTAAAAGGGGGCATAAACCCCCGTTGTTAAGTAATTGTAAGAATAAGGTTATTTGAGCCTATGAGATGAAACAAAAGGGATTTACTCTTATAGAGCTTGCCATTGTTCTTATAGTAATTGGTTTACTCCTTGGGCTCGGGGCAGGTTTGATAGGGATATTAACAAAAAGGACAAAGTTAGTAGAAACAAGGGAGGTAGTAAAACAAGCAAGAGAGGCAGTCCTTGGATATGCGGTAAAGTATGGATATCTTCCTGCAACTCTTGATGAAACAGGTGCAAGAAAACTTGATGCCTGGGGAAAAGAATTAAGGTATTATCCTGCAAATGAACTTTTGGGCTCCACAAAATATGTATGTGCAGTTAATGCCACATCTTATGAACTTAGAGAGTGCATAAATAGAGAATGTTCAACCTATTATACTAAGTCAAATATTGCCTTTGTAGTATATAGTACAGGAGAAGATGCTGATGGAAACTGTACAGGAACTGCATCCCCTTTTTATATTAGAGAGCAGGGAATGCCATATAACATAAATCCATATAACATAAATCCATGTACTTATAATCCAACAAATCCACAATATTACTATGATGATGTAGTTGCTTATGTATCTCTTGATGAAATAAGAAGTTTAGTAGGATGTCCAAGGTTTAGAATCACAACCGAGTTTCTCCATTATGGTTATCAAGGATCTCAATATGGAGCTCAAATAAGTGTTACAGGTGGTTTCCCTAATTATACATGGAGTGTAACAGGTCTTCCATCGGGACTTTCCTTATTAACTTCAGGAAATTGCAGTTATGATTCAGTTAGCTTACCATGTACTAATATCTCTCCTTGTATATGCGGAACTCCAACAAAATATGGCACCTTTCCAATTACAATAAATGTAACAGATAGTAAAAACCAGACTGCATCAAAAACTCTCTCATTAACTATTTATCCTTCAGGGACTACAACAACCACTACAACAACCACATTGACTTGCGCATCCTGTGGTATGTATGATAATTACGGACAATGTAGGTCTCATTGCCCTCGACCTGGTATATGTTTGCCAGCTTTCTGTGGCTCTCTTCTTTGTTGGGATTGTTGGTGGTAAATTTTATCTCCCTTTTATCTTTACAAACTCCTTTTCTGGAATAACAACCATAAATGAGGGGCTAACAAGATAAGGTCCTTCCCCACCTTCTACCCTCCATTTCGGAAAATAGGAAACTTTCACTATATGTGGTATCCCTATCCCGTCAGTGTAGAATTCTATCTTATCTTGCTCAAACTTTATCAGTTGACACTTTACATCTCTTATCTTCGGCTTTTTAAACGCCTTTTCAGAAAATATGATAGGCTTTGAAAGGTCGCCCTTTATGAACCATTCAACGGATTCCCTTTTCCATTTATTTGTTTTCTTTTTAATTTCAAAATCAAAAAGTGGCTCAATAAGTTTTACATCAGGAATCTCATAAATTTTAAATTTTCCAATTTCTCCAATAACTTGCAAAAATTTATCTGCCTCCTTTTTTACCTCCTCTGTGTAGGCAATAAAATATCTTATTCCCATAAATCTCATATGCTCAACTGCCTTTTTTATATTAAAAGATGGATAATTAAAACCAAAATTTGGAGTTGTAGGAGTTAAAGTTGTCTCTGCTTGAATTATAAAATGAAAGGGTGCTGAAAGAGCTGATTCAATAAGAAGCCCCTCAGGGGTTGGTTTTCCTGAAAACAAGGGAATAAGTTCAAGTACCCTCGGAGTTCCGAACTTGTCATACTCAGGTGTATATTCCCACATAACCCTTCCATAAGGAAGATCTTTTAAAAAATCAAAAAGTGCTTTTATTTCAGTCCAGGCTTCTTTTCTTTCAAATCCTTCATAATTCCACTTTACCCATGAAGGAATGTATTTTAGCTGAGAATTTATAAATAAAATTGAACTTACTGCTATTAATATTAACAAGAGAGAACTAAATTTTATATTTTCTATATTTTCTAAAATAATTCCTAAAAAGTAAGCTGAAAGAAAAATACTACTTACGGTAAAAAAGGGAAGAAATCTTGTATTCCATATTTTTGAGTTATCAAGAAAAAGATAAAAAACAAGACTTACTGTCCCTATAAACAAAAAAAGCATAATATTTTTGTCTTTTTTAAGAAGTCCATAAATCATACTAAATAGGGCAAGGATTTGAAGTGGAATTAGCATTGAAGGGAAAATATCTGAAAGCTTTATAAATTTTTTCCAAATCATTGCAGAAGTATAATCAAAATAAAAAAGAAAAGGTAATGACCACCAGGAAGTAAAGATAAAGGCAAGACCATAAACTTTTATTATATAGAAAATATTTTTAAAATTAAAAAAAAGAAAAAAGGGCATAACTATAAGGGAAAGTATAACTGGTATAGGATGAGAAAGAACCATAAGTGAAAGAAGTAAGCTATTTAAAAATAAAAATCTTTTTTCTTCTAATCCTTTTTTCATTAAAGCAATAAAGAGCCAGAAAAGGGCAAAACTAAAGGAATAGGAAAACTCTCCTGCGAGTGTGCTTGGTATATTTCCTCCATAGATGCTATATTGTTCAAGAAAAAGAAAAAAAAGACTTAGTATTCCTGCAATTTCTGTTTTTGTTTTTTTGTTTAATATTTTAAGAGAAAGAAAAGATGTAAGGGGCATTATAAAGGTTCCAAGCAAGGTGATAATTTTAAAGGAGATATTATCAGGAATAAAGTAGCTTAAAATAACAGCAAAAATATAAAGAAGGGGAGGGTAAAAATAAAGGAAAGGGAATCCATAATACCAATCATGAGACCAAGCATGAATAGATGGGAAAATTTTTTTAAGGTAATAAAATAAATAATTATGTGAGCCTGTGTCTCCTCCTGAAACTGTAGTATTAAGAAAAATTAAAGAAGGTTTAAAAATATAAAAAAGATAAAGGTATATGAGGGCAAAAACAATAAAGGATGCCAAGTTTTCAATTATAAATTCTTTTAATTTTCCAAACATCACATATTATTTCAAATAAATCTTTAAAGGTTATAGTCGAGGTATTATGGTTTAGTTGCTCAACTTCTACAATACAAATTTTATAGCCCTTTTTCAAGGCAAAACAGAGAAGCTCTATATCAAAGGCAAACCCATTTATATTTAAGATTTTAAATATTTCCTCTGCTAAATCTCCTCTAAAACCTTTAAGTCCACATTGAGTATCTTTAAAAGGGATTTTTAAGTATTTTTTAATAAAAAAATTAAAAATCTTGTGACAAAATGCTCTTACAGGATTTTGAGGATAGGGATCAACTCTTTGACCAATTGCAATATCACATTCATTTTTTAGTTTTTCAAGAATTTTTTTAATTCCTTCAACTCCATAGGGAAGGTCTGCATCGGTAAAAATTCTGTATTTACCTTTAGCAGAAAGCATTCCCCTTTTTACGCTATATCCTTTTCCTATATTATGAGGATTTCTTATTATCTTTAAATTTTTTAAATTTGAAATTTCTTTTACGATTTCTGAGGTATTGTCGGTGCTCCCATCATCCACAATTATAAGTTCTATGGGATCAGCAAATGCATTTTTTATTTTTTCAATACTTTCTTTTAAAAATCTTCCTTGATTATAGGCTGGAAGAATAACAGAGAGCTCAAAAGTTTTCATAATAAAATATGTTCTTTAAATTTTCTAATTCCTCAAAATAGGCACTTGACATAAATACCAAAAGTTTTTTCTCTTTTGAGGCTTTATCAAACTTTAAATTATTTTCAAAAAAATAAGCCTTTTTTCCTAAATTTTTTAAAGCCTTTAATAAAGAATCTATATCAAGCCTTTCTTCTTCTGGGATTTTTTCTAAATTTGGAGGAATTTTTAAATAGATCTCATCTGCAAGACTTAAACTTTTTACATAATCTTCTTGAAAAACTTTTCTCTTACTGGAATTGGTTCTTGGTTCAAAAATAACTATTGTTTTTTGAGGCTTAATAGCTTTTTTAAGTTCTTCTAAGGTAACTCTTACCTCGGTTGGATGATGAGCAAAATCATCAATTATCACTAAGTTTTTGTCTGTATATAAAATTTCCTGTCTTCTTTTAACTCCTGGAAAGGTTTTAAAAGCCTCTCTCCAATTGATATTTAATAAATTTAAACCATAAAGCAAAGAAAGCACACATAAAGCATTAAGGGCATTGTGCTCTCCTGGGAGAGAAAGATAAAATTCTAAATTCTTTTCAAAAGGAGTATTTACAACAATAGAATTCAAAAAAGATTTATTTTTAAATTGGGTTTCACTTTTTAATAAAACAAAATCAGCTTTAAAGTTTTTACCATAAGAGATTATCTTAGCTTTAGAAGGGGTGTTCTTAATAACTTCTATCAAATTTTTATCCTCAAAATTATAAACTATGACTCCTTCTTCTGAGACAAGACTTATTAGTTTTTTAAAAACCTCTTTGAGAGTTTCAATATCTGGATAGACATCAGCATGATCATATTCTAAATTTGTCAATATAATTGAGAAAGGTTTATAATACAAAAATTTAGGCTCTTTATCAAAAAAGGAAGCAGGATATTCATCTCCTTCAACCACAGCAAAAGAACCTTTTCCCTTTCTAAAATTAAGTTCAGTATGTCTTAAAACACCTCCTACAAGATAAGTAGGGTCTAATCCAAGGTATTCAAGGGTGTAACTTAAAAGAGCTGTAACAGTTGTTTTTCCGTGAGTTCCTGCACAAACTAAAACTTTTTTATCTTCAAAGATAAATTGGTTTAAAAAAGAAGGAAAAGAGTAAAGAGGGATTCCTAATTTTTGAGAAGCTAAAACCTCTACATCATCTTTTTTAGCAATATTTCCCACTATAACAGCATCTGGTTTAATTTTTTCAATATTTTGGGGATCAGGCTCATATATGGGAATAGATAATTTTTTTAGAACTTGAGATGAGGGAGGATAAAGCTTTCCTTTTTCTGACCCAAAAACCTTAAAACCAGATTCCTTTAAAATACCTGCAACCCCACACATCCCTATTCCACCAATTCCAATTAAATAAATTTTCATTTTTCCTCCTCCAAGATAACTTCTATTTCTGGATTTAAAAGGACTTTAAAAGCAGAATCTTCTCTTATTGCAATTTCAAGAAGTCCTTCACTTCCAAAAAGAGCTATTAATTCCCCCTTTTTAGCATATCCGTAAGATTTAACTAAAGGCACCTCCTTTTTATTAACCAGAACTTTAAAAGTTCCTTTTACTATATCTTTGTGAAAATTGGTAATAATATTTCCGAAACTATCTACATACCAGATTGAAAGCCTGTATCCATTTAAAGTTTTTTCAGGAAGGGGAAAATTTAAGACTTTAAGCTTATCCTTAGGAATAGGTTTTAAAAATTCTTCAAAGGGGGTGTCATCTAAAATATAGGCTACAGCAGGAGCAAACAAATCTCTTCCGTGAAAAGTTGAGCTATAAGGTGGTTTTAAAACTTTGCTTTCTATTATTTCAAAAGGGATAAAATCTGGATTTTCTGAATAAATTAAAGAGAATATTCCGTTATCTGGACCAGCAAAAATAAATTTATCAGTTTTAATTACTAATGCTTTTCTTTCTGTTCCTACTCCTGGGTCAACTATAGTTAGAAAAATTGTTCCTTCAGGAAAGTATTTATAAGAAAAATAAAGACTGAGTGCCCCCTTCCTTACATCTTGAGGAGGTATTTTATGGGTTATATCAATAAAATTTACATTTAAAGGCTTTTTTAGTTCTTTTAAAATTCTTCCTTTAATTACACCAACATAATGGTCTTCTATTCCAAAATCAGTAAGTAATGCAACTATCTTAAACATTTTGGGATACAAGAAAAACTTCTTCTCCTTTTGAAATTTTATCTTTTGCTTTTTTAGAATATTTTATAAGTAAATCTTTAATAAAGTTCTGTGATGGATCTCCTTCTATTACTACAGCTGTGGGTGCGGGAACATTTAAAGTATAGGTTTTATATTTGTTTTCAACTATCCTTTTTATTTTTTCGTTTTCTTCTTTATTTCTTCCAAGAACTATCCAAAGTCCCTCTTCCAAAAAATGTCTTCCCAGTACTAAAAGTTGGCAGGTTTTGTAATTAAGAGGTCTTTTTTCTTTTATAATTTTTAAAACCCTTTCTCCAATTTGTGGATCTGTAAGTAAGCATCCTCCTGATGGGGTAGGGATTTCTTTTAGATTAAATTTTTTTGCCAATTCTAATTGAAAGGTCCTTTTTCTACCAGAAATACCATAAAGTTTTTCCCTGTTTACAAGCCTTCTTTTTTCTACTTCTGTTATAGAAAGAAGCTTAGCTGAAAGGGGTCTTAATAAAATCCCTTTAACTTCAGCTTTCTCTTCTATTAATTCTAAAATATTTTTGTTTTGGCTCATAGGTCTTTGCCCTAAAACTTCTCCTGTAGCAATAAAATCTGTCTTATATTTTTCCATTAGCTCCTTTGCTTTTTTTAACATAAAAATTTTACAATCTATACAGGGATTAGCATAATCTCCATATCCGTATTCTGGTTTTTTAAGAATTTCTACGTATTCTTCAGTTATATCTATTATAAGTCCTTCATCAAAATTAAGAGCCTTTATTTTTTCATAAAAAGGAGAAGGATTTTCTTTATATTTCCATCCAAAAAAGGGGGTAATAAATTTTATAGCTATTATTTTTATGCCCTGTTCTTTAAGTATTAATCCTGATAAATAACTATCAAGTCCCTCTGAGAAAAGAAGGAGAGCAGTAGGCATTTTAAGTTAGACTTGAGCTTCTAAGAAACTTTTTGCTAATTCTAAATTTTGGGGATCACCAAGCATCCTTGCAATTTCTTTTATTCTTTCTTCTCCTTCTACCTTTTTAATCTTGGTTTTAGTTTCTTTTTCTTTTATTTCCTTTTCTACTACGTAATGAATATCAGCTAAAACTGCAATTTGGGGAAGATGGGTAACACATAAAACTTGATAATTTTGAGAAAGATCTTTTAATTTCTGAGCAATTTTTTTAGCGGTAGTACCTCCAATTCCTACATCTACTTCATCAAATATTAAACTACCTGCCTCAGTTTTTTCTTTTAAAATAGATTTACAAGCAAGAAAAATACGAGAAAGCTCCCCTCCTGATACAACTTTTTCAAGGGGTTTTAAAGGAACCCCAGGATTAGAGGAAAATAGAAATGTTACCTCATCAAGCCCTAAGGGACCGAGATTTTCAATTTTAGGTTCTTTAAGTATTAGCTCTATTTTAAAGTCAGCTTTTTCCATTCCCAAATCTTTTAATTCCTTTTTTAAAAGACTCTGAAGTTTAGGGATTCCCTTTAATCTTTCTTCACTTAATTTTAAAGCAGACTCTATTAATCTCTTTTTTAGTGTTTCTTCTTCCTTCAATAGATTTTCATAATTTTCCTCTCCTACTTCCAAAAGACCTATTTCCTCTTTTAATTCTTCTAAAAGTTTTATCAGTCCCTGGGTATCTCTTTTATATTTTCTTTTGAGTTTTTCGTATTTAGAAAGCCTTTCTTCTATTTCGTTTAATGCTGTATCATCTTCAGGAAGGTGGCTTGAGTAATCAATTAAATCTCTTGCTATTTCTTTTAGCTCATAATACATAGAAAAAACTTTAGAATAGGGATCTTTAAATTTATGTTCAATTTTGCTTAAACTTTCAAAAGAAGAAACGATTTGATAAAAGTTTTTTTCAATTTCTTCAAGATTTGAAAGAAGAAACTGGGTTTTTTCTTTTAAAAAGGAAAGATTTTTAAGTTTTTCTCTTTCTTTTTGAAGATTTTCTTCCTCTTCCGGATCAGGTTTTAGTTCTTCAATTTCCTTAATTTGGAAAAGCAAAAAATCTTTTTTAAGCTGAGAGGAAGCTATTTTTTCTTCCAATTCTTTTATCTGAGATACCAAGCTTTTGTATTTATGGTAAAGTTCTTGATATTCTTTTAAATAGGGGGTAAGTTCTAAAAAGTGATCTAAAAATTCAAGTTGTTTTTCTGAGGATAAAAGAGTATAAAATTCGTGTTGACTTGTAAGTAAGATTAAATCTTTTGTGAGTTTAGAAAGTTCAGTAAGGGTTGCTGGGGAACCGTTCATATAGATTTTTTGTCTATTAGGGGAAAAGATTCTTCTAATGTGTATTTCTTCCTGAGGGGTATATCCTGCTTCTTGTAATTTTTGATAAAGCCTTTCTCCTCCCCAGATAATAGCCTCAATCTCCCCTTCTTTAGCTCCAGGTCTTATATAATTAGCACCCCCTTTTTCTCCTAAAAGGAGTTTTACAGCTTTTATAAGAAGGGACTTTCCTGCTCCTGTTTCCCCAGTAAATACAACAAATCCTTTATCTAAGTCTAAATGAACGTTTTCTATAAGCACAAGATTGCTAATTTTTAATTCCAAAAGCACAAACTTATTTTAAAAACATTTTAAAAATTTTTCAAACCACCCTCCCCAATTTTTACCACTTCCGAAGTGGTAAAAAATTACCACTTCGGAAGTGGTATATTTTGGAATGGTTATAAAATAAAAATTGGTTAAATTTGTAAAATAGGTCTTGACTTTTTATTTTTTTTAAAATAATCTTAGTGGTATAAAGTGGAATAAAGTGGAATAAAATGTTTAGAGGCAAATCTAAACATACCCTTGATGAAAAAGGAAGATTTAGCTTACCTGCTAAATTTAGAGAAGTCTTAAGAGTTAAATATGGAAGTGAAAATTTAGTAGTTACCAATTATCCAGACTGTTTGGTTGCTTATCCTTTAGAAGAATGGCAAAAGATAGAAAATAAATTATTATCCCTTCCTTGGGATATTCCAGAAGTAAGACAATATGTAAGATATTTTTTAGGCGCTGCTGAAGAATATCAACCCGATAAACAAGGAAGAATCCTTCTTTCTCAATCCTTAAGAGAAGAAATTAAATTGGAAAGAGAAGTAGTTCTTTTAGGAATGCTAACCCATTTTGAGATCTGGAATCCTAAGGATCTGGAATCTAAATTTAAAGAAACTAAAGAAAACTTCAGTAAGGTTATGCAAATTATAAATCCTTACCTTACAGGAGTAAAAAATTTATCTTCATGAGCCTGTATTATTAAAAGAAGTATTGGAGTGGCTAAATGTGAAGGAAAATAAAATTTATGTAGATGGAACTGTTGGATTAGGAGGACATAGTTCTGCAATTTTAGAAGCTTCCAAACCATCAGGTATTTTATACGGCTTTGAATGGAATGAGGATTCCTTTAAAATAGCTCAAGAAAGATTAAAAAAATATGGAGAAAGGGTAAAACTTTTTAATAAAAATTTCATTTTTATAAAAGAGATTCTTCAAAAAGAAGGTGTTTTAGCAGATGGAATCCTTTTAGATTTTGGAATTTCTTCCTTTCTTTTAGAAGGAAGTAAAAGAGGATTTTCCTTTCAAAAAGATGAACCACTGGATATGAGAATAAATCTTTCCATAAAGCTTACTGCTAAGGACATTTTAAATAATTATGACTTTATTAGCCTAAGCAATGTTTTTAAAAAGGGAGAAGTTCCTAAAGCAGATAGGTTTGCCAAATTTATCTGTGAAAAAAGAAAGAAAAAAACCTTCGAAACAACACAGGATTTAGTAAAAGCCATAAAAGAATTTTATAAAACTTCTAAAAAAGATTTGTTGGCAGTTATTTTTCAAAGTTTAAGAATAGAAGTTAATAAAGAGCTTGAAAACTTAGAAATTGCTCTTAAAAAACTCCCAGACATTTTAAAATCTTCTGGAAGAATAGTAGTTATCTCTTTTCACTCTTTAGAAGATAGGATTGTAAAGACCTCCTTTAAAAACGATCCCAGAATCAAGGTTCTTACTAAAAAACCTATTACTCCTTCAGAAGAAGAAATAAAAAGAAACCCAAAAGCAAGAAGTGCAAAAATGAGAGTGGGGGAAAGAATATGAATAATAAAACTATGATTTATAGACCAACTATAGAGTATAACTATAAAAATAAAAGGGACAAAAGCAAAGAAGAAGCTATATCTTTTAAAAACCGAATAAAAGAATTTATAACCGATAGTTTTATCTTTTTCCTTGGAATCTTGGTTTTTGTTTTAAGTGTAGCTATTGCTTATAATACCTATCTTCTCATAAAACTAAAGGTAGAAAAAGTCTCTTTACTTAAGGAAAATCAAGCTTTAAAAAAGGAATATCAATTTTTAACTTCAAGGGATGTTGTCTTAAGAAAGGCAAAAACTCTTGGATTTTATCCACCTCAAAAAGAGGATATGCTTAGGTTAGAATAAATGGTAAAAAAGCAAAATTTTTTGCTATTTTTAAGTATTTTTTTGGTTTTAGTAGTTTTAATAATTAATTTTTCAGCAGAAAGAGTAACTGGGAAGCCTACTGAATATAGAGTTAAAAGAGGCTACATTTTTGATAGAAACTTAAATCCTCTTGCTATCTCTTTAGAAAATTATAAAGCCTATTACCTACTTAAAGATGATACCCTTTTCAGTTCCTCAGATATGAACCTCCTTAAAAAATATTTAGGTTCTACTATAAATCTATCTAAAAAAGGAGTTGTTCTTCTCTCAGAAGATCTTAGCTTGGAAGAGGTTGAAAATTTGAAAAAAGAAAAAAATGTAATAATTGAAAAGACTTTTAAAAGAAAAATTCTGCAACCCTATTTAAAATTCCTCATAGGAGAAACTTTTAATGAATACGGAGTTTCAGGATTAGAAAAGATCTTTAATGAACACCTAAGTATGGGGAACCCACTTGTCTTGTCTATTGATTTAAATTTAGAAAAAAAGGTTTACAATATTATTCATGAGTTAAATCTTTTATCCTTTGGAATAGCTATTTTTGACCTTAAAACTGGTGAATTGCTTTGTTATTTAGAAAATGAAAATTCAAAACCTTTTGATAGTTATTATCCTTTAAGCTTATTTAACATTCAACCATCTGAAATTAAAGATTTTAAATGGGTTTTAGGAGAAAATTTGGTCCTCAAAGAAATGGATACTACAAAAATAAATATTTGGCATATTGCTAAATGGTATATGGATAAAGTTTGTGGTAAATCTATTGTCCCTACTGTTTTACGTAAAGAAACAAAGACCTGTGAACCAAAATCGGAAATCTTTAAAGATAAGGAATATGTTTATAATTTAGGCAATAGTTTTGTTACAGTTGCTTTTAAGGAAGATAAAATGGTTCTTTCTTCATTTGTTTTTGATCCTCAAGAAAAAGACTTACTAAATAAAAATAAAAAAATAATAAATTATGTAATTTCTATGTTATGAAACCCTTAGGAGAACTTATTAAAAATTTAGAAATTATAAAGGCTTATTATGGAAGCCAACCTATAGAAAATTTTGCCCCATATAAATGTTTAAAAATAAAGGGAATTTCTGAAAATTCTAAAGAAATTGAAGATGGATTTATTTTTGTTGCAAGAAAGGGAACTAATCTTGATGGAGAGGCTTTTATTGAAGAAGCTATTAAAAATGGAGCTCTGATAATTATTAGAGAAAGTGATATAAGTCCTAAGGAGACCTATCCAGGAACCATTCAGATTCAAGTTAAAGATATTAAAAAAGCCTTATCTACTCTTTCCTTAAATTTTTTTGAAAATCCTCAAGAAAAGATATTTTTAATTGGTATTACGGGGACAAATGGGAAAACCTCAGTAAGTTATTTCACTAAAAACATTTTAAATTTATTAGGTTTTAAATGTGGATATATAGGAACCCTTTTTTACGAAACAGATAGAATTATTCCTGCCCTTGAAACTACACCCTCCATTCTAAAGGTTGCCAGTTTATTAAAAGAAATGGCAGATAAGGATTTTAAAGCTTGTGTAATTGAAGTTTCCTCACACGCTTTACATCAAGATAGGCTCTTAGGACTTTTCTTTGACATAGCAGTTTTTACCAATCTTTCAAGAGACCATTTGGATTATCACCAAGACATGGAAGATTATTATCAAGCAAAGAAAAAACTATTTAGGAAATACTTAAAAGGAAATTCTAAAATAGTTATTTCCTTAGAAAGTGAATATGGTAGGAGATTAGCTGAAGAATTAAAAGATTTTTCTCCTCTTTTGGTTAATAATGAAGAAATTAAAGGTGAAATATTAAAGAAAAAAAATAGATCGAGCTTTAAAATTAAAGTCAAAGACAAAGAATATGAAGTTTCAACGCAACTTTTAGGAGATTATCAAGCTAAAAATCTGGCAACCACTTTAGGAATTCTTTTAGCTATGGGATATAAAATTGAAGACCTCTTAGAACCTATTAAAAAACTTAAAAATCCCATTGGAAGACTGGAATTGGTAGCTGAATATAAAGGTGCTAAAATATTTGTAGATTATGCACATACACCAGAGGCATTAGCTGAAGCTTTGAAAAGTTTAAGTTCAATTAAAGAAAATAGACTAATTGTACTTTTTGGTTGTGGTGGAAATAGAGATAAAGGTAAAAGACCTCTTATGGGTAAGGTTGCAAGTATGCTTGCTGATGGAATAATTTTAACTTCAGACAATCCAAGATTTGAAGATCCATTAAAAATTATTGAAGATATTGAGAAAGGTATAAATTCATCAAAGCCTTGTAAAATTATTCCTGACAGAAGATCCGCTTTAGAATTCGCTATTAAAAATTTACAAGAGGGCGATGTCCTTTTGGTTGCCGGAAAGGGACATGAAACTTATCAAGAGATAGAAGGTAAAAGATATCCTTTTTCTGATCAAGAAGAAATTTTAAAAATTATAAATACCTTAAACTTAAAATGAATGTAGAAATTAATCTATCTACAGAGGATATAATAAAAGCTACTTCAGGTATTCTTATAAATGGAGATATGGGTATAGGTTTTAAAGGAATTTCAACGGATACGAGAATTATTAAACCAGGTTATCTTTTCTTTGCTTTAAAAGGTGAAAAATTTGATGGACATGAATTTTATAAAGATGCCATAGAAAAAGGGGCTAAGGGTTTAGTCATTTCTCGTTTTCCAAAAGGGTTCAAACTTGAGGAAATTCCCAAGACTATTTCTATAATTTTAGTAAAGGATACTCTTAAAGCTTTGGGAGATTTGGCAAGTTTCTGGAGAGATAAACTTAATTCCATTTTTGTAGCTATAACAGGTTCATGTGGTAAAACCACTACTAAAGAATTGAGTTATAATATAATTTCCAAATTCTTTAAAACTTCTAAAAACCAGGCTAATTATAATAATTTAATAGGTGTTCCCCTTACACTTCTCTCTATAAAAGAAGATACAGAAGTAAGTATACTTGAACTTGGGACTAATCAAAGGGGAGAAATAGAAAGACTTTCTCAAATTGTAAAACCTCATATTTCAGTTATAACCTCTATTTATCCTGCCCATTTAGAAGGACTAAGTTCCATAGAAGGAGTTTTAGAAGAAAAAATAAGTTTATTTAAAAATACCCAAAAAGACGGAACACTTATTTATAATTTTGATCAAGAAATTTTAAGAAAAAATGTAGAAACCTTTTCACAAAATAAGCTCTCTTTTGGATTTAGTGAAAATGCAGACCTTTCTTTAAAGAATTTAGTTTTTTCTGAAAACAAAATAAAGGGTGAAATTATTTTTAAAAATAACTCTTATTTCTTGGAGATAGAAAATATAGGAAAACACAATCTTTTAAACCTTTTAGCAGGTCTTTGTGTAGCTATTTCCTTAAAACTTGATTTAAAAGAAATTGTTCCTCTAATAGGAAAAGAAATTCCTCTTTATAAAAGATTTAAAATCTTTGAAAAAGAAAACTTTCTTATTATAGATGATACTTACAATGCTAATCCTGGCTCTGTTAAAGCAGCTTTAGAATTTTTGAAAGAGATTTCAAAAGACTATGAAAAAAAGATAATAATTTTAGGGGATATGAAAGAATTGGGAGAAAATTCAGAAAAATTTCATAAAGAAATAGGGGGTCTTGTAGCTGAGGTTACTGATTTTGCTATTTTTACAGGTGAGATGGCAAAAAATTATGAAGAGGGTTTTAAAAGAGAAACTCAAAATAAAAATTGTGATATCTTTAATAGTGTAGAAGAATTTTTAGAAAAATTTCCCTTTGAGAAATTTAAAGGAGAAAAGAAAAAAACAATTATTTTGGTAAAGGGTTCAAGAGCTTTAAGAATGGAAAGGATAGTAGAAAAGCTACATAAGGAGCTAAGCTAATGCTTTATCACCTTCTTTATTCTTTAAAAAATATCTCCATTATATTTAATGTTTTTAAGTATATAACCTTTAGAATGATCTGTGGAGCTTTGACTGCCTTTATCTTGGTTTACATTTTTATGCCCTATTTTATAAGATTTATGAAACAAAAACAGTTTGGACAAATTGTAAGAGAGGAAGGTCCCTCCCATCATAAAGCTAAAACAGGAACTCCCACCATGGGAGGTGTTATTATAGTTAGCTCTATCACGGTTTCTGCTCTTTTGTGGTGCAATCTTACCAATTATTTAGTTTGGATAGTTTTATTTGTTCTTTTAAGCTTTGGATTTATGGGGTTTTTAGATGACTTTTTAAAAATAAAAAGGAAAAAGAATCTTGGTTTAAGGGCAAGGGAGAAATTTTTAGCTCAAATTATAATTATATGTATATTTTATCTGGTTTTATTTAAACTTTTAAATTTTCCTACAACCCTTAATTTCCCATTTTTTAAAAAATTAATTATTGATATTGGGAGCCTTTATTTAATTTTTAGTATGCTGGTAATAATTGGTAGTTCCAATGCTATGAATCTAACTGATGGACTTGATGGTCTTGCTATAGTGCCTTTCATAGTAGTTGCCGGGGTTTATAGTATTTTAAGCTATATAGCTGGACATATAAAGTTTTCAAGTTATTTATATCTTCCCTATGTACCTTATGCTGGAGAATTGGCAATTTTATGTGCCATTTTGGTAGGAGCTGGATTAGGATTCTTATGGTATAATTCCTACCCTGCTGAAATCTTTATGGGGGATGTGGGTTCTCTTGCTTTGGGAGCAACCTTGGGAGCTATTGCTATTATAATAAAACAAGAATTTCTTCTGGTGATAGCTGGAGGTTTGTTTGTACTTGAGGCATTATCAGTTATATTACAAGTTGCCTATTTTAAAATTACTAAAGGAAAAAGAATTTTTAGGATGGCTCCTTTACATCATCATTTTGAGCTAAAGGGCTGGCCAGAAAATAAAG
>Ga0080004_1116370_pt1 | contig 16917 bp, 16 predicted proteins | sample WasSprMetagenome_FD_69207 | JGI IMG/M metagenome (GOLD analysis project Ga0080004, IMG submission 69207) | Sulfidic aquatic microbial communities from Washburn Spring, Yellowstone National Park, USA - WS (SPADES assembly) (version 2) | ecosystem: Environmental > Aquatic > Thermal springs > Hot... | reverse complement strand
TGGGGGTGCGGGTCACCGGTGCGCCCAACGAGAAGGTGCAGCCCCTGGATGCCAAGTTCACTGTGGACGGAGTGACCATCACCAGCTCGAGCAACACGGTAACCACAGCTATCCCCGGCGTTACTCTGGAGCTGAAGGGTACCGGCTCTGCCACGCTGGAAGTCAAGGCCGACGTGGACAGCATGGTGGCCAAGATCAGGGACTTCGTGAACGCGTACAACGATGCCCTGTCCAAGCTGCGTTCTTACCTGGTGAACCAACCCGGCAATGCGGGCCCCCTTGCCGGAGATCCGACCGCTCAGGGCATGGAACGGCAACTGCGGGAGCTTGTCTATGAGGCGGTTTCCGGACTCCCTGGGGATATGGACAGCCTGTACGACATCGGCATCTCGACCACCGATAAGACGGGGGCCCTGACCATCGACGAAACCAAGCTCAGGGAAGTGCTGTCCTCGCGGGCCGGAGATGTGGCCAAGCTGTTCTACTCCGCGGACGAGGCTGTGAAGAGTGTGGCGGAAAGGCTCCGGGACGCCTTCCGGTTGTGGGTGCAGGCCGGGACGGGGCTCATCCCCGCCCGCGAGTCGGGGCTCGACAGGCTCATCCAGGACATGGTGGATCGCATGCGGGTGCTGGAGGATCGTCTCAAGCTGCGCGAGCAGAGGTTGATCGAGCAGTTCGTCAACCTGGAGCGCAGCCTGGCGCTGCTGCAGAGCCAGGGGGCGTGGCTGGAGCAGAGGCTGGCTGCCTTGCAGCCCGCCCGTGAGTGAGTCTGGCAGGCCCGGCAGGCCGGCGGCGGGCCGCACATGGCGCGCCGTGCGGCCGGCGCACAGGGCGCGGCAGGCCGGGCGCGGGCGAGACCACGGCGATAGGGGAGGGAGATCGGTGAGCGTTGCCTCGGTGCAGGAGGGGAGCCGCTATTACCGGGAAATGCAGGTCCAGACGGCCAGCCCCGCCAAGCTGGTGTGGCTGATGCTGGACGGGGCGGCCCGGTTCACCGCACAGGCTCAGAAGGCGGTGGAGGCGGGGAACCTGGAGGAGGCGCACCGCCACATCGTGCGGGTGCAGGACATCGTGGACGAACTGGACTGCGCCCTCGACATGCGGGCGGGCGAAGTGGCCCGGGCCCTGGAGCGGGTGTACGCCTTCGCCCGCAGCCGCCTGGTGGAGGCCAACCTCCGTAAGGACCCCGAGCTGCTGGGGGTCCTCAAGGGGATGTTCGAAGAGCTGCGGGCGACCTGGGAGCAGGCCATGCGGTCTGCGCCTGCCGCCACGGTCTAGGGGCGGCGGGGGCAGGGGCGCCCGGCGGGAGGCGAGGTGGCGCAAATTGCCCGTGATGCGCGCAGAACTTGTGCGTTACCGGCGTCTGCTCGAACTGGCGCGGGCGCAGCGGGACGCGATCCTGGCCGGGCGCTTCACAGATCTCCCAGGCATCCTGGCCGAGAGGCAGGCAATTCTCCACGAGTTGTCCGGCCCGCAAAGCGCGGGGGGAGGGTCACATGGTGCCGGAGATCCCGCACCGGTCCCGGAGACACCCGGCGGGGGACCCCCCGCGGTGGGTGACGACGGGACGGATCTCTCGGAGGAAGCCCGCGAGATTTTGCGTGCCATCCTTGAAGTAGATCGCGAGTGCCGCGACCTGGTGTGGGAGCGACTGAAGCAGGTGGAGCAGGACCTTGCGGCCACCCGGGTTGCGCTGCAGGGCAGCCGGGCGTACCGCCTGTCCCTTGAGGCGGGCCCCGTTTCCCGCATCCTCGACGAACTGAAGTGATGGCCGTCCGCGTTGCAGCGCCGCGCTCCGGGGGTGGAGCGCCGCGTGTCGCGGGCGTTGGGCGGGCGGGAGGATTTGGGTACCGGCCCGCCAATACTACTTAGTGAGAGCGGGCGGAAAGGGGAACGGAGATGGAGATCACAGTACGGGGGAAGAACCTGGAGGTCACTCCGGCACTGCGCCAGTACGCGGAGAAGCGCATGTCGAAAATCCAGCGGTTCTTCGATGATGTCCCCGTCAGTGCTCACGCGGTGATCAGCACCGAGAGAGGCAGGTACATCGTCGAGGTGACGGTGTCGGTCAACGGCATCCTCTTGCGGGGGGAGGAAGCCACCGGCGACGCCTTTGCCTCGGTGGACCTGGTCCTGGAGAAGCTGGAAAAGCAGATCGAGAAGTTCAAGACCCGCATCACCAGGCGGTTGCGGGGGGCGCGCAGGGCGGCCGAGCGGGCGGAGGAGCCCGCGGAGGCCCCCGCGGAGGAGGAGGGCGAACACCCCCGCGTGGTGCGGGTCAAGCGCTTCGCGTTCAAGCCGATGAGCGTGGAGGAAGCCATCCTGCAGATGGATTTGCTCGGGCACGACTTCTTCGTGTTCACCAATGCGGAGACCGATCAGGTGAGCGTGGTCTACCGGCGTCGCGACGGCAATTACGGTTTGATAGAGCCGGAGTTCTGACGTGGGCGTCCTCCATGAGCCCGTTTCCGTGGTGATCTTCGAAGGGGGACGCCCGCGCTCCCCCGTCGAGGAGGAAATGGCTGCCGTCCGCAAGGCGGTGGTCCTGGATACCATCGAGACCATCGGGCGCGCGGGCGAGATCGACCAGGTCATTCTGTGCACCAACTTCCCCGATCTGGCGCGCGAGGCGGCGTCCCTGGGGGCCGTGGTGGACTTCAAGACGAGGAAGTTCCGGTTCGGGCGCCGGCTCCTGGGCGTGGTGGAGCGGTACCGGCTGCGGAACGTGATCTACCTCGGCGGTCCCGCCGCCCCCCTCTTGCGGGAGGACGACTGGTGTTTCCTTGCCCGCCAGCTCCGCCAGCGCAAGAACATAGTGCTGCAAAACAATGTGCAGTCGCCCGACATCATCGCCTTCACCCCTGCCGAGGCGCTGGCGGCCATTCCCGAGCCGGAGTCGGACAACGAGCTCGGGTTTGCCCTGCGGGACCTGGGCCTGGAACGCGTGCTGCTGCCCAACTCCGCGCGGGTGAACTTCGACCTGGATACCCCTACGGATGTGCTCATCCTGCGGGTCACGGGCAGGGCGGGGCCCCGCACCATGCGGGTGCTCGACCGGCTGAGCTGGGATGACTCCCGCATCCGGCGGGTGCAGCAGGTCATGGCAACTCCCGGCGCCGAACTGGTGGTGGCGGGGCGCGTGGGGCCCTCGGTGGTGACCTACCTGAACATGAACGTTCCCCTGCGCGTGCGCCTCTTTTCCGAGGAGCGGGGCATGAAGGCGCTGGGACGCCAGCGGCGGGGCGAGGTTGTCTCTCTCCTGGGATTCCTCTACGAGCGGGTGGGGGCGCGGGAGTTCTTCTCCCTCCTGGGCCGCTGCGGCCAGGCGGTGCTCCTGGATTCCCGGGTGCTGTTTGCGCACTGGAAGAGGGACTTCAGCGACTGGGACAGGTTCCAGTCGGATCTGGGCCGTTACGACCTGGTGAAGGACGCATTTCTGGCTGACTTCACGCGGGCGGCGGTGGAGAGTCCGGTGCCCACGGTGCTGGGGGGACACTGCCTCGTGTCGGGCGGTCTGTGGCTTCTGGCCGAGACACTGGTGGAAGCTGGGAGCGTCTCGCAGTCGCGTGGCGGATGTCACGGGCGCGGTCAGGAAGAAGAAGGAGAAGTGGGGTCCGAGGTCGAATGACGTATGCGCGGGCCAGGGTTCGGGAAGGTGACCATGAACCCGAATTTGGAGGAACGCCGTCGGATCCTGGAAGGATTCCTGCGGCAACTGCGAGATGTGGTGGCGGCTCGAGTTGAAATGGACGAGGCAGAGCAGGTCACCGCCGTCCGGGTCCTGGCCAGGGCGGGACGCAATCCGCGCCAGATCGTGCGGGACGTCCAGTCGGCGCTGCTAGGTCGCTTCAACGTGGAGGTGGGATCGGACGCCGTATCGGTGGCGCAGTTGAGCGACGAACTCGAAGAGGAACTTTCCCCCACGCGGTTCGTGCTGCGCCGGACCACGCGCAGCGTGTCGGGCGGCGCCGGGACCGTGGAGGTGGAGATGGCCCTGGCCGACGAGGTGGTCGGGGCCAGCGCGTCGGCCACAGCGGCGCCGGGAGCTCAGGCACGCGCGGCAGCCCAGGCTGCCCTGCAGGCTGTACACAGTCTGCTCGGGGTCGACCTCTTCCACCTGGTGGAGGTGCGGATCGTAGAAGCGGCAGGCCGCAGGCTGGTGGTTGTGGTCCTGGGGCTGTTGGGGGAGGACCAGAAGGTGTACGCGGGCTGCTGCCCCGTCTACCTGGACGAAGCAGAAGCAGCGGCACGCGCCACACTGGGTGCGCTCAACCGCCATCTCACCTGGTACAGGCAGGGATAAAGTTTGCGGGGGACACCAGCACCGTACCGACCGACCTCGAGCGCAGTGCGCCCGGCTGTGAGCGGGTTCGGGTGCAGACCATTGATGTGCCGCGATGAGCCGCATACTGAAGATCATCTTGGCTTTGCTCACCTTGATCTTCGCCGTCGGTTCGAACCTTCAGGCCGGGTAGCGGAGCTGGTGTCTCTCGCATTGTTTCTCGCGATGGGGCGATTCACATGGCATTAGCGCGATCGAACCCAAGGCTATGCCTGTACTGCATGGCGACTTTTGCGTTGGGCTTGGCGGTGCTGGTCATCAACGCCTCATCGATCGTGGATCAGTGGGTGGCGGTACTGGGATTTGCGAGCGTTACGCTTGCAGTGGAGCTCATTCCTACCACTGTCCCGCGCGAGAACGCCACCGTTTCACCGGGTTTTGCCGTGATCTACGCATGTCTCATAGCATGCGGCCCAGGGGTCGCATCGTGGGTTGCTGCCCTCGGTACACTGAGGCTCAAGGATCTGAGAGGTCAGGTTCCCTGGGCGACCATACTATTCAACCGTGGCCAACTGGCGTTGGCAGCGGGCGTTAGCGGCTTCATCTACCTCCTCCTTGGCGGGGTGCCTGGTGCTATGAGGTTGCCTAGGGATCTCGCCCCTATGGTGGTTGCTGCGGTGGTCTATTTCGTCGTAAACTCTTCCGCCGTTGTGGGCTACTCCGTGTTCTCAAGACGCGTGGCCTTTTTTCGTACATGGACTGCCAACTACAGGTGGGTTACACCAAACCTGCTGGGGCTGGCGCCTCTGGGGGCGACATTGGCAGCCCTTTACCTGCAGGTGGGCCAGGTTAGTCTGGTGCTGGCTGTACTGCCGCTGTTGGTGGCGAGGCAGTCGTTTCAGCGGTATGTGGATGTGCGTGAGGCGTACGTGCAGGCCATGGCGGCGCTCACGTCGGCGCTGGACGCCAAAGACGCCTACACGCGGGGGCACTGCGACCGGGTGGCGGAGCTGGCCAGGGCCATCGGGCAGGAACTGCACTTGCCCGAGGATAAGCTGGAGTTGCTGGCGCACGTGGGCAGGTTGCACGACGTGGGCAAGATCGGCATCAGGGATGCCGTGCTGAAAAAGCCGGGGATATTCACCCCCGGGGAGTACGGCGAAATGCAGATGCACGTGGTGCTCGGTGCGGAGATCGTGGAGCGCATCAGCCTGCTCGGTGAGGGGACCAAGTGGGTGCTGCACCACCACGAGCGGTTTGACGGCTCCGGGTTTCCCGCCGGCTTGCGGGGAGAGGCGATTCCGCTGGGGGCTCGCATCATAGCGGTGGCCGACGCGTATGACGCCCTGACCTCCGACCGACCGTACAAGAAAGCCCTTGGCCGGGAGGAGGCGATGGCGGAGCTGCGGCGGTGTGCGGGGACGCAGTTTGACCCGGAGCTGGTGGAGGTGCTGGCGAAGCTGGTGGGTGCCGCACCGGCCCCGTCCTGCGCGGAGGCGGAGGCGCTGGCGGCAGCCGCCAGGGCGGGAGGCGAGGGGCGTTGAGGTGCGCGGGCTGGTTCCGGCACCTTTGGGCCGTGTACAGTTGGGGAGCGGTGGCAGCTTTTGGGGCTGCCACCGTCTGGCTTCGGGGCGACCTCAGGGACTCCCGGGTGGTGATAGTCCTCTTCCTCGCGCTCCTGGCCATGATCGCCCGGCAGTTGCCGATCATGAAATGGGGGCTGGTGGTGTCCACGGAGTGGGCAGCCTACTTCGCCGGCGCCCTCGGTCTCCCCGCGGTGATGGCCGGGTGGGTGCCTTTTCTCACCATATTCGGCCTGCAGGCCATCGTCGTTTTCCAGCGCCGCAACCGCCTGCCGGGGCAGGCGCGGGCTCTCGTGGAAGATGCGGCCTTCGCAGCCTCGAGGGTCGGGCTGGGCGTCATGGCGGCTGTACTCTGGCTGCGCGACGGGCGGGAGGTTTTGGCCGCGGGGTGGCCCGGCGGGGCGTGGCTGGTACTGCTGTGCTGGGCCGGATGCGTCGGCGCGGTCGGCGTTCTGGAAGCATTCGCCAGCGCCCTGCGCTACCGGGTCGACCCGGGGCGGGAGATGATCCGTTACCTGGGGGAGACCGGCCCTGCGTGGCTGCTGGCGCTTCCTCTCGGATTCGTTCTCCACGTGCTCCTGTACTTTTACGGGACCACCACGGTGACTGCCACCCTGGTCGTCCTGCTCGTCATGTTGCTCCTCTACATTCTGCTGGTGTTTGCCGACATCCAGGGCGCGTACTGGGACACCGTGCACACCCTGGTGCGCACCATGGAGTCGCGCGACCAGCTCAGCCCGGGCGAAGGGGAGAGGGGTGCGTGTCTGGCCGCCGCCCTGGGACGGAAGCTCCACCTGCCGGACGCGACCGTGCGCGCCATCTACCTCGGGGCCCTGCTGCGGGACATCGGGCTGGTGGGGCTGGACGAGCGGCTGGCCGGGCACAACGGTGTCCTGCGGGCGGAGGAGTATTTCCGGGTCTGGGAGCATGCCCTGATCGGAGGCCAGATCCTGGAACCGCTTCCCCGCATGAAGGGGGCCGCTCTGGCCGTCCGGCATCATCACGAGCGGTGGGACGGGTCCGGGTACCCCGGTGGCCTGGCCGGCGAGGAGATCCCCCTTGAGGCCCGGGTGGTGGCCCTGGTCGATGCTTACGTGGCGATGACTTCGGACCGTCCCTTCCGGCGGGCCATGTCGGAGCGGGAGGCGTGGGAGCAGATCTCCCGCGGCGCGGGTGTTCAGTTCGACCCCCGTCTGGTGCGGCTGTTCCGGCGGGTGGTCGCGGAGGAGGCGTGCTGGGGGCGGCATGCTTTTAGGCGCCATTATATTGTCCTTCCTGGTAGCTGAACTGCGGGGCGGGCGCATCCGCAATCTCGCCCGGGCGGATTTCCGGCGGCTGGAGTTGGTGCTGGTGGCCGCGGTCATCCACGTGGGGCTGCAGGTGGCGGGCGGGCGGGGCTGGATAGCTTCCACCTGGTGGACCGGGCTCCTCAACGTCCTGGGCTATTTCCTGGCCATGTTCGCCGTGGCGTCCAACCTCGCGCTGCCGGGCATGCGCCTGGTGGCCGTCGGCCTGGTGCTGAACCTGGCCGTCATAGCCGCCAACGGCGGGAGGATGCCCGTCTCTGCCGCCGCCCTGCGGGACGTGGGCCTCGGTCACCTCGTGCCCGCCCTTGCCCGCGGTGCCGTCCCCACCCACACGCTGATGGGGGAATCGACCAGGCTGGCCTTCCTGGGGGACGTGTTCCGGCTGCCTCCGCCGTACTGGCGCCCGTGCGCTTTCAGCCTCGGAGACGCCGTACTGGCGGTGGGGGCATTTCTGCTCATCCAGGGGCTGATGGGGGCCGGTCGCGCGAGACGATCCTCATGAGGGGGACTTCGCGACGTCCACCACCGCTGAGCCAGGCCCTTTGAGGCCGGGCCCCGGGCCCTGGCTAGGTTGAGTTGGGCGGGGCGCGGTGTTAGAATCTCTCTGGTATGTTGAAATTCCTGACTGAACTGGTGACCGGGAACGCCAATGAGCGGGAGCTTCGCCGGCTGCGCCGCGTCGTTGACCGCATAAACTCGCTGGAGCCGGAGGTGGCGCGTCTCAGCGATTCCGAACTGGCGGGGAAGACGGCGGAGTTCAGGCAGCGTCTGGCCAACGGCGAGACTCTGGACGCCCTTCTACCGGAAGCCTTTGCCGTGGTGCGGGAGGCGGCGCGCCGGACCCTGGGGCTGCGGCACTTCGACGTCCAGCTCATGGGGGGAATTGTCCTCCACGAGGGCAACATCGCCGAGATGAAGACCGGTGAGGGGAAGACGCTGGTGGCCACGCTGGCCGCCTACCTGAACGCCCTTCCCGGAGAAGGAGTGCACATTGTCACCGTCAACGACTACCTGGCCCGGCGTGACGCCGAGTGGATGGGGCCCATCTACCGCATGCTGGGCCTCACCGTGGGGGTGGTTGTGCACGGGCTGGGCCTGGCGGAACGGCGGGCCGCCTACCAGGCCGACATCACCTACGGCACCAACAGTGAGTTCGGCTTCGACTACCTGCGCGACAACATGGCGCTGAGCCTGGACGAGGTGGTGCAGCGCGGGCTCAACTACGCCATCGTGGACGAGGTGGACAGCATCCTCATCGACGAGGCGCGCACCCCCCTCATCATTTCCGGTCCGGGTCCGCGGCCGTCCGACCTCTACTACCGCTTCGCCCGCATCGTCAAGTACCTGAAGGAGGGGGAAGACTACCAGGTCGACGAGAAGGCCCGCACCGTGGTTCCCACCGAGCAGGGCGTGGCCAAGGCGGAAAAGCTGGCGGGGGTGAAGAACCTTTACGCCGAGGGTACCGACCTCTCCCACTACCTGATCAACGCCCTCAAGGCCCACGCCCTCATGAAGAGGGACCGGGACTATGTGGTCAAGGACGGCCAGGTCATCATCGTGGACGAGTTCACCGGCCGGCTCATGTTCGGCCGCCGGTACTCCGACGGGCTGCACCAGGCCATCGAGGCCAAGGAGGGCCTGCGCATCCAGCGCGAGAACCAGACCATCGCCAGCATCACCCTGCAGAACTACTTCCGCATGTACAAGAAGCTGGCCGGCATGACCGGTACCGCCGCCACCGAGGCGGAGGAGTTCCGGAAGATCTACGGTATGGACGTGGTGGTGATCCCCACCCACAAGCCCATGATCCGCGTCGACTACCCCGACGTGGTGTACAAGACCGAGCGGGCCAAGTTCGAGGCGGTGGTCAACGAGATCGAGCAGTGCTACCGGCGCGGTCAGCCCGTGCTGGTGGGGACCGTCTCCATCGAGAAGTCCGAGCGCCTGAGCGAGATGCTCAAGCGCCGCGGCATCCCCCACCAGGTGCTCAACGCCAAGCACCACGAGAAGGAAGCGCAGATCATCGCCCGCGCCGGCCAGAAGGGACAGGTGACCATCGCCACCAACATGGCCGGGCGCGGCGTGGACATCGTGCTGGGTGAAGGTGTGGCCGAGCTGGGCGGCCTGCACGTCATCGGTACGGAGCGACACGAGGCCCGGCGTATCGACAACCAGTTGCGCGGGCGCGCGGGGCGGCAGGGGGATCCCGGTTCTTCGCGCTTTTACCTGTCGCTCGAGGACGACCTCATGCGGCTCTTCGGCGGCGAGTTGATCGCCAGCATCATGGACCGCCTCCGCATACCGGAAAACGAGGCCATCGACCACCCCATGATTTCCCGGGCAATAGAACGCGCTCAGAAGCGGGTGGAGGCTCACAACTTCGAAATCCGCCGTCGCGTGCTGCAGTACGACGACGTCATGAACAAGCAGCGGGAGATCATTTACCGTCAGCGGCGGCAGGTGCTGGAGGGCGTCGACCTGCGCGACCAGGTGATGGAGATGGTGCGCGAGGTGGTGGACGACCTGGTCAGCACCTTCGCGCCCGAGCGGGTGCGCCCGGAGGAGTGGGATCTGGAGGGCCTGGCCGCCCAGCTGTCAGCGCGGTTGGGGCTGAGTGGCCTGCAGCTTGAGGGCCGCAGCCGCGAGGCACTGCGCGACTACCTCTTCGCTGAGGCGCAGGCCCTGTACGCCCGCATCGAGGAGGCGCTGGGCCCACAGCGCATGCGCGAGTTCGAGCGGGTCGTCCTGCTGCGGGTGGTGGACTACCACTGGATGGAGCATCTGGCTGCCATGGACGACCTGCGCGAGGGCATTGTCCTGCGTGCCTATGCCCAGAAGGACCCGCTCATCGAGTACCAGCTGGAAGCGTTCGAGATGTTCAATGCCATGATCCGCAGCATCCGCTCCCAGGTGGTGGCCATCCTCTTCCGGGCGGGTCTGGCCGAGATCCAGGGCGCGCGGTCCGGTGCGGTGGCGTGCGGGGTGGCAGCGGGGGGCAGGCGTGCTGGCCCCGCTGGTGCTGGCGGCGGTGTTTCCCCCGGCAGCGGTGTCTCGGCGGGGGGTGGTGCTTCCCCGGGCGGAGGCGCCGGCGCTGGACCGGCAGCGGAGGGCCAGGGGCGCAGGAAGGTGGGGCGGAACGACCCCTGCCCCTGCGGCAGTGGCAAGAAGTACAAGAAATGTTGCGGCCGCACCGCCTGAGAGTGGACGCGGCCAATGAACGCGGAGGGAGATCGGGATGTTTTCGGAAACGCAAAAGGTGCTCGCGGAAGTGAAGGAAAAGCTGGCGGAAATGGGTGATTCCCTTTGACCTGGCGGGCAAGAAGGCCCGCATAGCCGAGATCCAGGAAAAGCTGGCTCAGCCCGACGTGTGGGCCGCTTCCGAGCAGGCCCAGAGCCTGGGGCGGGAACTGGGCAGCCTGCAGGGGCTGGTGGAGAGGTTCGAGGGGCTGAGCAAAGAGCGGGACGACCTGGAGGAGCTGCTGGAACTCGCCGCCGCCGATGGGGACGAGGCCATGGCCCAGCAGCTCTACCGGGATGCCAGGAATCTGGCCGAACGGGTGGACCGGCTGCAACTGGAGTTGCTGCTGGCGGGGCCCTACGATTCCCGTAACGCCATCGTCTCCATACACGCCGGTGCCGGAGGCACCGACGCCCAGGACTGGGCCAGCATGCTCCTGCGCCTCTACACGCGCTGGGCGGAAAACCGGGGGTTCCGCGTGGAGGTGGTGGACGTCCTCCCCGGCGAAGAGGCGGGGATCAAGAGCGCCACGCTGGTGGTGAACGGACCCTTCGCTTATGGCTACCTGAAGGCGGAGAAGGGCGTGCACCGCCTCGTGCGCCACTCGCCCTTCGACGCCAGCGGCCGGCGGCACACCTCTTTCGCCCTGGTGGAGGTGCTCCCCGAGATCGAGGCCGAGGAGGACGTGGAGATCGACCCCAACGACCTGAGGATCGACACCTTCCGTTCGAGCGGGGCGGGGGGCCAGCACGTCAACAAAACCGACTCGGCGGTGCGCATTACCCACCTGCCCACCGGCATTGTGGTGACGTGCCAGAACGAGCGTTCCCAGCACGCCAACCGCCTCACTGCCATGCGGGTGCTCAAGTCCAGGCTGCTGGCCCTCAAGGAGCAGGAGAGGCAGAAGGAGATCGCCGCCCTCAAGGGGGCCCATCAGGAGATCGCGTGGGGTAACCAGATCAGGTCCTACGTGCTCGATCCTTACTCTCTGGTCAAGGATCACCGCACCGGGCACGAAGAGGGCAACGTACAGGCCGTCCTGGATGGAGAAATCGACGACTTCATCCAGTCCTACCTGCTTCAAAGCGCTCGCCGCAATAACAACTCGCCGGTGCGCACCTCCTGAGGCAGCCTGAGCCCCGCCCCGCCAGGGGCGGCCGGCACCCCGGCCGCGGAGCGAGACGCGCCCCGGGTGGGCAATCTAAGCAGGAGAACACCCGTGGGGAGGATTGCCATGCGCAGGTTGGTGCTGGCCGCGGCGGGGTTCCTGGTGGCGGTGCTGGTGGCGGGGCAGTTGCTGGTACCCCTATTTCTGGCGCGGCGGGTGGAGGCGGCCCTCGAGGAAAGCCTCGGCGTGCAGGGTCTGAAGGTGCGGGTCGACGTCTTCCCCTTCCTGAAGCTCATGACGGGAGGAATAGACGCCCTCAGGGTCGAAGGGGAGAACCTGGCTGCCGGCGATTTGATCCTGGACCGGCTGGAAGCTGCCGTCACCTCCCTGCGCCTGGACGTGCGCGGGCTGTGGCGGACGGGGACTCTGGCCTGGGACGACCCCGGCCAGCCCCGCATGCGGGTGGAGGTTTCCGAAGAGAGCCTGAACCGCTTTCTCCGTTCCCACCTCGGACCCGGCGTGAGGGTGGTGGTGACGGAGGGCAGGATGGAGGTCGTGTCCGCCCTGCAGGTAGGGGGACAGGAGACCCCCGTGTCCGTGGCGGGGGTGCCCGTGGTGAATCCCGACGGTACGGTGGGATTCCGGGTGGAGGAAGTGAGCGTGGCCGGGCAGGCCGTGCCCCAGGCCGTGCGCGAGGTGGCCCTCCGCTTCCTGGGGTTCCCCGGCGCCCGTATTGAGGTGGGCCAGCTGCCCTGGCCGGTCAGGCCGGAACAGATCATCCTCAAAGACGGGAAGGTCGAGCTGGTAGCCGGGGGAGGTTCGCGGTGAAGCTGACCAGGATCGCGCTCGGGTCGCTCCTGGCGTTGTGCCTCCTGGTGGGAGCGGCGGGGGGCTACGTCTGGGGCAGGCAGGCACGGGCCCAGGCACCGGAGCCGGGCACGGAGCAGGATCCGCTGGTGACCAGGAGCTACGTGGACGACAAGCTCCAGGCCCTGGCCGAGAAAGGTTACGTGGATCAGGTGGTGGCGACCAGGCTCCAGCCCTTCCAGCTCAAGGTGGTCGACCTGCCCAAGGGGAAACAGCTGGTGGCGGAAGGGGGCGCCGAGATCGTCCTGCGGGCGGGCAGGGCCACCGTGGTGGGAAGCAACCTGGGGGGTCTGGCCGACGTTACCGTGGGCAAGGACCTCACCAAGGGGGAAGCGCCGCTCAACCACCTGCTGGTCGTGCCCCGCAGCGACGGTCGCGGCCTCAAGGCTGTAACTGACTGCGTGGTGCTGGTCCGGGGTGGCTACAGCATCCGGTGAGGCCGCCGCTCGGGTCGAGGTGCTGGGGGTGGGGTTTGACCCCCTCTCAGCTGAGGATGCCCTGGCTCTGGCCGCGCGCTGGCTGAGCGAAGAGGGCGGCCTGCGCCTGGTGGTCACCGCCAACCCGGAAACGGTGATGAGGGCGCGGCGGCTGCCCGAGCTGATGGCTGCCATCCGGCGGGCGGACCTGGTGGTGGCGGACGGGGTCGGGGTGGTGTGGGCTTCCCGCCGGCTGGGAAGGGCGCTGCCGGGCAGGGTTCCGGGGATCGAACTGGCCGAGGGACTGCTCGGGCATTGTGCCGCCACGGGGCAGCCCGTTTTCCTGCTGGGCGGCCGGCCGGCCTCCGGGGGGTGCCCCGCCGTGGCGGAGCGGGCGGGCCGGGCTCTGGCGCGGCGCTGGCCGGCCCTCGAAGTTTGCGGTACCTGGCACGGCTACTTCGCCCCGGAAGAGGAGCCCGCCGTGCTCCAGGCCGTGTGCCGGGCGCGGCCGGCGCTGCTCCTGTGCGGGATGGGGTGTCCCCGCCAGGAGCTGTGGCTGGCCCGCCACGCCGCCTTCCTGGGTGGGTGCGGGGTGCGGGTGGCCATCGGGGTGGGCGGGGCCCTGGACGTGTGGGCGGGCGAGGTGCGGCGGGCCCCTGCCTTCCTGCGCCGGGCCGGGCTGGAGTGGCTGTGGCGCCTGGGGCAAAACCCCCGCCGGCTGGGACGGCAGCTGCAACTCGTGAGGTTCGCGGTGGAGGTACTGAGACATGGAAAGGGTAGAAGCGGTCGGTGAAGAGGAACTGGAAGGCATCGCCCGGCGGGTGAGACGCCACATCGTGCGCATGATCGCAGGGGCCGGGTCGGGGCACCCCGGGGGTTCCCTTTCGTGCGCGGACATACTGGTGGCCCTGTACTTCCGCGTCCTCAACGTGGATCCCGCCCGCCCCCAGTGGCCGGAGCGGGATCGCTTCGTGCTTTCCAAGGGGCACGCCTGTCCCGCCCTGTACGCGGTCCTGGCCGAGCGGGGGTTCTTCCCGGTCGAGGACCTGTGGACGCTGCGCCGGCTGGGTTCGCATCTCCAGGGCCACCCCGACATGCGCAAGACGCCCGGGGTGGAAGCTTCCACGGGTTCCCTGGGGCAGGGGCTTTCCATCGGACTGGGGATGGCCCTGGCGGCCCGCCTGGACGGGGCACCGTGGCGGGTGTACGTCCTCCTGGGAGACGGGGAGGTCCAGGAGGGTCAGGTGTGGGAGGCGGCCATGGCGGCCGCCCACTACCGGGTGGATAACCTGACGGCCATCCTGGACTGGAACGGCCTGCAGATCGACGGCCCCAACGACGAAGTGATGAGCGTGCAGCCCCTCGCCGAAAAATGGCGGGGCTTCGGGTGGGAAGTGACGGAGATCGACGGGCATAGCTTTTCCGAGATCCTCGCGGCGCTGGCGTGGGCGCGCACGGTGCGGGGGCGGCCGGCCATCATCCTGGCCCGCACGGTCAAGGGGCGGGGGGTCTCCTTCATGGAGGGGCAGGTGGACTGGCACGGGAAGGCGCCGTCGCCTTCCCAGGCGGAGCAGGCCCTGGTGGAACTGGGGGGGGAGGCGTAATGGAGGCGACGCGGGCGGCATACGGTCAGGCCCTCCTGGAACTGGGGCGCCAGGACCCCCGGGTGGTGGTCCTGGACGCCGACCTCTCCAAGTCGACCTACACCTACCTGTTTGCCCGGGAGTTCCCCGACCGCCACTTCAACATGGGGATCGCGGAGCAGAACATGATGGGGGTGGCGGCCGGGCTGGCGTCGGCGGGTAAGATTCCTTTCGCGTCGACGTTCGCCGTCTTCGCCAGCGGGCGGTGTTTCGACCAGTTGCGGGTGTCCATCTGCTATCCGGGGCTGAACGTGAAGATCGGGGCCTCCCACGCCGGCATTACGGTGGGCGAGGACGGGGCCTCCCACCAGGCGGTGGAGGATCTGGCCCTCATGTGTGCCCTTCCGGGCATGACTGTGGTGGTACCGGCCGACGGTCCCGAAACCCGGCAGGCCGTGTTCAGCGCCGCGGCGCATCAGGGTCCCTGGTACCTGCGCCTGGGCAGGCCTCCCGTGCCCGTGGTGACGCCCTCCGGATACCGCTTTCAGGTGGGCAGGGGATACGTCCTGCGCGAGGGGCGGCACGTGGCCATCATCGCCTGCGGGGTCATGGTGGCGCAGGCCCTGGCGGCGGCGGAGGAACTCGCCCGCGAGGGCGTGGAGGCGACCGTGGTGAACATGTCCACCATCAAGCCCCTGGACGCGGAGCTGGTGGTGCGCGTCGCGCGACAGTGCGGGGCGGTGGTGACCGCCGAGGAGCACAGCGTCATCGGGGGTCTGGGGGCGGCGGTGGCCGCCGTGCTGGGCGAGGAGTACCCGGTGCCCCTCCGGCGGGTGGGGATCCGCGACCGCTTCGGGCAGTCGGGCAGGCCTGAGGAACTGATGGTGGAATACGGGCTCACCGCTGCGGCCGTGGTGCAGGCCGTGCGGGAGGTGCTGCGGCGCAAGGGCTGAGGCGCGACCACTGGTTTTTCCTTCCTGGCCTGTGGGCAAAAAGGAATTTGCGGCTTTTTGTCGAACGGCCTGTCTAGGACAGGCCGTCCTCTTTGTGCGGGGCGCTTGAACGGGAACGGTGTCGGCGGTGATCGAGTTTTACCGGGTAACGAAGGTGTTCCCCAACCAGGTCACGGCCCTGCGGGACATCGACCTGCAGGTGGGAAGCGGCGAGTTCGTCTTCGTGGTGGGGCCCAGCGGGGCTGGCAAGTCCACGCTGGTGAAGCTGATCTACCGCGAGGAGCTTCCCACCCGGGGGCGGCTGCTGGTGGGGGGGCGCGACGTGACCGCCCTGAGGCCGGCCCAGGTGCCCTACCTGCGGCGAACCATCGGGGTGGTGTTTCAGGATTTCCGCCTCTTGCCGAACAAAACGGTGTACGAGAACGTCGCCTTCGCCATGCGGGTTGTAGAGGCCAGCCCCCGGGAGATCAGGCGGAGGGTGCCCCAGGTGCTGGAACTGGTGGGGCTCCTGGACCGGGCCCAGGCCTATCCCAACGAGCTCTCCGGAGGCGAGCAGCAGCGGGTGGCACTGGCACGGGCCATCGTCAACAACCCCTCGGTTCTCCTCGCCGACGAACCCACGGGGAATCTGGATCCCCGCACTTCTCTGGAAATCCTGCGACTCCTGCTGGACATCAACCGCATGGGTACGACCGTGATCATGGCCACTCACGCGCGCCACCTGGTCAACGTGGCTCGCCGGCGGGTAGTAGAGCTGGAGGCGGGCCGCCTGGTCCGTGACGAGCAGCGGGGTGGTTACGGGCATGAAGGTTAGGACCTGGGGATACCTGGTCAAAGAGGCCTGGAGCGGGATGCGCACGGGCCGGCTGATGGCCGTGGCCTCGGTGAGCACGGTGGCCGTTTCCCTGCTGGTCCTGGGCCTCTTCCTGGCCCTGGTGCTCAACCTGGGTGAACTCATCGCGCAGGTGGAGTCCGAGGTCCAGATCAGGGCCTTCCTGGTGGACGGGGCGCGTACGCCGGGTGGCGCCCAGGGAGGCGCGGGCATGTGGGGCGGCTCGTCGCCGGGTTCGCCGGCCGGTTCCCCGGGCGGTTCTTCGGCGGGCGGTGGTGCCGCGGGGAGTGCGGCGCAAAAGGGGCGGCCGGACGTCGCCCGGCTGGAGCAGCAGATCAGGCAGCTCCAGGGGGTTACCGTGGTCCGGTTTGTGAGCAAGGAAGAGGCCCTGGAGCGGATGCGCCAGTCCTTCGGCGAGCGGGCATCGGTTCTGGAGGCGGTAGAGGGCATCAATCCCCTGCCGGATTCCTTCGAGGTGCAGGTGGCGCGCCCGGAGCTGGTGGCGCCGGTGGCTGAAGCCATTGCCGCCCTGCCCGGAGTGGCCAAGGTGGACTACAAGCGGGAGACGGTGGACAGGCTCTTCCGCCTGACGGCGGTCATACGCGGGCTCGGGCTGGTGGTGGCGGCGTTCCTGGTGCTGGGCTGCACGGTGGTGATCTCCAATACCGTGAGACTCACCGTGTTCGCACGGCGCCGGGAGGTGGCCATCATGAAGCTGGTGGGCGCCACCGCCTGGTTCACACGCTGG
>Ga0080004_1122642_pt1 | contig 16926 bp, 15 predicted proteins | sample WasSprMetagenome_FD_69207 | JGI IMG/M metagenome (GOLD analysis project Ga0080004, IMG submission 69207) | Sulfidic aquatic microbial communities from Washburn Spring, Yellowstone National Park, USA - WS (SPADES assembly) (version 2) | ecosystem: Environmental > Aquatic > Thermal springs > Hot... | reverse complement strand
CCCTCCTGAAACAAGACCCGAGAGCCCGCTCATAAGGATATAACCCGCCGAGGGTGAGATTTTAAAGGACCCAAGTCAAGTCTTTAACCGGCGCTCCGGTAGTATAGCCCGGACCAGACCGCCAGAAAAATAGTATGATAACCGAGCCTCCCCCGAGAACGGTGTCCTTGATTTTTCCTCGCTTTTCTCACCCGAATATCTGCTGGAGGAGGCTATCGGCCCTCCGAAGGCGGCGGTTCATGTTATTCTTCATGATCATAACGAGTAATGCCAGATCGGATGACATATCCTCGAGGCCTTCATCCGGGGCATAATCCTAGGGAGAAATGTTTCTTAGAACGGGTGAATCCTTTGAGGTTTAAATCTAAATATAGTTCATACAATTCTGTATTATGTGGGGAAAGAAGAGTATAAGGCTAAGGCTGAAGGTTATAAGGCATTATTCATAGTTGGAGCTTTATTCGGGCTTTTTGGGGCAATTAGCTGGATTCTCAATCCATTTTTCTATTTACTAGTGCCTCTTGGTATACTTTTGATTTTAATTGGTCTTATAGGCTATGCATATTATAGCGCAAAATATGGGGCTCTAATACGAACTCGTTGTCGATTCTGCGGCGCTGAAATGCCTGAAAATGTAAAATTCTGTCCAAGATGTGGCAGATGCCAAGTCTAAATATATCATCATGACATAAGTAGTCTTAAGGATGCTTGACTTTAGGCTTAATTCAGTGCTAGTTTACCTTATCTAGCCTGATGTATGTGTAATCTCCAGCCTCGTAACCGTTATTGGGCATTCTGAGAAAACGCATTCCCAGTGTCCATTTGCAATTATGACATACCATGTTCCTGATGAGGGGACCCTGAACTCTAATCTTCCTGAATAACCATGGTCGGCTGCAGGCCAACTCGTTTTCCAGAACGATATCATAACCTCACAATAATATTGTCTATTCCTTTTTAGATCGGCATCAGAGCCAATCGCCACATACGTAGAATAATCATTGGACTCCCAGTAAACACTAATAACATCACCCTCATTTGCCTGAATACTCCAACCTTTCGTAGAGCAATCTTTTTCCAGAGTAACTGAACCAGAGTAAATGGTTCTAATAGTTGGATAAGTTCCTACATAGAGTGTATAGCTCGGATGAACGTAAACCGTTGTTATTGTCTGTACTCCCCCATAAGATGACGTAAAGAAATAACCAACGATGCCCAAGAGTAATAAACCACACACAAGAAGAATAATTGTGGGGATGCTGAAAACTCTAGACTTTAGAGAAGACCTTTCCTTAATGCTACCTTCATGGTAGGCATACTCCTCTTGTAAAAGGGCATCGATCAATTTCTCCCTTCTAACTCTATATTCCTCCTCAGTAAGCAGTCCATCCTGCTTAAGCTTCTCCAGCTTTCGTAACAGTTCCAAAATTCTTGCCTTTCTCTCACCCATACCCTCATCATAGCCATTAGCGATGAAATAGTTAAGGCTTACCCGATGCTTCACTCAAGATTGAAGAAATACTCGTGACCCTCGAGGAGGCTATTAGATTTCATGAAAATCTGATGCAACATTTATAGAAAAAGAATCCTGGGCTGCTCAGAAAACTCGGCCTAGAATAAACAAGATTTGTAGATTGACCTCTCAAAAATTTATAGGCGGGTTTGGTAGCGTCTAAATGTGGCCAAGTGTCCTAAATGTGGTAGTGGGAATGTTGTTGGTTTTGAGGGAGAATGGGAATGTTTTGACTGCGGCTATAGATTTAGAACATCTAAGACCTCGTTCAGGAGTGGGTGGAATGTTCTAAGGCTTGTTACGGTGATATTGTTTGCAATAGCCCTATTATTATTCGTGTATGCCGCTATAGTCACAAACGTCCTCGGCCCAATCCAAGTTAGAGTAATCCAAACAACCACAACAACACAGTTTGCGACGCTAACCCTTACATCAAGCCCGCCAACAGAGATACCTATAGGCGGCGACTTAGATCTCACGGTAAAACTAGACGTGAAAACAGGTTTTAGCAATGGATTCTTAGTAGTAGAAGTAACAGCAACAGACTTCACACCAACAACATCAGATGTTTATGTAAAATATGCCAGAGACATTTGTGGAGTGTCTCATGGATTAACGGATATGTCCGCTTCTCCCACAACGAATGGCGTCTTATTCAAAAGTACCGATGGTATCCTTGCCTTTAATTGCAAATCTGGTGAAAGCGGAAACATCTACATCAAGATTAGCTTTAAGACGCCCAATCCTACGCCAGATGGGAAATACCTGGTGAGAATTTGGATTGAAACGTAATGATACTTCTCCGGATAGTCCTCAACCATTTCGATAACCGTGCATCGTTGCAGTAACCCCCTTGTTCTCTATAAGCTTCTCAGCGGCCACAACCTTAGCATCGAAGCAGTTGAAATAATGCACGCGACGGCCTCCCTCGAATGTAGTAGCATGCGTGGCCTTTACTGCTTTAGCCCTTCCAATCCTACTTAACTTTGAGCGTTCCAGGGCCCGCCGCCTCAAGCATGTTAGTAGCCCGCAAAATTGGGGGCTATTCCGCATCCTTATCATGTTTTGATGTCGAGATGCATGTTCAAGGGAGCATACATGGTTAATCGCCCACAGATTTATGGTGTGGCTACAGACACAGATTTGACATGTGGAAAGTATTTTGAGTTACCCGCAAATTTGCGGGTGTGTAGATGGATTGCTCTTGTTCTTGTTGGCCTGATAATATGCCTGCGTATTTGAGGAGTATTTGCGCCGCCCGCCTCCTCTCCCCCGGCATGTTGGCCGTCTTGGCGTCTATCATGTCCAGCAGCCTCTCCAGGGCAAGCAGGAGCTTCGGCGCGGTCATAGTGTATGGTGATGAGAGGCCGAGCCCGAGCTTGCCGTCAACATGCTTATACCGGTCCTCGGCGCCGAGGTAGCATCTTTTCCGCCTCCTCATCCTCCTCCCATCAGCATTTGATACGTAGTATGTGTGGACGACGTAGAGGTATGTGTTATGGCCGCGGGGGCGCCTCTCAAGATAGCCCGGCTCACCGCATTCGGGGCATATTATGCCCATTCTGCCTTCACCTCCATGACCAAATGTTTCTTGAACTGAATGATGCCATGATCTCTGCCTTCGGCATAATATCTATGCCTGTGATTGAGAGTGTGAATCCATGGGCTTCCGCATTCATGGCATTGGCTAAGTGTCTTCGAGGACAAGAGCCTGCAGAGCTGACAATAATTATAGCCCCGGTAACTGCGGTAGCTGCTATTATTATCCGCCATGGCCGGCCACCTCCTCCAAACCCCCTAGTATCGTCTCCAGCCCTTCCTCTCCCCCCTCTAGCAGCTTGACCCCTCGGTAGACATAGATGAGGCGCCCGCCCTCCCTAACGCGTGTCTTTATCACTCCGAAGAGCCTCTCGAGCTCCTTCGTGAATGTGGCCTTTGATACTATTTCGACGTCGCTATTCTTCGCCCAGCTCTCATAATTGAGGTAAAGGTCGCCTGCATGGGTATAGGCTTCTTTATCTAATGCTAGCCTGCCCTCCTCAAGCCCGGCCTTGATGTAGTTGTAAACCGGGTTGGTTGCTCGGAGCCATTTTTCCTTGAAGTCCTCGGTGCCCTCCCTGACGCTAAATGCCCGCTTTTGCCACACGCACCAAAATGCTAGGATGCTGAGAGCGATTATCCGTTCGATGAGTTCCGGATTGAATGTTTTCTGGAAAAATTCTGGATCATCTTGGAATTTGTTGGGGAACTCAATGACGATCCACCTCCTCCAGAAAGCATGAGATTGATCGCTTACTTCGGGCAACTCGTTAGCCGAGAACAGTAGCTTAGCATAGTTCTTCATGTAGATAGAATCACGGAACTTTCTTGGGGCTGAGAACCAGTCCTCCCCTGTTAGTATCTTGAAGGGGCCGGTATAGCCTATGGGCTTTGCAGGTATATCCTGATAAATATTCGCGAGCTTATGGTAAAGCTCTGAGGCTGCGAAACGATAATTGCACAGGTCTTGAAGGCTTAAACCAACGATATTAGAGGGGCCGAGGATCTCCTTAATCAGCCTGAGATACGTGCTTTTACCGTTCGAGCCATCACCAACTAACATGAAGGCCTTGTTGAGTGGATAATCGGGGTAGAGGCAATATCCTGATATCTCAAATAGCAGCCTCCAGGAGCCTCCCACCCAGCCCCTGAAGACCTTGACTGCCTCCGGCGCGAATTCCTGCGCAATGGCCTCGAAGCTCTCTCCAGCCTTCAACCTCTCTAATCCCTGCGTTAAGAGATCAACCCGTAGATTCCACGGTATGAGGTGAAAAACAGGCCTCTCCTTCGTCGCCTCAATTGGAATGATGGCCTGAGACCCGTCGCCATTTAGGAAAGGCTCCCAAGCGAATGCACAGTTCCGGAACGCTATCATCAGGGGCTCTTCAGGAAGCTCGTAGTAAGTTCTGCGCTTCAACTTTCCAATTACTTCATTCACTAATTGGTTTTTGACCTTCTTTTCTATGCCTGCCGCGAGGGCCAAACCCTCAACCTTCGCCTTCAGCTCCTCCTCCGCTTCAACATATCTCCCGTCACGCCACACGTAAAGCCCTATGGATGAGCCACCTCGAATGAAGTGCTTGATTACGAATTGCTCTCGCAAAGTTTCCGTCATTAATTCGATTAAATCCGCGGTGTCGCCGATCTTCTTCTCATCAACCTCGAAACACAATGGGTTAATGGGCTCCGAGTCTTCATCTTGGCTGTATATTTGTTCTCGAATGGTGTCGTCGGTCTCGGCGAGGCAATCTCTAGTGCGGAATTTCCGGCAGAATCCGCATCTAAAGAGGCCCATGCTCCGGTCACCTCATCGGGCAGGGTCTCTCCACAATCCTGCTAAGGACCGTTTCAAGCAGCATCCAACTTCCATAGAACACGCTAATTTACAGGCTGAAGTCAGGAAATTCGGAGCTGTTCCATAGGTTCCAGCTCTTCTTCCATTATTCACCATTCGCCATATGAGGAGAGGCATCACACCGCGATAACCAATAATAGAGAAAAGGCTCGAACTCTTGGAACAGCTCGGATCACGCGCAGACTCGACTCTCAGCAAATGTTTATTAGAGAGTTTACGTTCTTTCCTCATGAGGCTCGCCTCCTGCTCCCGCGTGAGGGGGGCTCGGGGGTTGGGGCGGCCTCCTTATCTTCAATCCTCTTAATAATAAGAAGCCCTTCTTCAAGTCTTGTCACTGTCACATAGTGACATCCCTCGACAAAATCAGAAGGTAAAGTAATCAAGTATGTTGTCCCTACCCTAAGTACTCGTTTAAGCCGGCTTTTCGCCCCTTCAGCCTGCAAAGATGCGTCCAAAAATCCATCACCCCCTCTCTCCAACTGTTGGCCTCCCACGACCCCGCCTTTGTACCCCCGCCTTTTGGAAGCCTAAAGCCTTCATCACATCTTCAGGAATCAGAGACATATCGCAGAGGGCTCTCAACACCAAATAACGAAGGGTATCGCTGCGTGTTGGGTCCATACGCCGATTTCTAACCTCATCGATGAGCTCTACCAAGTCTGCCGGGAGCCACACGCTGGTGCCGCGCATCTGCCTCACCATGCTATAACTTCTAAAGCTTAAGAGATGGATGAAATTTTGGCGACATGGAGGCTGGGCTGGCATGTCGCTAAAATCCCCTAAGAGGATATGCTTAACGCTGGCCGAGCTCTACTACTTAATACAGAAGGATCGTGAGATTTGGGGGCTTTGCGGGATCATGGAAAAAATGTTGTCTGAGCTTCCGAGCCTTTCGGCTGAAATGTTAAGAGCTATGTCTATCATATTGGTAGGATTAATGTTTGGATCCACTAGAGCTGAGCTCGTTGAGAAAGTAAGTGATACCGGTTATGGGAGGAGTTATGCTAAGAAGTTCGTTGATGGAATTATTAAGAGAGTTAGGGGGCTGCTTGGGAGCGGTCCAATCTTTCGCATAGCGGCCAAGCCGGAGCCTGTTAAGGGACAGTTTACCAAGCCCTATAGTAGGGCCTATAGTAGGCTTGGGAGGCCGGAGAGGGGTAGGCCCCCGCTCAAGTATAAGCTTGAAGAGCATCATATGACCAAGTTAAGCAAGAGAATGGAGGAACTTGTAAGCCTCGTAACATTTCTCTCAGGCTCATCTCTACGCCTTCAAGAATTGCTTGTTAAGATATTCATTGAGATTGTGAGAAGGCCTGAGTCGAGGAAGATTTTTCTGGAGGTATTGGAGAAGGAGTATTCCATGCCCCCAGATAAGCTTAGAGAGTTTGAGGAAAATATGGTCGAGAAGGGAGACGATTTTGTAAAGCAGGTAGAAGAACGTCTTCGCAGTTATAAAGATCTTCGCGACAAGCTTGTGGGGTCCATGCAAAAAGAGATACATAAAATACTCGGCTTAAGCCCCCACCCGAAAAAGAACAAGAGAACCAATCTCAAAACTCCATGGAGAAAAACAAAGGCCATGTTGAGTAGCATGGGCAGATATATCTCTTAAGACCCCGTCATGGCTTAGCATGATAATGGGCCATATCCTCAACCTTACGCCCTTTGCGTGCTTCGAGACCCGTATGGCCACGGGCTTGAGGCAGCCTAGAAGCCTAACCTCTCAATAAACGATGACTTTCATGGCCTCCAACATCCCCAAGGACGGCATAAGCCCATCTAGGATCATGGCCTTTTGGTATAGGGGATAAATGAGACCACATTTCATGGATGTTCTGAGAGGGTCTAGGGAAGTTAAGGGTATTGAGGAAATGGGTTGGGGCTCGGGCCTGCCAGGCCATCATTATGTTCCTTAATCTTGGCCCACCGGCATGCTTCTCTTTCGCCGTCTTCTCAGCCCCTCACCTGTACCCCTGCCCCACGTTAATGGCCTCGGCGATCAGCATGTCCATCAGCCTGCTCTTACAGTTATTACACAGGATTTGCGGCAGCTTATCGGTAAGTAATGTATAGGCGTTATAGTATTGTAGGATCGCAGGCCCGGCCTTCTCCTCGAACACCTTAACTATGTAGCTAAGGTATGCCTCATACAGGTCCCTCTCCCTCTTAATCCTCTCCAGCAGCTTCGCATCCTCGTGGAGCTGTACCAGCCTGTCCAAGACCTCCGAGTAGGCCATGAACGCCTTCCTCCAGTCGCTATCCAGGACCATCTGCTTATCCAGCTTGACTAGGCCATGGCTGTTGAGCAAATGTGCAGCATACCTGCCCAACGCCTGCTCCAAATTGTGGTGGAAGGCCATATCCATGATCTCACGGGTCTCCACGGGCTTCGTTGACTGCATCGCCTTGCTCCTGAGCCTAGCCTCATAATCCCTGTCAACCTGCGCCGCCTTCTCGGCCCCACGCATATCCGCCTCCGCCAGGACCTGCTCAACAATCTGCTCCTTCAGCAGCCTGCGATCATCACCTCCCCCCATCTTCCTCGGCTCAACACCCTCTTTAACAGCTTCCTCAAACCTATCTCCATCAACCCCTACCAGCCCTAATCTTACCAGACGAAGGTCAGAGCCTCTCAGCCTCAGGATGCTTGATATGGCCACGGCGGATATGCCAGCCTCTAGGAGCTTCCTTGCTAATCGTAACCTGTCCTGCCTATCCAGCTTTGATAGCCTCTCCCTCCAGCCATCCCCGAGCTCCTTAGAAAGCAACTCTTGGGCAAGCTTGAGCTGTCTTGCAAGACGCTTAGCCCCCCTCCTATAATCGCCATCTCGTTGCTCCGGGGTTGGTTCAGGATCATTATCCTTCCTAGGTGGCCCCTCCTCCGGAGATCCAACCTTGGCCACGAACATCGGGCTTTAAAAGGCCGGGAGCCGGGGCATAATATATCCTTTCCCATAGGGCCCAAAATTCTACGACAATCTACGACCTTCTTACGATAATTTTACGATAAAACCTTCAGGAAGGCCCAGTCACAGGCTATAATCACTTATAAAGCTTATCCTCCAAGCCCAAAATTTACGACTTCTCTACGAGAATTCTACGACTTTTTACGACCCTGTTCTAGGCATCATCCTAGGGCCATAAGCCATCGCCCAGGAACCTACGATAATTTTACGACTTTTTACGATCAATTCTACGATAAATCTACGATCCCTCCGCATCGTAAATTTTGACCTCTAAGCCCCACACTATATAAGGGAAGCCCGATCAAGCAGCTCCAGTTTTTGGAGCTGGATCAAGTTTTACGAGAACAGGGGGCTGTAGAATAGTCGTAAAACAAGTCGTACAATGTCGTAAAATTCCCGTAAAAAGGAAGGAAAGGACAAAAGAGGGGTTTCACTCGGCGAGGGTCTCTGATGCTATTGGGATCCCCTCGGGACCACGAGCCTTGCTAAGTCCGATTTCTCACCCCTGATCAGGGACATGATCTATGCATTCCCGATAAGCCCCGGAATTTTATGGGATTGTATGAGTTATTTCCGGGAGCTGTACGAGATAATCTCCGGCCCCAATCACCATAACATATAAGCCTTGCGCCGAGGCCCGAAAATTTTATGGGATTTTATGGGTTATTTCCCGGAATTTTATGGGATTACCTCCAATAGCCCCGGGCCATCATCCATCATAGCTTATAAGCCTTATCCTAAGGCCCAAAAAATTCTATGGGAATGTATGGGTTGTTTACGGGAATTTTATGGGAAAACCTCGCCCCATCATGGCCATCACAGAGGAGTTTATGGGAATTTTATGGGATTGTATGGGTTATTCTATGGGAATTTTATGAGACCACCGTCCCATAAAATTCGACTTCTAGACCCCATATTATATAAGATAAGCCCCGGCCAAGCAGCTCCAGTTCCTGGAGCTAGATCGAATTTTATGGGAGCGGGAGGGCGTGGGTTGCGGGCGTTAGCGGAGAGGTTAAACAATCTTGCTAGAAGGATTAAGGCGCTCAAACCTGTCCCGAAGGGTCCAAAGAATGTTGAGAGGATGGGGCCAAAGGCCATAAGCAATTCATTCGAGAGGCTCGTGAAATTGGGTGGACAGCCTGAGGGACGGCTTGAGAAAATCTGTTGCAGCGTTGAGGCTGATAGGGGTCTATCAAGGGAGGAGGTTGAGAGGATGATGGGGGAGATGCGGAGGGAGCTTCTCGAGGAGCTCAGCCCTGAGAAGGTTAAGATGATGCTTGAGGGCATGGGCTACAAGGTCATTGAGCTGCCGAGATCATGGGACGAGGTCAAGAAGCTCATCGAGGAGGGGAAAGAGAGGCCATATGAGGAGGCGCTAGATGGTAAGCAGATCGAGGCCGCCAAGAACCTAATAGAGAGGGCGATAGACAGCATGGCCTCAATATTCGGGCCCCCAATCTCGCAATATATGAGGCGGATCGTTACGGGTGGAGGAGATAATGAAGAATCGAAAGAGCAGCAAAGGCCACAGGAAGGGGCGTCCCAGCAATCATAGATAGAGATTTCATGACCGCTCCCATGAAAGCCATTAATAGAATTGAGACATACAGATCCTTCGATGCATCAATATTCATCGGGTGAATAGGATAGGCCGCCGATCGATGTAAGTGAGTTAAGTACAGTACCTAAGTTAACCTTTCCAACGAACACCCAGTATCTCATTTTTATCCAATCCTCGTAGAAAGATAAATAATATGATGAACATTGTTTAGCTTGTCCCTTTCTTTCTTAAGGCCGTTAAGGAGATTATTAAGACTATAACTGCGATAAATATGGCCACTATAGACAATATCATGAATAATGTCATTTGAGATGTTTGTGAGGTGGTTATTGTCACGATCCTCTCAATGGTGGTTATGGTCTCTGTAATGGGCTTAGAAACATATATAGTAATATATAGTAATGGTAAGAAGGGTAGCGCCAGCCGTATCTGTGTTGTTGTCGTCGTGGTTTGTGTAGGAGGCCCCATAACCATAAGCCTCCCCGGCTCTATAGATGGGGTGATCGGGTTTCCATCATCATCCATTCTAACCACAGTTAATCCTATCAAGCTCTCTTCCATGAAGGCTCTTCACTCTTCAGTAATTATTGAGGCTTTAAGTTCGACCTCGAGAGACTCGTTTGGGCCAAGTTTGCTTACTACTCCCTCTTTAATTGCCTCCGTTAGGATAAAAGGATAACCTGTAGCAGGATATAATCCAATAGCATATGTTGAACCATACCATGGATAGTTATGTTCTCCGCCATTTAGTAAAGCCATCCATAAAAATTTGAAGACCTCTTTTGGGAAGAAGAGGGAAAAACCAATTTTTAAATCTGGGTAAAACACCTTATAGTAGCCATCTTTTAATCTTGTAAAGTACAATAATTCCCAAGCCTCATTGGTTGGCGGTAAAACACGTAAATCAATGTCATTACCCGTTTTATCTCTTGCGATAGGCCACCTATATGGTCCTCCCGGCTCTAATAACTTACACTGCCTAGGCTCAACTAAAAATTCCTCTCCAGGTATTTCAACTCTTGCTCTAGGTAGTAATTTTAATAGGGGATGATGAAGCCAAAGAAATTCAAAGTATTCCTTTGACCTGTTTTTCACGATTTCTCTTATATATAGTGTCTTTTCATCTTTGCGCAATGTGAGCCATTTATGGAAACGGAAAGGAGCCCTGATGGTGTCTGTCCATAAATGTGCACAAACTTCGTCTGGGGCATCCTCCTCAATAACGCAATGCCATGATGAAACTATGAGCTCTCCTAACATCCCAAAATCGGCACCCTTATAGGTGCAAGGAAGGCCTGTCGGAAAAACCTCATCCCAACCTCCATCCCAGTAATCGAAAATTAAGTTTGAAGTTGATATTGAAGCTAAACAAAATGGTTTTCTAATCTTAAGTAACGGGTGTCTCCATATAAAGTTGTAGCCGAGTGGTTTATAAATAAACTCGATAATTCTTGATCCCGCATCTAAAAGTAAAGTGATGCTCATAAAAGCATTCTCCATTTTAAGACAACGAATCCCCTCATAAGACCAACCCATATCAATTCTACAACCCCCTTTTCGATAATTTTCCATTACTCCTCCCTAAAAATAGGGCTTATTTCACATCCCTAATAAAGCTTTCTTTCTTCTAATAAAATCATAGAGAGTAACTGATAAGAATAAGCCACCAATAGCTGCATCCCTCCATAAAGGATTAACATATAAAACCACTAAGCCATTATCAATAACTTGTAAAGCAAGTGAGCCTAAGATGGGCCCTATAAAGGTGCCCTCACCTCCAGCTAAGCTTACACCTCCAATAACAGCTGCCGCTATGCCTAGTAGCATCCACTCAGGACCAACAAGGGGATTCCCTGAGAGCAATATAGAACCTATTATAATTCCTGTAAGTCCGGCCAAAAATGAACTAAATGAAAAACAAAACATTCTAACCCTGTTAACATTAATACCAGAACGTATTGCAGCCTGAAGGTTTCCCCCTATCGCATAAATGTAAACACCTAGCTTAGATTTATGTAAAATGTAAAAAACTGCTATTACTATAACAACTAGGATAAGTACAGGGACAGGTAAAGGACCTATATCCATTCCAATAACCGAATAAGAACGCGGGAGTCCATAGATAGGGTTACCGCCGCTAACGCCCAACACAAGCCCATAAAGGGAAAAATTCATGGCTAAAGTGATGATAAAAGATGGTATTGCCAAAGGTAAAGGTGGAGAAAATTTTACTGCCAGCAACCCTTGACCTAATCCTATTAATGATGCTGTAGCTAATGTGAGGAAAATCGCTAAAGGCAAAGGCATATTATATGCAGACAGTAATCCAGCGATTAACATGTTCGTAAGAGTGATAACTGAGCCAATGGAAAGATCAATCCCCCCAATAAGAAGCACAAATGATTCTCCAATAGCTAGTATTGATAACACTGCAGTCCATTTAATTATAATTAAAAGGTTATCATATCTAAGAAATTTAGGATTTAAAATACTGATGAAGGCAATAAGCACAAAGACCATTACGAGGATGTTTATCTCCTGTCTATGACCTATGATAGCTTTCGCTTTCATAAGTTATCACCCTGCTGCTATAAGTTTTACTAAGTCTTCAACACTCACGTTTGAAGCTTTCATTTCACTTATTTTCTTGCCTGCTCTCAAGGCTACTATGCGATCAGAAACTGCTAGCACATCAGGTAATCTATGGCTAATATAGACAATAGAAACACCCTTATCGCGTAGACGCAGCATTAACTCTTGGAATTTATTGATAATCCTTTGGGAGAGGTTAGAGGTAGGCTCATCAAAGATAAGGAGCTTGGGAGTCCTTGTTAAGCTTCTAGCTACGGCTACAGCTTGCTGTTGACCTCCCGATAAATATTTAACTTGAACATTAAGTGGTATTGTTGCATCTATTTCCGAGAGAATTTGTTCAGCTTTTTTCATCATGGTTATTTCATCGATCACGGGAAATAAAAGGAAGCGCTTAGTAGGCTCATAGTTAAGAAATATATTTTTAGCTACCTCTAAATTTGGACATAGAGCCAAATCCTGGTATACCATTTCTATACCTAACGCTCTTGCATAAGCAGGATTTTTTATTCTAACTCTTCTACCTTCAAAGAATATCTCTCCCTCATCTGGTTGGTACACCCCGCTTAAGATCTTCATTAAAGTGGACTTGCCTGCACCATTGTCTCCAATTAAGCCTACAATTTCCCCCTTTTCAACGTGAAAGTCAACTTTATCAAGTGCCTTAACGGCGCCAAAGTATTTTGAAATCCCCCTCATTTCAACTAACGGCATTTTTGGACCTCCTACTTAACTTACTTAAATTAACTCAGGAAAAAAGGAAAATGAGGAGATTATTTAACTTTTTCATATCACTTTATTCTAATGGAGGAGCTCTTCTAATGGAGGAGCTCCTATAGCCTTCCACCACTCAGGGTCTTCTTTGGCTCTCTTAATCATTTTTTCTTTATCGTAAACGATGGGCGGTGGTCTATAAATCTTCTCTTCCGGCCATTTTGGAATGAGTTCCTTAGCTACTTTCTCCACACCTTCAGTAAGCATCCTGTATACTATTTCTGTAGCCATGAAGCCTTGATCATAGGGTCTATTATCTGCAACTCCATAAACGGCACCATTTAATATATAAGGCACATCTGCCCCTGTTAAGGCAGTGCCTGTAATTACTACCTTACCTATTAAGCCTTTTTTAGTGATAACTTCACCCGCGGCTGGAACATCGTAGTCATAGGCAGCATAGATGCCGACTAGGTCTGGTTCCTTAACTAACAATTCTTCGAGCATCGTAGATGCTTTAGCTGGTGAACCATCATCTACCAACACCTGCACTTCTTTAAGCCAAGGAATTTCTTTATAAGCCCTTTCAGCCCCTCTTCTCATATCCTTAGCAACACCTGATATTAAGTCACCTATCATGAACACTATTTTAGCGGGTTTTTCGGGGCCTCCTAAACCTAACTTCTCTATTCCTTCAGCTAAGAGTTTTATACCAAGGTAGACCGCTTCCTCATGTGATATGTCTAGAAATAACAAACGATCACTCTCTGGACTATCTCCATTAAAGGTTATCACTGGAATGCCTTTTGCCACGATTTCATTAATGACGGGCTTACAAGCCTCCGGATCATTAACAGCCCAAGCTATTCCATCTATACCTTGAGCTACCCAAGCCCTCACAACTTTAATTTGATCCACTGAAGTTAAATCAGTTGGATGGAAAACGGTTAAAGCGAAACCGTATTTGCGACTCGCAGCTTGTGCTCCTCTCTCAACGATGAACCAAAATGGTACATTAAGACGGCTCATCATACCTATTACATATTTCTCCTTCCGTTTTGGTATTGCTAGTTGTGTACCAAAATAAACCGCAGTTCCAGCGACCGCAGCACCTATCACACCAGCAGCACAATATTTAAGAAACGTTCTTCGATTCACTTTCCTTTCCATACTTTCCTTTCCATACTTGGAATAATGAAAATATAAGTTTTTCGATAGAATAATACTAAAAGTAATACCTTAATTGCGAACTCGTCTCAAGACTATTTAGGCTTGTCTTTCCGGTTTTTGTTTTCCTTTATGGAGTTTTTTAGAAGAGGCTCAAAGATACGTGTAGCCATAATAATAGCATCAACAATCATACGCTTAAGATACGGAATTTTGAGATGAGTTCGTAATAAAAAGTAGGGAGGTTAATGTCTTAGCCGTATTGGACTACATGTTCCATGGTAGCTGTAGAAAGGTTTCCAGGGTTCTGAGCCTTGCTTTGGAGCCTATAAGCAAGTCGGCAGTACTTAAGGAGAGAACGGCGGTATTCCACAATAGGCTAAGCGCGAGAAACAATATATAGGGAATAACAAACCTAAAGCTTTTTCTAAATTTATTCACACTCTACTATTAAGCCGCAAGGGCAGGAAGGTGAGCAAAGATGCTTATTTGAGCACAATCCCCACGTAAAGAAAAAGCTTAAATAAAAGTTGACAGAGATGGACTATGCGTATGCTAACCTCTAGAAAGAGGGTGATTTTAGCGATAGAGCATAAGGAGCCCGACATGGTTCCGGTTGATTTTGGGGGATGGGAGGGCTCCGGAGGAATCCACGCACTAGCTCTCAAGAAATTAATTGAGCATCTTGGATTACATGAAGAGATAAGAGTATATGATGTTATTCAGATGCTAGCTGAACCACCTTACTTCCTTTTGAAAAAATTTGGGGTAGATGTTGTAAGCGTGCGTAGATCGATGCCGCCTACCGGTTTAACTGAGGAAGATATAAAATTTAAAGATTACTTTTTACTTGGAGAGAAAGTCAAAGTTCCAGAAGATATCCCTATCATAAAAGGAGATAATGGTTATGAGTATTTGCCTGCTTGGTTTAGCAGAGATCCGGAAAAAAGAAGAATACTTGTAGCCAGACGAAGCCCCTCCACACCCTACTTTGAACCAGTTCCTTTCTACGCGCCATTAAAAGATGTAAGTAGTGCTTCCGAGATTAAGGAACTGCCCCCTCATCCATGGATAACCGAATATAGTGAACATGAGCTTAAAATTTTGAGAAAAAATGCTCAATATCTCTACGAAAAAACAGACTATGCTATTTGTGGTTTGAGCAGCACCAGCGTCTTCGAAGTAACAATGTATCTTCTTGGTCACAGAACTTTTGCCTTGTGTTTAAAGAGAAATAAAAATGTAATCGAGAAGGTGGTTGAGCTAGTGTTAGAGCATAATAAGATGGAACTGAGAAAATATTTAGATGCTGTTGGTGAATATATACAAATAATTTGTACTGGAGGGGAGGATTTGGGCAGTCAAACAGGACCGTTTATTAATCCGAAGGAATGGAGGGAGCTTTTTAGGCCTGCAATTGAGGAATTGGTGAAAGAGATTAAAAGCAGGACAAAATGTTATGTGATGATCCATTCATGCGGATCAATTAAACCCTTTATTCCAGACTTCATCGAAATGGGTATTGATATTTTGAACCCTGTACAAATCTCTGCAAAGGATATGGACCCCTATGAGCTTAAAAAGGAGTTTGGTGACGATATAACATTCTGGGGCGGTGGATGCGACACACAACATATACTACCATTCGCATCACCCAGAGAAGTTAAGGAACATGTAAAGAAACTCGTAAACATCTTCAAAGAAGGAGGAGGGTTCATCTTCAACCAAGTACATAACATTCAGCCCGGCGTCCCTCCAGAAAACATCATAGCAATGTTTGAAGCAGTGAACGAAGTACGGGAATATTAGAGAAGAGGAGTAGAAATTTATCCGTAACTAATTCTCTCTGTGTTTGTCGAAATTCGTCTCAAAACCATTTAAGCTTATTTTTCTAGTTTTTCCTCATGGGGTTTTAGAAGAGACTTAAAGAGACATGTAGGCCTAGTAGCAATAGCATCAATAATAATTCACCTAAGATACGGAATTTTGAGATGAGTTCATAGTTATAATAGGTAAGCTTAGATAGCGGGGTAGAATATATTTTCGACATTATGCAGGCTCACAAGAACTAAGAACAGCGTGCTATGAGAATAAGAATATGTAGTTTGTTTAAAAATCATAGCTTCAGGCCATGCAGCTATAACTAGTGTTTTATTCGGGGCCGAGCTCTCTGAGCAGTTGGGATTCTTTTTCTTCAAATACTTCGTTAAATTCTCATAGAATCTTATTGCCTCCTCGAGAGCCATGACTTTTTCTCGAGCTTCTCTATTCTTTTACGGGCCACTCCATTAATGACCTCCATTTCCTGGGGCTCCTTCAGGAAGAGCAGGTTATTCAATGCCTTCAAGTATTCTCCGCGCAGGTAATTGAGCCTTGAGGCCGCGTAGTTGTAGATGGGCTCGACTCTGAAGCTTGATAGGCTGTGTCCCATCATGGCCTCGAAGACCTGCGATCAATGCGCTAATCGCTAATGCTGTCTGGAAGAATTTCCTCAGGCTATGCGGCCTAATGTTATACCGCTTTCCTCCTAAAGATGTTTGCAGCTCTGATTCTAGAATTAGTGTTGATTTTTCAGCCATCATCTTGGCGTGCATCTGTGTATAACTCCTCGGTAAATTTCACTCAATCGTCATATCTATTGATTGAGTGAAGCCTCGAGAGCTGGCTTCAATAGTTTGGATAGTCTTCTCAATTGCCTCCAAATCAAAGTTATTCAGGATATTTTACCACTGGACTTGCTCTGCATAAGCGGATAATGATTTGTCCACGACTTAAACCTAGTCCACCTTTTAACAAGGAATCGCTTTTTACTGGTTGGGATTCGCCGGGCTAACAATGCTGATAAATTCCTCAAGATATTGGCTAAGCTTATCATAATCTATATCGGGCTTTGGGACCTCCTCAACCGGTATATTCGCTTCAACATCCTTTGGCTCTAGATCTTCCTCAGCGCATTTGGCGCAGAGGGCGGCTCCAAGGCTCGTGGTCTCCGAAAAGCCGGATCTCAGAATCCTCC
>Ga0080004_1216002_pt1 | contig 16931 bp, 18 predicted proteins | sample WasSprMetagenome_FD_69207 | JGI IMG/M metagenome (GOLD analysis project Ga0080004, IMG submission 69207) | Sulfidic aquatic microbial communities from Washburn Spring, Yellowstone National Park, USA - WS (SPADES assembly) (version 2) | ecosystem: Environmental > Aquatic > Thermal springs > Hot... | reverse complement strand
CCCCAACCCCCCCCAGAGCTTCAGGGTTTCCCCGCCCCCTTTTAATTCTCTCTTCCTGAGATTCCAGAGTCCCAGCACCTGACCCTCCAGTAGTACAGTCCCACATTTGACTTTCAATTCTCTCTTCGTGAGATTCAAGGCACTGGAGGAGAGCGGGCTGGAGGAGCGCATCAGGGGGCCTTTCAATTCTCTCTTCGTGAGATTCAAGGCCCGAAAAGCGACAATAATCTACCTCGCAGAGAGAGCTTTCAATTCTCTCTTCGTGAGATTCAGTCAGTCCTCGACGAGCTGATCTCTGAAGCGTTCAGGGACTTTCAATTCTCTCTTCGTGAGATTCCATGGAGCTCGTGAACGTGGTCAGGGAGATCGAGTCGAGGCTTTCAATTCTCTCTTCGTGAGATTCGGAAGGGAAGGCGCGTGATCGGCGTCTTGATCAAGGTGCCGCTTTCAATTCTCTCTTCGTGAGATTCCGGGGCGCCGCGGAAGGCTACTCCTCAATGTCATACCACTTTCAATTCTCTCTTCGTGAGATTCCGGGGCACAGCAACCATTGCGTCTGGTTCTCGACCTTCTCCTCTTTCAATTCTCTCTTCGTGAGATTCTTGAGACAACGCCCCAGACCATGTTTACAGTATCAGTAACTTTCAATTCTCTCTTCGTGAGATTCGAAAGTCACACGGAGGTCGCAGTCCTCATAGAGGAGTTAGAGCTTTCAATTCTCTCTTCGTGAGATTCGCGAAAAGGGAAATAATGGACAAGAGGAAGCTCAGCCTCATCTTTCAATTCTCTCTTCGTGAGATTCTGAAGGTATCGCGGAAGGGTGAGAGGGTCACGGTATATTCGTCTTTCAATTCTCTCTTCGTGAGATTCATGAGCCCCCAGTCGTCAGCCCCAGTCGTCAGCCCCAGTCATCCTTTCAATTCTCTCTTCGTGAGATTCGGCAATCGCAATTGAGAAGCCCTTGACGTACGCGATGAAGCTTTCAATTCTCTCTTCGTGAGATTCGTACGAGGAGGTGGACTTCGAAAGGCTCAGGACCGTTGAGACTTTCAATTCTCTCTTCGTGAGATTCTTGATAAGTGGCTCGTGCGGAGGGACGTCGGGAGTGAAGGACTTTCAATTCTCTCTTCGTGAGATTCAAATGACAAAACAGCAAGAACAACAAAGACAAGAAGAGAACCTTTCAATTCTCTCTTCGTGAGATTCGCAAGTCGGTACTGTAGAGGTAACTGGTGCTGGCGCTGTCACTTTCAATTCTCTCTTCGTGAGATTCATGTATTCTAGTGTTCGTTTAACCTCCTCGACGTTCAGCTTTCAATTCTCTCTTCGTGAGATTCCACTTCATCAACTATCCTCTCAACCATGTTCAATCGACCTACTTTCAATTCTCTCTTCGTGAGATTCTCGCCCGCAGATCTTCTCGCAAGGGTTCTGGAGAAGAGGTCGCTTTCAATTCTCTCTTCGTGAGATTCCCATGTCAATAGCCATAGACATGCTGAGCTTAAAGATAATCTTTCAATTCTCTCTTCGTGAGATTCTCGGACTTGAAGCCCCAGTCCGTGACCACGGGACTCTTGTCTTTCAATTCTCTCTTCGTGAGATTCGCAACATTGTAGCGAAGACCTTGTTGTTGGCTGGCAAGTTGGCCTTTCAATTCTCTCTTCGTGAGATTCTGAGATTCATTATGAGAGTTGGCGCCTTTTGAAGATGGAAAGTCTTAAGCTTTCAATTCTCTCTTCGTGAGATTCATTCTGTTGCACACAAGAGGCAAAGGCTGAACTAGTGTTCCTTTCAATTCTCTCTTCGTGAGATTCTACCTCTACGCCCTAGAGGGGTTTCCTCTAGGGCAATGTACTTTCAATTCTCTCTTCGTGAGATTCGCGCGAGGTCGCTCGCCGACAGCTTCCTGATGTTTGTCTGCTTTCAATTCTCTCTTCGTGAGATTCATAGTTGCGATAAGCGCGACTTTCATAGCCGCCTTCATAAGCACTTTCAATTCTCTCTTCGTGAGATTCCTACCAGTCATCCAGTCTTCCGTGCCCGTTGAGTATATCGACTTTCAATTCTCTCTTCGTGAGATTCAACGAATTCGTGTTCTCATTGACACTCGTAGTAGAGTACGACTTTCAATTCTCTCTTCGTGAGATTCCGCGTTTCAGGGGTAAGAGCCGCAGTTGATGGGTAGCGTTCTTTCAATTCTCTCTTCGTGAGATTCGTTGACTATGATCGGCCAGGTTTTTTCAATCCTTGGTATCTTTCAATTCTCTCTTCGTGAGATTCTCGAGGACGTCGTCGTCGAAGTCGTCGAAGAATAGGAAGGCTTTCAATTCTCTCTTCGTGAGATTCCGCATTCTGGACAGCAGAACTCCTTGCGGTAGGTCTCGTACTTTCAATTCTCTCTTCGTGAGATTCGCTCTTCGTCACGTGGGTGTCGCGCTTCAGCTCTTCTTCGCTTTCAATTCTCTCTTCGTGAGATTCTGTCGTCGTAGTTCACGGCGGTCAATCCGTAGAGGCCGTCTTTCAATTCTCTCTTCGTGAGATTCAGAGGACTTGGGAGGTCGTGGCCTTCGGCGGGCAGACGAAGCTTTCAATTCTCTCTTCGTGAGATTCAGATCCGTGACGTAGACCTCGTTGGGCCTGCGCTCCCTCTCTTTCAATTCTCTCTTCGTGAGATTCTAACGTACTCCGAGGTGAACGGGCAGGCGAAGTTCTCCGGGACTTTCAATTCTCTCTTCGTGAGATTCGGTACCGTCGATGTCACCGCGTTGACTAAGGGCGAGTTCAGGCTTTCAATTCTCTCTTCGTGAGATTCGACCTTGGTTTGTGCTTCGACTCCCTCCATAGAGGTTTGCTCTTTCAATTCTCTCTTCGTGAGATTCTATACGTCAAAGCAGTATCGGAGAGTGGAAAGTTCTACGCACTTTCAATTCTCTCTTCGTGAGATTCAGGAGATCCCCTCCTCTCCCACGCCGATCTCCCCAGCGGCTTTCAATTCTCTCTTCGTGAGATTCGCGTCACGCCCCTCGGCTACGGCCTCCTCATGCCGAAGGCTTTCAATTCTCTCTTCGTGAGATTCTTGCTTGAAAGACACTCTCTTCGAGCTTTTCTTTGAGGGTCTTTCAATTCTCTCTTCGTGAGATTCTGAAAGCTTATATAGGGGTGCCTTCGGCTGACCTCCTCACCTTATATGTCTCTTGCCTCCCCTAATATAGCTTACCGTGAGAGTACTTGGAGGGAGAGGGGTGGGCACCTTCGAGCGATGAGGTTCTCCCTAATGGTGGGCTGAGCGAGCTTAAGGCCTCTCGCTAATGTGAATACTAGGTGTCGCGTCTGAGCGAAGAAGTCCCCTTCATAACGGTCGTCGACGTCAGGGACTACGCGTACTGCCCTAGAGTGGTCTACTTCACGAGGGTCCTGCATTTGAGGGAGAGGGTCACGGAGGCCATGGAGTACGGGAGGGAGGAGCACGAGGAGCCCCCGCTCGCGCCCCTAGTGCCGAGGCTCAAGCCCGCCAAGATAATTAGAGGGGTCGAGCTCACGAGCCACAGGCTCAGGCTGACGGGCAAGGTCGACATGATAGTCGTGACCAAGCACGGGGAGTACGTGCCCGTCGAGGTGAAGTGGAGCGAGCCGCGGGCCGGGAGGCCGAGGAGGCAGCACAGGGCCCAGCTAGCCGCCTACGCCCTGCTCATCGAGGACGAGTTCTCGACGACGGTCAAGAGGGCGATAGTATACTACTCGAGGGCCGGCAGGCTCATGGAGGTGGCGCTCACAGACCACGACAAGAGGCAGGTGAAGGAGTTCGTAGACCGCATATACGAGGTCATAAGGAGCGAGGAGGTCCCAGAGGTTAGGCAGGACGAAAAGCAGTGCAGGGACTGCGGTTACAAAATGTACTGTAAGGCGTAAGCTAGTTGACGACTTTTGATCTCACAGGTGAAGTTAAAGTGTTCCTCAGCTTTTGACATGTTCCCCAGAACTTGTGAGAAGTGCCAAGTGCTTTATTGTGGAGCGCAAGACATTTTAGCGCACCACTCCATACCTCTAGTTATGACAACGCTCTCCGTTTTGAAAGCAGATGACGTTAGGAAGCGATTTAAGAACGTCATAGACACTCTTCGCTACCATGTTGCTACTGGGAGGTTTAGCTACGTCGACAGGATAGTGGCAGCTATGGATCCTTCGGTAGTTGAAGAGACTTTGAGGGAGGCGCTAAGGATCGTTCTCTCGGCAGTCAGTAGTCCCAAGGTAGCTAAGGGAAACCCCATCGAGTTCGACGAAGAAGAGAAAGTATACAAGCCCAAACAGAACGTGGTAGAGGTGGAATATGTCGAAGAGGAGCCCTTGGATCCGAAGCGAGCTATGAGAGGTGCGATACCAGCTCGTGCTCGACTTCATGGACGTCTCTTGCAAGTGGATAACACGTGGAAGATTCTCTACACGCCTCCACGCCTGCCCTCCGACAAGGAGCTCGCCGAGTTCTTTGATGAGATACGTAAGGACTTAAGCGTGGCTAAGCTCGTCGCTTCTTTGGCAATGACTTTCGAGAAGGAGAAGTAGTGGGGGTTGAGAGTGTGAAGAAGGTTTGGGTTAGCTTGGCGTGGAGAGCCCTCGTTAATGTTGAGGCGTTGAACATGGCAGAGAGCGTCGGCAACTACGTAAAGCACAGGAGAGCACCTTTGGTCTTCTTCGATGAAGCTTCAAGTAGCTACGTGGTCAAATATGTTCCCGTTGTGAGCGGCGAATCCTTGGCTCACGCATATCAAACGTGGTTAGCTGAGGAGGCGAATAACGTTAACCTCAAAGTGTGTAAGTTATGCCTAAAGGGCGAGCTCGTCAAACACGGAGCAAGAGTTGTACTTCAAGAGGAAAACTTGCCCATGCCAGCCCGCGGTAACGTCAACGAAGCTAAGGAACTTGAGCGAAGGTTAATACAAGGGTGTGTCGTCGAGGACGTTTGTGGCTTTCTCGTCCCCACAGACATCCCTGTCAAGAGGACTTCACTCTTCTACATAGGGTACATGGTGCCTGCTTACGATTCAATAAAGGCTGCGGTTATGGATCCTCAATTCCATGTGCGTCACGCCCCCAGTTTAGTGGGCAGGGGTGAGGAGTTCCCTGAGACGGGCCAAGCACTCTACTATGTTGAGATAGCATCTGCTGTATACACGGTTAGTGCGGCGCTTGACTTGACTGGCATTGGACGAGCCTCTACGTTTGAGATTGCTGACGTCGTAACCAAAGACGAGAAACTGAAAAGGGCTAAGGTTGCTATTAAGAGCCTCTATTACCTACTAGCTGGGATGTTTGGTGCGAAGAGAACCAGATTCCTGCCTGGTTACAAGTTGCTGTCAGCCGTGGCAACGGTCTCTAAAGGCGCTCCCTTCAACGTCAACCCAGGTCACTCGAAGGACTACGTAAAGGAGACTTTGGCAAGAGCTCAGGACTTTGCCAAGCTTACCGGAAGTGTCGTCGAGGTCTTCGCTTACTCGAACGAGAAGGGCTCTGAAGTCCCTTCAGCGATTAAGACTGCAACGACACCAGAAGGCCTCATAGAAATGCTAACCGCTTCAGCATTAGAGGCTCTCAAAGAGGTCATTGAAAAGGGTTGAACATGTTAGCGCTAGTGGTTCGAGGGCTTTTCCATTGGGGCTTCTCAGTCAGGATCGTGACAGAGTCCGCTGGCGCCCAGTGCTACCCTTATCCTCCCCCCTCAACGCTCATCGGGGCTCTTGCCTATGGAGTCAGTAGTGTAAAAGGGGTCCCTGAGTGCAAGCTTAGTAGCAAGAACACGACTATCGTGAGTAGCGCTACCTTAATCGACGGCGCGGTGCGCTGGGCAACCTTCGCCTTCTCGGATGAGGGGTCGATAATGCGACGCTCAGTAGCGATAAGCTACTCGGACTTCATAAGGGCCTTTCGTTTGCTTTATCAACGCGTACAACGCCATACGTGGGACCAAAGCGATATGTGGTACGGGGTCAACGCACATGGAAAGGTCTACGCGTGTGGTGCTGGCTTTAAGACATTTTACTTAATCGATGAAGAACGCTTTAAGGACCTCGGTCTAGATGACCGAGACCTCTTAACAGCCGCATACTCCATCGTTAGATTGGGGGCTCGTGAAGGCCTTGTTAGTGTGATTTCCGCTGAAGTCTCAAGAGATGTAAGGATCTTTTCGGCGAAAGATGCTAAGGTCCCATTCGAGACCGAGTACTACTTTCCAGCTAGGCTTGTCGAAGACGTCGTCGAAGGAGCTGAGACTGTTCATCTGCCGAAGTTGGACAGGAGCATATGGGAGTTTAGGCCTGAAGAACCTTTTGCGCTTCATGATCACGAAGAATACTACGCGCCTTCTAGTCTAGGTGTGGTTCTTAGAACCGGAAAAATGCGCGTTAACAGGCTAGCTGAGGAGGGGGCTCTCGTTATTGCAAGCTTTGGTAACGGCGTGATTGAGAAAGTCGTTGTTCCAGTAGGGGTCGTGAAACCATGAACTCTTTGAGCTTCGTGTTGCCTCCGCGCAATACGCTTTTTAACCTCTCCCTCTCCACAGGTCTTTCTTTGCTGGCCTCGTATGCAAGCCCTGATATTCAATCAGTCATCACGGCCGACAAGCTAGAACTCTCACATAGACCTAGCGACAGCGAGTTATACGAGGCCATTAATGGGCTTGTGAATGACCTTATAAAAGGCAGTTATGGGCTAATGCCACCTCTTGGCCCTGACTTTACTAGGCTTAGCAATTTGAGAGTCTATCTCTCTAAGGTTACTGGCACTAGTGTGGGGCTAAGGGCCGAGGACTTGTTGAAGGCCTACGTGGGCTATGCTCACAAACTGGCGGAGAAAAGGGCGTTGGTTGACGAGCTGGAAAGGGCGTTTAGCGAATTTAAGGATGGCTATCCTCACGATGCCGAGGTCTGCGAGGTCCCTATGCTTAGCGTACTGGCACCTGAGTTCATGGAGGGCATTAGAGTGCTCGGAACCATAGGTTTCAAGTCCGTGAGCGATAGGTACTCGTTCTCGAAAATGAGAATAGGTTTGCACAGCACATGCCTCGGTATAGTCGGTCTCTGGGCATCGCTTATTGCAGTACAGGGTAATTTAGAATACTTTGTATTCCCCTACTTGTCTACCCTTGCAGGGCTGAAGATAAGGGTGGGAGATCTTCGCGATAACGAAAAGAGAGTTTCTCAGGTTCTTAGAGGGTGTGTGCCACGCAATATACCGTCATTAGCGCTTGCTGTGACTCTTTTTACGGTTGGTATACAACCACATGTTAGGAAGACGGTTTTGGTGGTAGTACAAAGAGGAGGAAGAAGGGTCGACTTGATGGAACAAGGCCTTCCTCTATCCCTCGATACCCTTCTCGCCTTTGCCGACAAACTCTATGAAAAGGATGAGGAGGCGCATAAGAGGCTTCTAAATTTAGTGGTTGAGGGATTAAGAGAGCCGCCCATTGGTGCTAGAGATGGACAACGTGCTCGCAAGCTTAACGAGGTTGGGTTGAAAGCTGCTCAATTGATATACTTGGCCTTGACGCGGGCTCTGAGACCTGCTGAAGCGCTCTACGAGATAGCGAGGTCACTCTATGCGCAGAGCGACACGGAATTCGAGGAATATGCTAAGAGGAGAGGCGCTCTCCTCACACCATACGACGTTGAATGCGTCTTCTCGGCGATAGAAGAAGCCTTGGCAGAAGTGAGGTTTTGAATAACCACTTTCTGTTGCACATCGATATCAAGGTGTTTCTAGGTATGGGATTATTAGAAGAGATTGCTAAGCGAGCTGGCGTTAGAGAGGTTCTTAGAAGTTTAGAGGAAGAGCTTGTGCCGAGGATCCTTCGTGATGAACCTACAATACTTCATGTTGAGCTTCCAACAGGCTACGGTAAGAGCATGACCTCAGCGCTGATAGCAAAAAAATTGGCATCCGGTGAGGGCAAGATCTCTGAGCATGTAAGCCGTGTGATTCACGTGGTCCCCACAAAATACCTTGTCGAGGACTTAGTTAAAGGAGCACTAAGCTTGAGCGCAGAAGCAAGGACAGAGCTCACGATAAGAGGACAGTGCATGTTCTTCGACCCCTCTCTCAAAGACCCTTATTTTCTTTCTGATCTTGTCTTCACGACCTTCGACTCTTATGTTCTTAACTTCTTCAAGATCCCTATTGCAGAAGTGGAGCTCATGCTTTCTGGGCTCTCGCATGGTCATTTTGATTTACCACGCTATGCGATTCTTTCAGCGGTGAATGTTCTCGATGAGTACCACATATTCGTCCCGGACGACGTCGAGATCGAGAGAGCTACCGACTATGAGGCTAGAGCTTGGACTGCACTTAACGTAATTGTTGAGAATTTGCTTAAGAGTCGCACGCCAGTAATTCTTGAGACTGCCACGCCACGTTTAGATGCTCTATCATCACTACCTCATGAAAGGGGAAATGCTAAGTTCGTGAGAATAGCCCTCAAGTTACGTCGAGACTCCGAGATCACTGATGGCATAGCCGTCTACGATGACGGGTTCACGGCGAAGCTTGAAAGGGCCTCCTACAAAACAGAGTTCGAAAGCGGCAAGCTAGCAGAGGTAACATTGAAGTACGTTGATAAAATGGAAAAGCCCCTCTTAGTAGCATGCAACAACATAAGGACTGCTGTTGAAGTATATCACGCTCTCAAGGAGCGGGGCACACTAGAGGTGCACTTAATGCACTCTCTCTTCACTGTAGGTGATCGCAAGCGTAAGCTCAGGAAGTTGCATTGGCTAATGAAGCAAAAAGGTGGACGTGAGTTAGCAGTCGTGGCAACTCAAGTCATAGAAGTCGGCGTAAACTTAGACTTCGCCTCTATGATTACTGATGCCGCACCATTAGCTTCCTTGGCTCAACGTGTTGGCAGGGTGAATAGAGGGCTGAGTGAACGAAGTTCTGAAGTATTGGTAGTATATGATAGTTCACAGGTCAGTGACAAGTCAAAAACCTACGCTGGGGTTTATGACTTAGAGTTGACAAAACTAACTCTGCAAACCTTGCAGAAAGCGAAGTCCAAAGGAGACATAGGATGGAGGATGTCTGTCGTAGAAGACTTTGTCGAAATGAGAGGAAAGACTTACGTGACCATTTCTGCGCTTGCCAAAGGTGTCTACATGGATAAGACCCCTCATGTCGACATCGAGTACGGAAAAGTCTTACAAGCACTTCTCCATTATCAGATGGATAGCCGAGCAGCACTAAAGTGCCTGCAAGCACTTGGAAGCTTCGTGCGCGACGACGTGTTAATTCCGGTATACGTACCTCGCGAGGAGCCTGAGAAAGGCTCCCTCTTGTTTAAGAGAGAACGGTTGATACCTTGTCAGGCATCTAAGCTGGGCTTTGACCTTAGAAGGAAGAACCTAGATGTCAAGATAGCCAGTAAGGTGCTGAAGCTTAGTGACGGAGACCTTTGGACGATAGTCGAAGGGAAAGAGGGCCCCGAAGTCAAAAAGCTAAGTCAAAGAAAGGTCGTAGAGAGCGTCATGCATGGTATAGTAAGGTTAGATCATCAAGTGTTCTTCTTAAGGGCTCTTATCGCAAAGCCTGATGCTTACAGTAAAAGTGAGGGGCTTAAGGTATGGTAATTTACAGTTCAGTAGGCGAAAGGCTCGCTGAACACTCATATTTAGTCCTCAGACTATACTGCGGAATGTTCGGCCAAAGACATGAAAAGCTCATCGCTAATCGATTGAACGTAGACTTAAAGCTCGTCTCAGAAGCCATGCGCATAGCTTGCTTACTCCACGACGTGGGCAAGGCCCTCAAAGGGTTTCAGCAAAGGGTTTTACAAGGTGGGGGCTTCGGGTTCCACGAGATCGTAAGCGCTCTTTTCACTTATGATACCTTACGCAACGTCTTGTCCGACGCGGATGTTGTGACTAGGTACCAGCTTAGCTTCGCGGCGACGTATACCGTAATACAACATCATCAAGCAATGCGAGGATTACACGAAGTACTTGGAAAAAGCTTTGAGCTTCTCCCTCTAGATAGCGGCATTGATGAAGGTTTAGTGGACGAAATAGTCATGGCCGTACAGATGGCAAAGCACCTATTTGATCCAGGTGAAGCACTTGAGATCTTCAAAGAGAGGGTCGAAGAGATCTCAAAACGGGGGTTAAAAGAGAAACTTCAGGAGTTCAAAACCGATTTTGAATGGTGGATGAGGTCAGGGTCTCCTCGGAACATCCCTTCCAGTAGAATAGAGAGCTGGACAAAAGCTTGGGAAAGAACACAACGCGTGTTACCTCTTTTCATTGCACCCCTCCAACTCTCTGATTACCTTGCTGCTTTTATCACGCGTGGAGGAAAGGGTCGCAGACTTCATAAGGAAGCGTTATTGCTATTGCGAAGGACCCCTCTTAACCTTCTTATCAATTGCTCGACTTTGGCTAGAACGGCAACTTCTACGACCTCCACATCCAGACCTCTTTGAGAAGAGTAAGCCCTAACAAGCCCGCTAAAGCACTTGTCACTCGTTATGAGTGCGATGGCAAACCCCTTCTCTAACAAATCGATATAGGGCAAAAAGTACATTTGCATGTCCTCTACGACCTCATGCAAGTTTGCCTCATCACACTCTCTTAGACCTCTTGCTAATTGAATGAGGTCTTCTCTTGTCCTTTCGTCGTAGCAGGTTTTGGGTTCAGGATCTTTAACAACGTAAGGACGATAACGAGAAGTAGGCTTTAGCCTCATGATTCCGCTCACATCGTCCAGAATTTCGATTTCCTTAAGAGCTAACTTGATATCAGTAAGATAATAAGAAAATTCTTTCTCTTCCTTGTACAGGTCAAAACTACTTGTTCTAGTTCTTGCTATTAGAAAGACCTTCTCAAGAATTTTGTCCCAACAAACAAGTGGGGCGAGGTCCTTTTTTATTACGGGAATTATCGCGACAACCAAGTCTGCAGGAAGGGGCAGTAGCAAGGGGGCCAAGAGGTGCTTTGACTCTATATTGTGGCGATTGATATGGCCTACAACATTAGCAGTATCATACACTATGGCAAGTCTCCTTTTCATGGTACTAGAGAAACCTCGCGTATTCCCTAAGGTAACTCGGCTGGGTGATTCCTTGAGTCACGTCGTAATTAACGATGCCGTCTTTTCGGTAGAGGATCACGGTCTTCACGTCCTCGCTTTTTAATCTGTACTCCTCGCCCAATCTCACGAGCTTGTCCTTCGCGCCTTCTTCCACTTCTGTGAGCAACGCCGAGAGGACTATGGACGAGTGGGTGACGAGGAGTAAGGGGATGGGGTACTCCTCGCTCTCCTCCCAACACTTCTTCGCTCGTCGAGCTAGGTCGACGGCTATGGCTGCTTGTAGCAGTGGTGTTAGGTGTAGCTCTACGGTGTCTACGGCTACCAGCAACGCGCGCCCTTCACTGAGCCTGTAGGCGATTGGGGCTAGCGAGATGAGCGAGAGGGCCGCGGAAGAGGCCATGTGGGCATCGTGCCCTGCTACTAAGCCGCGGTCGAAGTAGCTGCGGACTCTTGGGATCAACCCCTCTTCGATCAATGGCGCGAGCATCTCCTCTAGAAGCCAGTGGTTCTTAGTACGCATTTCAGCGAGGAGACTGCAATAAGCGTCGGTCGAAGGAGTAGTGTAATAGTAGTAGCCTTTGAGCAATGCTTGTCTAACGAGGAGGACTCGCTCATCTGGCGCCATCAGGCTACGACTGGCTAGCTCAGCGTAGGGCTGACCACCGCCCCTCTCCTTCCCTATCTCGATGAACTCGGCGCGTAGCTTGTCGGGCCCTCCGAAGCCGATTGGCCTCTCTCGAACCCTGAGGCCCACGAGCACGTCGTCTTCGTAACTCAGCTCGACCTCTCCTTCGCCAGCGCCCTCGTGAACTATGTGCCTGGGGTGGCCGAACTCATTCGTCAATTCACTCTCTAAAGCCCTAGCGTCGAGCGGTTGTCTGAGCTCTCTAAGCAACATTGAGAGCAAGCGCAATAAGAAGCTCTTGCCAGTCCCAGTCTCTCCCGTCAAGATGGTGACCGGTACGTCGAGCTCCAGCCGTAACTCTCCAGCTATTGGTCCAACGTTCTTGACTCGAAGGCCTAGCCCGCTCGTACTCACTCCCCAACGCAAGCTTTGCTCTGTATCTTAAATGCTTATTCAACGAAACATTGAGTAGCGCATAACATGATAAGAACTTGCTCGTATTGAGCCAGACGTCCTTACGGACTCGCTTCACGATCTTTGCAATATCAGGTGATCGTTGTATCTTTAAGCATGTTCCGTATAGGGTCCCTTGCCCTCACTATGCATTGATATTAGCACTCAATAGCATGAGCCTTTAGAGCAATTCTGACGTAATGGTAGCTCTCTGGAGTTCCACAATAGTTGGAGAACTCAAGTGACTGATGGTCGTCAAGCCATCTACGAAAGCTCTCCCTAACACCGATGAAGGTGATAACTCTGGCTCCCTAAAGCTTAATGCGGGCCGCGAAGACCGACGAGGGCCAGCTTCCTTAGTCTTAACTTACTTCGCGAATCACGAGTACCAGCGAGTCTTGAGGTGATGAGAGGCAATAGGGCACGCCCAAGTGAGTACCTCTCACGAGTCCACGGTAGGGAGAGCCTCATCGCCTGAAGGAGTCCACCCCTCTCCCTCCAAGTACTCTCACGGTAAGCTATATTAGGGGAGGTAAGAGAGACATAGAGTGGAGGGCTAGCTAAAGACACCCCTATACAAGTTTTCAGAATCTCAAGAAGAGAGAATTGAAAGATAAACCACGGCGTCGTGGCCTTGGTCAAGATCGATGCCTGAATCTCATGAGGAGAGAATTGAAAATTGTATCGTATTGTAGCAGGCGAGGGGCTTGGGCGCCATCAAGTACGTCGTCGGCGAGAGGGCACTTAGGCTCATGCTGGAGAGGGGGCCGAGGGCCCTCCGCGGCGAGAAGCTGAAGTACGGCAAGTACAGGATCGTGAAGAGGTACGTGGTCAAGGGTGTGGTCCTTGGCCGTTCGAGTGAGGGTCAGGGTGTCGCGAGGGGATAGGTCGAAGGCCGTTGTCGTGCTCGTCAACAGCGGTGCTGAGAGCGAGGAGCCCGTGATCGTGCTGAGGCCCGAGGACGCTGAGGAGCTGGGCCTGCTCCTGAGCGACTTCGACGTCGTGGAGGTCGAGCTTGCATCTGGGAGGACCCACGGCCTCATATCCAAGGAAAAGGTCAGGGTCGAGTTGCTCGACGACGAGGGCAACGCCCTCTCCAGCACGCTCGCTTACCTAGCCGTCGACGAGGACCTAACCGAGCCGCTGATAACGGACGCCACCATAGACGAGCTGGGCATAGTCGTCGTGAGCTTCAAGAGGGGCCTGTGGAGGCACGCCAACGACCCCCCAAGCGTAGTTAGGCAGAGCGCTCATCGGGAGAGCGCTGTAGCGTAGCCGCGGTCGCGCAACCCACCTCAACCACAAGCGGGATAGTCGGAGCTCGAGCTGTCAGTCGGGGCAAGCCTCGAAGATTTTGCTGTGAAGTATGAAGATGTAAACGAAGGTGTAATGTAAAGTGCGCGCGAGCTCGTAGCGAACATGACCTGATCTAGCTTGAAATTTGACTTGATTTAAGTTAGTCCCAACTTTTCGTAAATTTCTTCCTCAGAGCAGATTTTATATCCCCTTTGTAAAGCTCTATTTCTAAAGAGCTTATCGTCTGTTGCTATCAAGCCCGGTTCAACTTCATCAGCAACTACTAAGGTTAAAGCATCAAATGCGGATATGCGGACATCCTTACTCTCTCTAAAGTCTTGTCCATCTCCTCTTTGCCTATCGCTACGACATCCACGCTCAGAGCCCCGACCGCTATCTCCAAATTTTCTAAAACTCCCTGTCTTGTCCTTTCGTCAAGTACGATTCTTTCTCTATCGATTCTTCCAAACATCTTGTTCTCTTCAGATTTTAACAAAACAGAAAGTGCTTCAGCGAGTATGGCGTCGTGAATTACGACCTTAACCTTGTCCTGAGCTATCAAGTCAATGAGCCTATGATAGTACCTTGATTTAGAAACTAACCTCACAAAGAGGTTTGTATCCAAGATCAGAAGCTTCATTCATGCCTACTCTCTTCTATCACCTTCTCTATGTACGGGCTTAGCTCTTCCAGCTCCCTCAGAGCCTCCTCCACCCTTTCCCTCGGATATTTGGGGAACTTCCTAACCCTTACCAAGTTTTTGTTTACCAGCCTCTCCCCTACTTCGTACTCCAACTCGGTCACTAAGAACTTGTTTAGACTAAGGATATTAAAATCTACTTAAATCCATCATTCTAATGCCGATAAAACCAATTTTCAAGGGCTCGACCAAGCCCCGTAGCTGAGTGAAGGCTCAGCCATCTTTCAATTCCCTTCTTGAGATTCAACAGCACAAACTCAAACCGCGCATACGTTCACGCTGTGCCTTTCAATTCCCTCTCCACGAGATTCCTATCTGAAATATGCAGAAGTGGCCGATGGTATACTCTAGAGGACTTCCGTGACCGACTACTCACAGCCACATCACTACTTCGCGCTTCTAATTCTGGAAGTGAAAGCCCTCTTTAGACGATTTCGACATACCTGGCTATAATCTTTCTATATGCGACCATTCCAAGCACGATAAATGATACAGTTGCTATAATGACATTTATCTGCGTTGTTATTATGTTAGGCAACTCTTCGTTGTAAACCATAACGGCTCTAACCGCGTCTATAGCCCATGTAACTGGGAACGCGTCTGCGAACACTCTTAGCGGCTGTGGCAACATGAATTTTGGCACCCAGATACCTGTTGTGAAGGCTAGCAACAGTCCTAAAACTGTTCCAAGGGTTGAAGCCGCTCTAGAGCTCTTCACTGCTAGTGATAGTACGAAGCCTATGGACATCGTCATTAGGAATGCTAAGAAGAGGTTTAGAAGTACCAGCCAGTCTCTTGGGTTTAGAGGGCTCCACAAGATCCTTGCACCCACGCCCAAGCCCGCGAGCACTATAATTATAGAGGCTATGAGCATCATTATAGTAGCTGAAAGCGTTTTCCCTAAGAATAGGTCATAAGCCCTTACACCTGCCGAAATCATCCTATCTAGCCTTCCCGTCTCCTTTTCAATAACAACAGCTATAGCTCCAAATGTCAGCCCTGAGTAGAGCATCGTCATACCTATAGCTCCAATAGTGTACCAGCCAATTATGAAGGGCCTATCAGCTATTGCTTGAGGGACCTTCTCCTCAATAATCACATCAACAGGGTTTGCCAAGCCCATTAAGCTCCTATTAACAACCTCCTTCAAGGTCATGTTGATTTCAGGTATGAAGATCTCTGTGTAGCTTCCTCCAAAGAGCTCAAAGCTTTTCACAATAGCCTTAACCTTACTTACAGCAACTTCTTTTGAAAATTGGTAGAAGAATCCTTGGGCAAAGCCCCTATTAATCTGCACCTCCCTAGGATCTTCACCGCTAACATAGACGCAGAGCCTTGCCGTACCGAACACGATCTCCCTGCTGAAGTTACCTGGTATAACAATACCTATGTCAAGCCTCGCCTTCTCTAGGTCTACAAAGAGTTTTTCTGTGGAGTTGTACTCGATAACCTTGAAGTCGGACATATTCTTAAGGGTGCTCACAAGGAGCTGCCCTACAGAGCGCTCTTTCACTAGGCCAGTAAGTGAGGTGTTGGTATTGGCGAGTGGTGTAGCTGATGTGATGTCCTTAAAGCCTTCATCGAAGTTGGCCACGCCGACAACAAACGTTGCTCTAGAGCCCACCTCAGGTGGTGTAAATATGTATGCCCCTAGAACAAGCATTATGATTGGCCATGCAATACACCAAAACACGACCACCCTTTCTCTCCACAGGGACTTGAAGTCGGCTATAGCTATCGCCAGTGCCTTGCCAAGCCTCATCCTCCCAGCCTCTCTCCAGTTAGCCTAATGAATACGTCTTCAAGCGTGGGCTCGGCAACGTTCAGCGACTTTACATGCACACCGCCTTCATATAGTGCTGAGATCACTTGGGGCACTTCCTCCCTCGGGCTAGCGCTATAAACTCTTGCAACCGCATCTCCGTGTGCGTAAGCATCGAAGCCCCTCGCCTTTAGGACACCAACAGCTTTTTGAGCATCTCCATAGAGGTGAAGCTCTACAACTGTTCTCGGCGCATACCTCTTCTTGAGCTCTTCAACAACCCCTTCAGCAACTATAGAGCCTTTGTGTATGAGGTAGACGTAGTCTGAAAGCCTTTCAGCCTCCTCCATGTAGTGCGTTGAAAGCAGAACAGCCTTTCCACCCCTCCTAAGCTCTTCAACAAGCTCCCAAACACTGCGCCTAGATGAGGGGTCTAGGCCTGTCGTCGGTTCATCAAGTACGTAGAGGTCAGCATCCGGAAGGAGAGCTATCGCTAAGCTTAGCTTTCTAACCATGCCACCACTGTACTTAGCAATAGAAGCCTTAGCGTAGTTCAGAAGCTCAAGCCTTTCTAAAAGCTCCCTACCACGCTTCAAAACATAGCTCCTGTCCAAGCCATAGAGCCTGGCATAAAACAACATGTTGTCCCAGCCGCTAAGCTCTTTAAACAGCCCAAGCTCTTGAGGAAGGTAGCTCATAAGCCCGCCCCTGAACACGACCTCCCCAGAGCTGGGCTTGAGAACCCCAGCAACAATTCTAAGCAAAGTAGTCTTACCACTACCATTAGGGCCCAGAAGAGAGGCTATAGAGCCTTTAGCAACACTTAAGGACACACCCTTAAGTACTGCAGCACCCCCGAACCTCTTAACAACACTAACAACACTTAACACAACATCCTCTTCCACACCAGGCTCCGCAGACCGCTCTTTCATGGGATTCCCTCCCTCTCCTCACGAGATTCGTAGCGGACGTGAAGGTCTAGTATAACGTCAAGTAGGTCGCTTTCAATTCTCTCCTCACGAGATTCT
>Ga0080004_1119879_pt1 | contig 16936 bp, 13 predicted proteins | sample WasSprMetagenome_FD_69207 | JGI IMG/M metagenome (GOLD analysis project Ga0080004, IMG submission 69207) | Sulfidic aquatic microbial communities from Washburn Spring, Yellowstone National Park, USA - WS (SPADES assembly) (version 2) | ecosystem: Environmental > Aquatic > Thermal springs > Hot... | reverse complement strand
CCTCCAATAGCTTGCCATTGGATAACCTAAGATTTTTTGTGAAGCCGAAAGCGATATTCGGCGTCTTAAGGCTTTCCTTTCCTCTATTAATCACCGTTATCCTTTCCTCAAAATAGGGCTTCCCCCTGGGGAAATGGAACTCTTGAACGATTTCCACGCCCTTGTTCTCCCCGATTAATATGAATCTATCCCCTTCTTGCCTGAAATCCTCGAACTCCGGTCTCGCGACTTCCTCATTTAGGAAATAAATGTAGGGAGCATCCGAGAGGATTCGTCCGTTTTTCCTATCAATCAAGAGATATGGTCCGAAGCCGTTTTTCGTCCTTATCCTCATCTCAAAATATTCGTTTCGCAAAATGATATCTCCGTTGAGCGTTGAATATTGAGTCGTTTCACCTTCTCCCTTCCCCAAAATCTCAAGCATTGATAGGGCGGAGGAGAAATCGCCGGAGGCAAAAAGCCTCAACGCCCGCTGAATTTGAGAAGCATAACGCTTTTTCTCCTTTTCCAACCTTTGAATCTCTCTCATCACCCTCTTCGCCATTTCATCTTTTATGTAGAGCGTCAGGTTTCCCTCCCAAAGAGTCCTGCCATCTTGAAGTATCTCACAATTCAAAACATAATCGCCATCGCCCATATTCTCTTCAATCAGGAAATCCTCCTCCCATTCCCCCTTATCGGGACCGATTGTCCTTTTCCTTCTATGCAATTCCCTTCCATCGTGGCTAATCAGCTTGATCTCCATATCCAAATAGCCGATGGGCGAAGCGGTTATCCTTAACCTCGCCACATCTCCTTTCTTGTAGGAGACCTTGCCCAGCTCGAGATTAATTGGCGGTCTATAAAAGAGATTGGCGAGATAGAATTCGCATTTGCCCTCGCTGGATAGCTTTAGCCTGCCAGAGGGGGAAAGAAGATGGGGAGCTTCCCTCTCAAGCAAGGCCTTTCCCTCTGGATCAAGGATTTTGAGGGAGACTTTGTCCCTGAGATTGCGGATTAGGAAAGTAAGCCATTGATTATTTATCTCAGGAAGATTGAAGGACCAGTCCTCCCCCATAGCTTCCTCAGGGAGGGTATAGGAGATTTTGAGGTTTCCGTTGAGCAAGTAGATTTGCCCTGCCATCTCAAAATCGGAGTTATCAATGGCAAAGGAAGTCTGGATGAAATCGCCGGGAAAGAGAAGATAATGGCAGAGCTCGCCCTGTTCCAAAACTATCCCTTTGCTCTCAAATTCAGAAGTGGGGAGGATTCTGAAAAGGGTAAGGGGAAAGCTTGGTTTCTCTGGTGGAGATAAGGGAATTTGGGGAACATCAAACAGGAAAATGGCATCGTAGGCTATCCAAGAGCCGGAAGAAAGGGAGATCTCCAATTTATTCTCTCCCAATTTCAAATCGTCCTTGTTTAGGGCAAAGGCGAGGAATTGCTCTTCCCCTTTCTCACCGTAGAATGCCCTTCCCTTGCCCGCTCTAACCCTCTTCTCACCCTGAGGCTTGTCGTTTAGCTGAATCTCCACGACTGGAGCTAGCGATTCGTGGACATCCGCCAGGGCGAGGAAAAGAAGTGGTTTGCCTTTGGGCTTTTCCGATAGATTGAAGACTATGGTGAATTTATGATGGGGTTCCTTAGCCCAAAATGTATCTGCCTCGTTGGGATGGATGAAGGGGAAGTCGGAGGGGAGGCTTTTCCCCACAATAAAAACTGGGTCTTGGGGAAATTTGTCTTTGAATTCCCTTGCCTGTGAGGGAGCGAGGGCGAATTCGTTAGGAGAAAAATCCAATTCGCCGATTTGAAAAATGGTTTTCCAACTCCTTGGTATTATCTCCTCCATAGAGATTACCTCCTTTGCAAATAGGATGAAAATAAAGCAGAAAACGAAGCCAAATCTTCTTCGGAGAGACATATCACTTACTCTTTTCCTCTCGCTATATTATTATCTATCAACCATTTATCCGATGTAAAGCCATCTTTGTTCACGCCGGTAAAGGAAGAAGGAAAAATGTTATTCGTTATAATAGCTGTTTTAACCTCTTTCCCCAGCTTGATAGCGGGAGCGTTCTCGTCGAAATCGCAGGCATTTATGAGGAGACTTCCGATTTTCTCCACATTTATGGAATAAATCTCCGGTCTCGGAAAGGCGCTTCTGAATGAGGAGCCGGTGATGTTGAGGGATTTCCCTTCCTTAACCCATATGCAGGGCTCACCGTTGGACTGCATTAGAACACCGTTTATCCTTAAATCCGCATCTTTGTTCTCAATGTAAAACGAGGCGTGATGATTGAGGAAGTTTCCTCCGATGATGTTCAATCTCACTGGGCTTCTTATCACATATCCTCTACTGCAGTAGTCGGTGGCGCAGTTGACGAAGGTGCCATAAGTTGAGCCGCCGCCCTCACTTTCGTCGGTCTCAAAGAGATAAGCTATGTTGGTGTGGAAGACGAAGCAATTTGAGAGATGGATTTCGTCGTTTCTTCCCAATTTTATCCCCACTCCTTTCGTTAGGGAGGTGGGACTTGCGGGGCTCCAGATGTGGATGAGTTCCAGGGTTGCGACATCGTAGGTGCGAGTGATGTAAATGGCTATGTTATGGCATTGGGCTATGAAGACATTGCGAATCTTCAATCTTCCCACATTGCTTTTCCCATCCGCGATTATCCCATCGTAACATCCGTGAATCTTTATGTTTGAGATGTTTATCCCTACTCCCGATAGGAGAATAGTGGGGGCAAAAGGCTGAGGAACGGTGGGTTTATGTTCGTATTGGAAACACAAACCGTTTATTGAGGTGGCGTCGTAAGCGTGGACGGCTGGTCCTTCTAAATGGTCTATGATTAGGACGGGAAGGGCATCCGCATCGGCGTTCCAAGCGCCATTGGGATTTCCCAAAAGGGTTTTCTGCTTTAATTCTATCGTCTCTTTGAGGCGATATTTTCCGGGCGGGAAATAGATTATCCCGTTCTCCGGGGCTGATTCTATCGCTTTCTTCACAGCGGGTGTATCATCGCTTATCCCATCTCCTTTAGCTCCGAAATCCCTCACCGAGACGAGGGAATCAGCCCGGGAAAGAAGCAAAGAGAAGGAAAGGAAAAGAAGAATAAAGGATAAATTCCTCATTATCTTTCACCTCCTCAAAGGATATTATCTCTTTTATTTCTTTTCAAGCCGATTTATTATCTGTCATAAAAGTCCCAATAGTAAAGACCTCAAATGTTATGGAATTATACAATTAATTGACGAGGTTAAATTTTTTAGTTAACATTAAAAATATGCGAGTTTTATTTTGCACTTCGGAAGCATTCCCCTATGCTAAGACGGGAGGACTCGCAGATGTTGCGGGCGCTCTCCCCAAAACTCTTGCCTTGGAGGGGCTTGAGGTTATGCTCGCTCTCCCAAAATATAAGCAGGTGGGCTATCTCGCAGAGGATAAAATATTAATAGGCGATAGGGAGCTTCTCGCGGTGGGCGAGAAGCCAATTGGGGAAATAGAGGGAGTGAAGACGCTTTTCATCCGACAAGATGAGCTCTATTTAAGGGATTCCCTCTACGGCTATCCCGATGATGCGGAGAGATTTATTTTCTTCTCCAAAGCGGTCCTATCTTTAATTAAAAAATTGGATTGGAAACCCGATATCATCCACTGCAATGATTGGCAAACGGGATTGATTCCCGTTTACTTAAAGACGATTCTCAGGGAGGATGGCTTCTATAAGGACATCGCTACCGTTTTTACTATCCACAATTTAGCCTATCAGGGAAACTTCCCACCCAAAACAATCCAATTAGCGGGGTTGCCTTGGGAGCTTTTCAGTTTTGATAAATTGGAATTTTGGGGGAATTTCTCCTTTATGAAGGGAGGAATCGTCTACAGCGACTTGATAACAACCGTGTCTGCCCGCTACGCTGAGGAGATAAAAACGCCCGAGTTCGGAGCGGGGATGGAGGGCGCCCTCGCCTATAGAGGGGATAGATTAAGAGGTATACTCAACGGGATAGATTACGATGTTTGGAATCCCGCAAAAGATGATTATCTCTTCGTTACTTATGATTCCTCTTCATTAGAGAAAAAGAAAGAAAATAAACATTTTCTTCAAAGAGAGGTTGGACTTCCTGAGAAAGATGTGCCCTTGATAGGAATGGTTTCTCGCCTTGCCTCTCAGAAAGGCTTTGATATACTTTTGTCGGCAATGGATGGGTTGCTCCAAAATGACTTGCAGATGATAATTCTGGGCAAGGGAGAAAAGGAGATAGAAGAGGGATTGAAAGAAAAAGCGGAAAAAAATGGGGACAAATTGAAGGTTTTCATAGAATTCAACGAGAAGCTTTCCCATCAGATTTATGCTGGGTGCGATATCTTCCTGATGCCCTCTCTATACGAACCCTGCGGTTTGGGGCAAATGATTGCTATGAGATATGGAGCTGTTCCCGTGGTTAGGGAAGTGGGGGGATTAGCCGATAGCGTGAAGGAGTTTGACCCAGAGAAAGGAGAGGGAACTGGTTTTCTCTTTAAGGAATATTCTCCCGAGGCTTTGTCTAATGCGGTCTCAAGGGCATTGCGATTTTATAAAAATGAAAATATCTGGCGGAAGCTACAGGAAAATTGTATGAGGATGGATTTCTCCTGGCGCTCTTCCGCAAGGAAATATATTGAGATTTATGAAGAAGCGATAAATCTAAGAAAGAGGGAGGAACAATGAAAAGGCTTATAATCATAGCGATGATACTCGTTGTATTTATCCTCGCAGGTTGTGGGAGGAAGGTTGTAGCAGTGGTGAATGGAGAGAAGATAACAAAAGAGGAATTGAGGAGCGAAGCGGAAAGGGTTGCGGGTCGAGAGGTTTTGAAAAATCTCATAACGGAAAAAATCATCTTGCAAGCCGCGAAGAAAGAGGGGGTTTATCCCTCAAAGGAAGAGGTGGAAAAGGAATTGGAGTTTCTGAAAAGGGAAGACCCAACCTTCCTCCAAAACCTTCAAAATCAGAAAATGACACTGGAAGATTATAAGAAGCAGATAATCCAATACTTGGCAGGAGTGAACCTTATAACTAAGGGGATTAAGGTAACGGAGAAAGAGATTGAAGATGCTTTTAAAAAGAACAAGCCGATGTTGGATAGGGTGAGGATAAGGTGGATAGTGAATTCAAGCGAAGAGGAGATAAAGAAGGCAAAGGAAAAGTTGGCCGCTGGCGCCTTCTTTGAGACTGTTGCGAAGGATTCTTCCGAGGATGCGACTACAAAGGATAAAGGGGGAGATATGGGTTATGTTTCAATAGCCAACCTGAGAGCGCTCAGCCCCAAGCTTGCGGATTTGGCGATGACCCTTCCATTGGGCAAGGTAAGCGATATAATAAAGATATCAAATGCTTATGTGATAATGAGGGTAGAAGACAGACGAATAGCTACTTTGGATAATTGGAAGGAGTTTGTGAAAAGAAATGTTATGCTGGAGAAGGCGAATAAGGAAGGAAGGGCGGATAAGATTATGGCGCAAATTTTTCGGGAGGCTAAGATAGAGATTAAAGACCCCCTCTATAAAGGATTGGAAACCAGCATAATGCCCCCACCCTCACCCTGAGCGAATTTATCACTTGACTACCAGAGGGGTAAGTTTATAAAATATATTGGTATGCCTGAGAAAGCGAAAACAGCCAATAAGGAAAGATTACAGAGGGAGAGATTCCTCGCTGCCCAGCAAGGAGATAAGGCAACGAGGGATGCCCTCGTTGAGGAGAATATCGGGCTCGTGCATAAGTGGGCACGGAGATACTACCGTTATGCCCAATCCATCCCCACGGTCTCCTATGAGGATATCTTCCTTGAGGGAGTTTATGGATTGATAAAGGCGATAGACAAGTATAAGCCCCAAAAGGGCAGTTTCTCCACCTATGCAACGATTTGGATAAAACAATCAATAAGGCGTTTCCTCCAGAAGGAGAAAGCGCAGCTGAAAGGGAGGGGTTATCTTCCCGTTCAGGAAGACGAAGAGGAACAAATGACGCTTGAGGATATGCCAGCGGAGGAAGAAGAGCTCCCATCCTCTGATTTAGAGAGCCTGAGAAGAAAGATAGAATATGCTCCCATACCCCAACGCTCCAAGGACATTTTGAGAATGTATTTCCTTGAAGGCTACTCCTTAAGGGAAATAGGAGAGAAAATCGGTCTTTCAAAGGAGAGGGTTAGACAATTGATAAAAGAGGATGGAAGGAAGGTTTTAGAGGAATAGATTAGGAGGTGTTAAGGGATATTGGATTTGAAGGAGAAAATAAAGAGAAGAGAAGCGAAGGTAGCGATTATAGGGGCGGGATATGTGGGCTTACCACTTGCCATCGCTTTCGCCGAGGAGAAGTTTCCCGTTTTCGCCATTGATAAAGACGAAAAAAAGGTGTCTAAGCTTCTCGCTGGTGAATCCTACATTGAGGATATAACCAGCGAGCAGGTCAAATCCGCTTTAGAAAACAAATTATTGTTTCCCACTACCTCCGATGAGGTTCTCGCAAAGGCTGATGTAGCTATAATCACCGTTCCCACGCCCGTCACGAGGCACAAGGAACCAAACCTCACCTATATAATAGAAGCAGCGGAAGCGGTGGCAAAACATCTTCATCCCCAAATGTTGGTCTCGCTTGAGAGCACCACATATCCCGGCACAACCGAGCAAATACTCTTACCAAAATTGACCAAAGAGAATCTTGAGGTTGGGAGGGATTTCTTCCTCGTTTTCTCCCCCGAAAGGATAAACCCCGGAGACAAGGAGCACACATTGAGAAGAATTCCCAAAATAGTAGGTGGAATTACTCCTCAATGCACGGAGATGGGACATCTGTTATATAGTCAGATAATCAATGAAGTCATACCCGTATCTAACGCAAGGACCGCTGAGATGATAAAGCTTTACGAAAATGCCTATAGATATGTGAATATAGCGTTCGCAAACGAGATGGCTATTGTCTGCAGGAAATTGGGGATAGATATTTGGGAGGTTATTGAGGGAGCAAAAAGTAAGGGGTTTGGCTTTCAAGCCTTTTATCCCGGTCCGGGAGTGGGGGGTCATTGCATCCCGGTTGACCCCCATTATTTAAGGTGGCACCTCAAAGGGATGGACCACAATGAGCTTCTTTTGGAAATAGCCGATTCAATAAATATGGGTATGCCGAGCAAGATAGTGGAAATCCTTATGGAGGTCCTCAATGAAGAAGGAAAGCCCTTGAAGGGTTCAAATATCCTTATCCTGGGTGTCACCTACAAGAAGGATATCGCTGATTTGCGTGAATCCCCAGCGGTTAAATTGATGGACATTTTAGGGGAGAAAAAGGCGAATGTCGCCTATTACGACCCTTATATCAGCGAGATTCCCGAGCGTGATTATATTCGTAAGGATTTAAATAGGGAAACTTTATCCTGGGCGGATGTCGTTCTTTTGACCACTGATCACTCCTCTTTTGATTATCAATGGATAGCGGATAATTGCGATTGCATACTTGATACCAAGAACGCATTCAGGAAAGTGAAGAACTGCCGTGCAAAGATATATAGGCTCTAAAATCAAACTAATGGAAAGAGATGATAGAGGGAGGTTTTGAGCTCTCACATAAGCTAAAAGAAGACTCCCTCATAAGTTCTTATGAAGTTAAGATAGAGGGAAAGGGATATCATTTAGTAGCCTTCAAGCCACCTTTAGATGAAAAAACGAGAGAAGCTCTCCTTGAGATTGGAGAGAAGTTGAAAAGAATTACCCACCCAAACCTCGCCTCCCTCGTTGATATCCATCAAGAGGGCGATAAGGTATATCTTATCTATGAGAAAACAAGGGGAATGCCTTTAAAGGAGCGCTTCAAGCTCCTCGCCCCATTTAATCCATCTGTCGCTGTGGATACCGCCATTGCCATAGGCGAAGCTTTGTCAGCCCTTCATAAGGCGGGATTAGTCCACGGCGACCTCCATCCCGAGAATGTTTTGCAAACCCCAGAAGCACATATAAAGGTTTTGAACGCTGGCATTTTCATTCCCTTTCAAGAATACATTAAGAAGAGCGATTTTTCCTCGCTTATGCTGAGGGCTCCCTATACAGCTCCCGAGATAGCGGGCGGTTCCCCTCCCTCACCCCAAACCGACATCTACTCCCTCGGGGCAATCCTCTTTGAAGCCCTCACTGGTTCCCCTCCCTTTGAGGGACCAGACCCTTTGGCTATAGTCGTGAAGCAAAACAATGAACCTGCCCCATCCCCAAGAAAGCTAAATCCCGGCATTCCCAGGGCGCTTGAGGGTGTCGTCTTAAAGGCGCTACAGAAGGATTTGGATAAAAGATATTCAACTATAGATGAAATGTTGGAAGATTTGAAGGAAATAAGGGAAGCGCTCCGCTATGGCTATTCCTTGAATTGGTCTCCTATGGATGGGGAGAGCAAAATAGGACGCCCGAGAATTGAAGAGAAAAGGGAAAAGCCCTTCATCAGGAGCGCTGTTTTTATAATCTGGAGCTTGATAGGTTTGGCGCTCATTTTCCTCTTTTTATATGCTTTTTTGGGTTTAGGGGTCCCTCAAGAGGTGGTTGTTCCGGACTTAACGAGGAAGAGTTTAGACGAAGCGAGAACGCTTCTCCAGCAAAATGGTCTGAGGCTGGGCGACATATTGGAGAGGGAAAATGAGGAGATACCAGCGGGATATATAATTTCCACTCAACCACCCGCGGGTAGTTTGGTGAGGAAGGGGAGGAAGATTGACATAATCGTCAGCACTGGGGCTCCTTATGTGGTTGTTCCCGACCTTCGTTCCCTTGATGAGGAGAGGGCGAAGAAGTTATTGAGCGATTTAGGCTTAGCGGTAGGGGATGTAAGTTATGTTGCAGATGAGAACATCCCTTTCGGAGAGGTCGTCTCCCAATCTCCCCCTCCCAACAGCAGAGTAGCAAAAGGGACAATGGTTAACCTCAAGGTCAGCTCAGGTCCGCCCATTGAGCTCACTCCTCCTTCCACACCATCCCCTCCTTCTGAAGGCGAGAAAAAGAGCGCTACGGTGCGGTTTGTTGTTCCTGACAAGGTGGAAAGCCATAGGATAACTATTGAAGTGGAGGATGCTGAGGGAGTTCACACCGTCTATGACAATGTCCATAAGCCCGGCGACTTGATAGACCAGGAGGTAGAGGGAGTGGGCGCGGAAGTCACAATAAGGGTATATATAGACGAGAATTTGGTAAAAGAAGAAGTTCTAAAATGATAGAGCTCTCCGCCTCCATATTATCCGCTGAACAGGGTAATTTGCGAGGGCAAATAGAGAAAGTAAAAACGGGAATAGATTCAATTCATTTTGATATAATGGATGGACACTTCGTTCCCGAGATAAGCTTCGGCGCTGGTTTAGTGGAATCCCTGAGAAATTATTTCTCCCTTCCCTTTTATATTCATCTTATGGTTGAGAAGCCGGAAAGATATATAAATAGGTTCGCTTTGGCGGGCGCTGACGCCATATATATTCATCTGGAATCCACACCCCATCTTCATAGAGCATTGGAAAAAATAAAGGAAAAGGAGCTAAAGGCTGGAGTGGCTCTCAATCCCGCCACTCCCCTCTCCTCTTTGGAGGAAATATGGGATATGATAGATGTTCTTCTCATAATGACCGTCAATCCCGGCTATGGTGGGCAGGAGCTTTTGCCCTTCACACTGAAAAAGGTAGCCAAGGCAAAAAGGATTATCTCCCAGGGAGGATATGCAACTAAAATAGCGGTTGATGGAGGAATAAACGATATAACAGCCAAGCAAGCGAAGGATGCTGGGGCTTCCGTTCTGGTTGTCGGCTCCTATATATTTCAAAGTGAAGACCCGCTGAAGGCTCTCATAGAGCTTAGAGAGAAATTGAAAGGCTGAAAGGTAATAAAATGGCTATTTCGCTCGTTTATTCTCCTCGTTATCTCTTGCATAACAGAGGGATAGAGCATCCGGAATCGCCCCAGAGGTTGGCGGTGCTCGTTCGGAGATTGCAGAATTCTCCCCTTAAAGAGCATCTTGAGTGGGAAGACCCCCTTGAAGCGAGCGACGAAGACCTTTTACGCGTTCATACCAAAGCATACATAAATTTAATCAAAACCCTCTCATTTATGGGCGGTGGCTGGTTGGATAATGACACATTCGTTTCCTCCGCCAGCTTCAACATCGCCACCCTCGCGGTAGGGGGAGCGATGAGGGCTTTTGAGCTCGCTATAAGGGATGGAGTTCATTCCTTCGCTCTCCTCCGCCCTCCCGGACATCATGCCTCTCGGGATAAAGGAGCGGGTTTCTGCATCTTCAATAACATCGCCTGCGGCGTGAGATATGCTCAGGAAAAACTCGGGATTAAAAAGGTCCTAATAGTGGATTGGGATTTGCATCATGGCAACGGAACTCAGGATATCTTTTACGAAGACCCAAGCGTTCTCTATTTCTCCACCCATCAGTATCCCTGGTATCCGGGAACGGGGAAAATTGAGGAAACAGGAAAGGGAGAAGGGAAAGGCTTCACGGTGAATGTCCCTCTTCCCGCTGGCTGTGGCGATGACGAGTATATCAGGATATATGAAGAGATACTTCCACCACTTGTGAGGAGATTTTCCCCTGACTTAATCGCCGTCTCCGCTGGATTTGATGCCCATTTCGCCGACCCCTTAGGTGGTATGTTCCTTTCCCCCTTTGGTTATGCTTCTCTAACGAGAATTTTAAAACAACTTAACTATGAGCTGAACAAAAGGGGAATCGTTTTTCTCCTTGAAGGAGGCTACAATGCTGATGGGCTCTCCGCCAGCGTTGAAGCTGTTATTGGGGAGCTGCTGGAGGCGAAATTGCCCATTTCAAGAAGCGAGCACAAGGCGAGCGAGGATGTCCGTTTAAGGGTAAATCAAATAATATCCGAGGTAAAAACTCTTCATTCCCTTTGATTTAAAATAAGCGAGCGAAATAGAGCAAGAAAATGAGAAGGCTCCATAAAGTCAGCGCTAATTCAATCACTCGCTCCAAGCTCTAAGCTCACCTCCTTAACGAGCTCTAAGGGAACATCCTCACTAAGGAAGGCTTCTCCCAATCTACGAAGAAGGACAAATCGGATTTTCCCCTCCTTTGCTTTTTTATCCCATACTAAACCTTCAATTATCTTATCAACGCTTATGGGAAATGTAATCTTAAGCGGTAAACCATAAGAAGAGAGGATGGATTTGAGAAAAGACATTTCTTCTTGGGAAAGCAACCCCATCCTTCTGGAAAGCTCGCTCGCGAAGACCATTCCAATAGATATTGCCTCCCCATGCAAAAGCCTAAACCCGCTTTCCCTTTCCAAGATATGACCGATTGTATGTCCGAAATTAAGCTGAGCCCTTATCCCTAATACATCCTCTTCATCCTTCTCAACATAATCGGCTTTAATCTTGATACACCTTTTAACTATCTCCCTCAATATATCGTCCTTTCTCCCCTTTATTCCCCTCTCCTCCTCTTTGAGCAATTCCAAAAGTTCCCTATCCTTTATTGCTCCATACTTTATGACCTCCGCCAATCCATTTCTATATTGTCTGGGAGAAAGAGTTTGAAGAAAGGAAACATCCACTAAAACGAATCTTGGTTGATAGAAGAAACCTAACAAATTCTTCCCTTTCGGATGGTCAATTGCGACCTTTCCTCCTATTGAGGCATCAACTTGGGCGAGAAGCGTGGTGGGTATCTGGAGGAAGTTCAAGCCACGCATATAAGATGCTGCGACAAAGCCGGCTAAATCCCCCACCATCCCGCCACCAAAAGAAGCAAGCCACCACCCCCTATCAACCTTGCTCTCCGCTAACTCGTTCCACAACCGCCTCGCAGTAGCGAGATTCTTTGACCTCTCTCCCGGCTTAACTTTAAAAAACAGATGGTTTATTCCCTCCCTTTCCAATATCTCCCTCACAATCCCTCCCCAGAGAGCTTCTACCCTTCCATCAGCTATTATTGCTAAATGCCTACACCCTCTTTCCTTCAACCACTCCCCGAGAACCCCTATCGTATTCCAACCAATGAGAATTGGATAGCTTCTTTTCCCTAAATTAACGAATATCGTCTCGCTCAATTCCGTGAGACCTCCTCCATTAGCCATTTGAAAAATATATTTTTCTTCCTCCACAACATTTTCCAATCCAAAGGGGAATCGTTTTTCCAAAGACGAACCGCCGCAGTGAAGCTTACCGAGAGATTATTATCCTGTAGCAATTTTTTCAATTCCCCTTCCCTCTCCTCAAAAGCGGATTTAACCCACCTATCCTCAGGTATTTGGTCGGAAAGAATAGATTCTCCCTTAAGATAATCTAAAAGCCTTTTTGCGAATTTGACGCAATCCCGAATAGTCAAATAAGAGGTTTCAAGAAAGGCATCCGCTTTTAAGTAATTGGGGAATCTCTTCCTCAAAAGGGATTCTATCCTCTGAAGCTTGTCCTCCCCTTTGAGCAAAGGTCTCGTATCGTCATTCTTCAATCTTCTCAGAATAACCTTTGGGGTGGAAAGAAGGCAGAGGAGAAATCCATTTTCCCTCAGAGCGCGCGAGTTGCTTTCCCTCTGCAAAGCTCCTCCACCAACCGCGATTATCTTCCCTTCCTCCTTGCTGAATTCCCTTATCATCTCCTCCTCCAAATCTCGGAAATATCCTTCTCCCATCCGAGAAAATATATCCGTTATCTTCATTCCTGTCCTTTTCTCTATTTCCTCGTCAATATCAATGAAGGAAAGGGAATGCATCTTGGCAAGCGCTTTCCCTATCGTTGTTTTCCCCGTTCCCATAAAACCGCATAAAACGAGATTCTTCACACTCTCCTCAACCTCTCAAGATAATTCTCATAAGACCTCCTTATATCTTCCAAGCAATCCCCTCCGAACTTCTCAAGGAAGGCATCAGCTATTATCCAAGCAGTCATAGCTTCCCCAATAACCCCCGCGGAGGGAACTACGCAAACATCCGCCCTTTCCTTATGAGCGGGAGCGGATGATTTGCTCTTTAGGTGAACGGAGTGAAGGGGTTTTGCCAGAGTGGGAATAGGCTTCACCGCTCCCCTTATGATTATGGGCTCACCATTGCTAACTCCTCCTTCTATCCCCCCTGCCCTATTGGTTATCCGGAAGAACCCCTCCCTTTTATCATAAAAAATCTCGTCCTGAAAGGAGGAACCGTAGATGGAAGGGGAGGAAAATCCCTCCCCTATTTCCACCCCCTTTACTGAAGGTATGCTCATAATTGCGAAAGCGAGGCGAGCGTCTAATCTTCTATCCCATTGCACATAGCTTCCCAAGCCCACTGGGACGCCTAAGGCGATAACTTGAAATATCCCACCAACGCTATCCCCCCTCTCTCTCGCCCTATCTATTTCCTCAATCATTTTCCCCTCTGCATCCTTATCCGGACACCTTAAGGGAGACATCTCCGCTCTCTCCCTCAAATCTTCCCAACTACCCTCCACTTTCGCCCTCACATTCCCAATCGCCACTGTGAAGCTGAAAATCTCAATTCCGAAGTCCTTAAGCAGGAGTTTGGCCATAGCTCCCGCTGATACCCTCGCAGCTGTCTCCCGCGCACTTGCTCTCTCTATTACATCTCTCAAATCGGTCAAGCCATATTTAAGATAACCGCTCAAATCGGCGTGCCCTGGACGGGGAAGCAAGACGGGCTCAACTTCCCTTTCCTCAACGGACATTATCTCCTCCCAATTTGGCGCGTCTTTATTCTCTATAAGCAAAGATATGGGAGCGCCCGTTGTCTTCCCCAATCTCACTCCCGAAAGGATTTCAACTTCATCCTTTTCAATCTTCATTCTATTTCCTCTGCCATAGCCCCTTTGCCGGCGATGAAGCTCCTCGTTTATAAAGCCGATATCCACTTTCAGCCCGGCGGGAAAACCATCTATTATCACGAGGAGGCATTTACCGTGAGATTCTCCTGCTGTGAGAAACCTTATCATTTTTCCTCCTTATTGGACATTCATATCATTAAATTATACAATTTCTCTGCGATTTAATGAAGAAACTTATTGACAACGAAACAATGCTTTCTAAAATAATTAATTTTAGAGATGGCTAAAAATGGACGAGAAATTAAGACAGGCTTATGCCTTCAGATACGAAGGAAAATATAAGGAGGCAATAGCTCTCTTAGAAGAGATATTGCAAGAGGACCCTTCTTGTCCTCCCGCCCATCATCTTTTGGGCTTAATCTATGGCTTCATCGGGGAATTTGAGAAATCCTTGGAAGAATTAAGAAAAGCGGTGGAGCTGGATGGGAACTTCATTCAAGCGAGAAATGACCTCGCCCTCACCTACGCTATGCTGGGGATGTATGAGGAAGCCAAGCAGGAATTCCAAAAGGTCTTGGAGATAGACCCGGGAAACCCTTTAGCGACGAAACATCTGCGGCTGATGGAGACGGAGGAAATTTAGCTTATGGGCGATGAAGTGGAGATAAGATTTGAGCCAGAAGGCAAAACGGTAAGAATAAAAAAGGGGAAGAGCGTTTTAGATGCAGCTTATGAAGCGGGCATATTGATAGATGCCCCCTGTGGCGGGAGGGGATTATGTGGGAAGTGCAAGGTGAGAATTGTTGATGAGTTTCTGCCGGTAAGCCCGGCGGAGGAGAGGCTTTTGACTCCCGAGGAGATAGCGAATGGGATTAGGTTAGCGTGTCAGTTCATTCCCCAAAATAATCTCGTTGTTGAATTGTTGGAGCCCGTTCTTGAAGCTGTCCAGAAAGCGGAGCTGGAAAGAATGGTCGTTAAGCTAAGGGGCAAATGCCCGATTAGCAAATACTTCCTTTCCCTTCCACCTCCTTCTCTCAGCGACCAGCGCTCGGACGAGGAAAGGCTTCTTTCTGCCCTCCCAGAAGCCAAGGTGCTGACCCCTATAGTGAGAAGGGATTTGCCTCGCATTTTAAGGGAATCCGATTTCAAGGTAACCGCCGTCGTCCTGGGCGATGAGGTAATAGCGGTTGAGAAGGGAAATACGGAGGAAGAGATTTACGGTATAGCAATAGATATAGGGACGACGACCTTAGCAGGCTATCTTGTGCATCTCCCCACGGGAAGGAAGATAGCCAGCGATTCGCGACTCAACCCGCAAGTCGCTTACGGAGCCGATGTGATTTCCCGCATCAGATACACAATAGATAGAGAAGATGGATTGAACGAGATGAGGAATACCGTGATAGAGGGAGTGAATAATCTGCTGGAAGATATCTGTACCTATACTGGCGTTTGTCAGGATAGGATATATCAAGCCACCATCGTGGGAAATACTTGTATGACACATTTCCTTTTGGGAGTTGATGCCCGCAATCTCGCCTTCACTCCCTATGTTCCCGCCTTCACGCGGATGGTGAAAACAAGGGCGAAGACGATTCAATTGAATATTTCCCCGGAGGGTTGGGTTTATGTTCTACCCAATATAGCGGGTTTCGTGGGCGCCGATACCGTGGGGGTAATCCTAGCGACAAAGTTGTATAGGAGGAAGGGCAATTATATCGCTATAGATATAGGCACGAATGGCGAGATGGCGCTTGGGACGGAAGAGGGGATTACGGTGTGTTCAACTGCCGCGGGTCCCGCTTTTGAGGGAGCGCATATAAGGTTCGGTATGCATGCTACGAAGGGAGCAATTAATAGGGTCTATATATCCGATGATGTGAAGTTATCAACCATTGATGGAGAAACTCCAAAGGGGATTTGTGGCTCGGGGTTATTGGATGCGGTAGCGGAGATGTATAAAGTTGGAATCCTTGATTACACCGGGAGAATGCTCTCCTATGAGGAAGCTTCCCATCTACCTCCCTCTTTAAGGGAGAGATTGACAACAATAGATGGGGAAAGATGCTTTATATTGGTGAGGGGAAAGGAAAACGAGATAAACAGAGATATATACATAACCCAAAAGGATGTGAGGGAATTACAATTAGCGAAAGGCGCGATAAGAGCGGGGATAGAGATTCTTTTAAATAAAAAGGGATTGAGCGTAGACGATTTGGATGGGATTTTCCTTGCGGGAGCATTCGGGAATTATATTAGGCGGGATAGCGCATTGCGGATTGGCTTGCTTCCTCCCTTGCCTATAGATAAAATTTATCCCGTTGGGAATGCAGCTGGCAGGGGAGCGATGATGGCGTTAATCTCTCCCCGTATGTTGAAACGGGCAGAGGAAATAGCGAGAAAATGTCAATATATTGAGCTTTCCGCCCTGCCAGAATTCACAAATTATTTTATGGACGCAATGTATTTTCCTCTTTAAAATGTTTAAAAACAAATAAAAAGGAGGTAAGACAAAATGACGGAACTCTTGAATGCATTGAAAGAAGCGGTCATAGTGGGAAACGCAAATGCTGCGAAGGAGCTGACGGAGAAGGCGCTGGCTGAGAACATCCCTGCGAAGACCATTTTGGACGATGCCCTTATTCCGGGTATGATGGTCGTGGGTGAGAAATTCAAGAACAATGAGTATTATGTGCCGGAGGTTCTCATCGCTGCAAGGGCGATGTATGCGGCGTTAGACCTTCTCCGCCCGATACTCAGCCAATCCGACATTGAGCCGATTGGAACCGTCGTCATAGGAACGGTTAAAGGCGACCTTCACGACATTGGGAAGAATCTCGTTAGAATGATGCTCGAAGGCGGCGGATTCAGGGTAATAGACCTGGGAGTGGATGTCTCGCCTGAGAAGTTTATTCAGGCGATTAAGGAGAATAACGCCCAAATCCTTGCTATGTCTGCCCTCCTTACAACAACGATGCCCTCTATGAAAGTCACGATTGATGCCCTCAAAGAAGCGGGGTTGAGGGATAAGGTTAAGGTGATGGTCGGCGGCGCTCCCGTCACCCAGCAATGGGCGGATGAAATAGGAGCGGATGGCTACGCTCCGGATGCCGCCTCCGCCGTTGATAAGGCGAAGGAGCTGATTTCTGCAAACTCAAAGGGGGATTTGTG
>Ga0080004_1198221_pt1 | contig 16946 bp, 20 predicted proteins | sample WasSprMetagenome_FD_69207 | JGI IMG/M metagenome (GOLD analysis project Ga0080004, IMG submission 69207) | Sulfidic aquatic microbial communities from Washburn Spring, Yellowstone National Park, USA - WS (SPADES assembly) (version 2) | ecosystem: Environmental > Aquatic > Thermal springs > Hot... | reverse complement strand
TGATGGAGGTCACGACGCCTAAAGGAAGCTCGCCTATGCCCCTCGCGAGCATGCTTATCAGTTTCACAAGGACATCAGCGATCAGCGTAACGAGAGCCCCTACAAGAGCTGTTATTGGCGTGGAAAACCTGTGGTCCGAGCCTATGAGGAACCTCGCTATGTGCGGTGCTACGAGGCCTATAAAGCCCACTATCCCAATGAAAGCTATAGTGATCGCCGTCAGTAAGGCAGCCATGAGGCTTGCCACATTTCTCGTCGACGTAGGGTTAAAGCCGAGTTGTTTTGCGTATTCATCACCATAGAGGTAAACGTTGAGAGGTTTAAATAATGCTAAGATGAGCGCGAGCAGGAAGATCGTTGGGAAGACCAAGAACTGCAGATCTCCCCACAAAACCGTGCTAGCACTACCCAATAACAAGTACACGTAAGGAGTCCTAGTTATTTGCTGAACTAAGTAGAGGAGGACGTGAGATATTCCTCCGAAAAGCGACGCAACAGCTATGCCTGCTAAGACCATAGCAATGCTACTACCACCACTTAGTTTAGAGAGCGTGAGAGTTAGCGCATAACCCGACATCGCGCCAAAGAACGAGATCGCTATCAACCATATCTTGTGGACCACAAGATTGGGGACCAGAAGTGTCCCTAGCGCGACTGCCGTCAACGCTGTTGAAGAGAGCCCAAGGATGTAGGGGTCTGCCAAGGGGTTTCTTGTGATTGTCTGCATCAAGAGACCTGCTAAAGCTAGAGAAGCCCCGCAAAAGAGAGCTGCAAGAGCTCTCGAAAGCCTAAGACTTGCGATGATTTCTACGCTCTCCTCTACGGTATAACCCAATGGCTTGAGAAATATGGCTTGGAATACCTTGGCAGGGTCCAGCATAGATGAGCCCACCGAAAGCGACAAAGTAAATGCAAAAATGGCCAGCACTATGAGAGAGGTTAAAGAAATCAGGAAATGCTTTAGTCTTCTTTCGTACAAGAATAAAGCCATGACGCTAAGCCCCTATTACGACGAAGTTGGCCACGCTCGCTAGCAATGACGTACCCTCAAGCTCTAATTCAAGTGAAGTTATCTTAACGACGTCGTGCCTTTTGACCTCGCCAAAGACCTCGGGGTGTATGATTTGCGCGATCATTTCAAGGGCATCTGCTATCCTAGGCCCCGGCCTAGAGATCATGTTATCTGCTTCACCTGTCAACACGTATACCCTTCCACCCTTCCAAGCGGTCGTGTTAGTGAGTGGAGTTTGTGAAATCTCCTCTATCACCTCCTTTGGATCCACGTTCATGACCGTGATAACTATGACATCGGGGTTGTTGGACAGTATGTCTTCGTAGCTCAACTTCGGCCAGCCTCTATACTTAGAGGCTATGTTCTCGCCCCCAGCTGCCGTTATGAGCCATCCTATGAAGGTGTCCCCGCCAGCGCTGTAAAGCCCCCACGAAGGTGGACCTGCGAGTTGCAACACCTTGGGCTTCTTCGTCACGCTCGCCAACTTACTAGTTACGTTATTTATTCTCTGCTGAATGTTTTCAATCACTTCTGCGGCTCTTTGCTCAACGCCGAATATCTTGCCCAAGGTCCTGATGTCGGTGAAAATATCGTATTGATCCTTCGCGGCGTTGCTAATTAAGAAGAACGTCTTTATGCCCTTCTCCTCGAGCTTCGGTGCAAATTGCGTCACTTGAGGCCCCACGCCCTTGCCCATGAGCACTAAGTCTGGCTCCAGCGAGGTTATCTTCTCGACGTCAAGCGTCCACGGCCCTCCCACGACAGCTATCTTCCCTTGCTTCTCGAGCTCCAGCACTTCAGGGGGCCAACTAGAGTACGAGTCCACTCCCACGACTTTATCGCCAAGGCCTAAGACGAACAAAAGTTCCGTTATGCTCGGTAGCGTCGAGACAACTCTCTTTGGTATCTCGCTGAACCTCACCTCTCTGCCAAGTGCATCAGACAGAGCGCTCGCCCGCGCTATGACCTTTTGATATTCTTCTTGGAGCTTGCTTAGTTGCCCACTTAGCTGGCTATTCGTGAACGCTAGGTAGCTTATCGCAAGGGCCTCAGCCATTACTAAGACGACCAAGAGAATAGCCCAACGTTTCTCCATATAACTCACAGGTTGGAGTATCCAACCGGCTTTTTAAAGCTTGCGCTCTAACAAAACTAAAACGACCTCGATTTAACCTCGACGTTAAGCAAAGGGCGTCATTAGATCCATAGTGCATGTGGTAGATTGATGAGGTGGATCACAAGACCTCAAGTTTTAACCCAAGCCTTGTCGAGGGGAAGAAGACATACTATTAAAGAGAAAGCTTCTTTTAGTCTTTCTCTCTCCCCTCTTCTTGTTTAAGAGGACGCGATGATGAGAAAGGGTAGCGACCGAGCTTAAGCAATGAAGTGGCCGGGGCTCTGAGCACCATGAAACAAGCCCTTAAGTTTTTTAACGCATAGCAAGCCCAAGAGGTCTTGCAGATCTCGACCTAATTTTTAGGCCATAGTCTCTGCACACTTTACTTTGATCTTGAGTTAAATTTGTTTTGAGAGAAAAGCTTAAATCCGCAAAAGCTTCATCACTTCCTTTTAGTTTCCTCAAAATCTCGAGGGTTATAGAATAGCGAAGAGAAGAAGAGGGGCACTTTCTGGTTTATGGCCAACACAGCGACCTTCAATGCTGTCTTCAGGGCAGAACTGGAGAGGCGATCGAAGATAATAAAGGAGGAATTGAAGTCCAAAGGCTCGCTGGTTAAGATCTGTCCAATGTGGTCCTACGTGTCCCTGTGCATCGCGATGCTTTACTTAATAGTATTGATGATATGGACTTGGTTCTCGCCAAACATGGTGATCTCGCTGGCGTCTTTCTTTGGCTCTCTAATCATACCAGCGAACATAATAGCCCTCGAGTACACCGCGGGGAGGAGGGTAAGGATGGGCGAGCGAGCTGAAAAGTTGATAGAGAGATGCTCTACGGCGTCCTGCCAGTGTTGGACGAGGAGCGCCTCTACGGGTTCGTTGATTACATATGGCTACAGGCAGCCTACGGCATCGCCTCTTGGGCCTTCTTAGTGGGTAGCCTGACAGGGCTCGTGACCTCGGCGAGCGAAGCCATACCCTTAACCCTAGTGGGCAACGCACTTGGGCTCTTCCCCTGCGCTTTCTACGCCGTCATACTTGCGAGGTACGGCGCGGATCAGTTCTTGTTGACGAGGGCTACCTTCGGGAACAGAGGAGAGAACTTCCAGCTAGGCATATGGATTCCCATCAACTATGGATGGATAGCCTATAGTGCTTTCCTCTTCGGGGAGTCGGCGCGCAAGCTAACGCCAATGTTCTGGTCCGGTGCACCGGCATGGCTGACCTCTGAGCTTCCTGGGGCCACTATTCGGCTGTCATGGCTACTGCGGCGGCGTTCGTGGCTTGAAAGGGACCTGTTTGGGCCAAGTGGTTCACGAGGCTTACAACTCCGCTAATGCTAGCAATACTTGGGGGCTTAATTTACTACATACTTTGCAGTAGAGGGCATTGTAAACGTCTTCGCAAGACCCCCGCTGGCGCCCTACGAAACTCGTGAGCTCTCCTTCATGAATGCCCTCGAGTGGGAGTTGGGACTAGGATTTGCTTGGACGTACTACTGGGGCCAGTGGTCGCGCTTGGCTAAGACAGAGTTGGCCGCGTCGCACGGGCCTTGGTGGGGCTGGGGTCCCCGTCATGTGCTTTGTCAACGTGTTCAGCGCGCTCACGGCCATAGTGACCGGCGCTTACGATCCGACCGACTGGTTCGTGGCACTCGGCGGAGCCCTTTGGGGTGCCATCGCGCTCTTTCTCTTCACCATAGCCAACGTCGGCTCGATAGTGTTACCATATATTATACAGCTACTATATCGATCAAGGTGGCCAAACCTAATATCAGGTGGATACATGCAAGCGTGACAATACCAGATTATACCCGCGGTCGTCCTCTTCCTCCCTCAAGTCTTCTACAGCTACAACGTCTTCCTAACACTCATAGGTTGCCTCTGGACTGCGTACGGCGCCATATTATTCATGGACTTCTTTGATTTCAGGAAGAAGAGGGGTACTTCTCGATCGAGGATATAAGGGACATGTACTCAATGGGCAAGAGGTTCTGGTACCACGGGGGCTTCAACCTCGCCGCTTGGATATCGTTCCCCACGAGCCTCATCATATACTTGGGAGTCTACAACCCGCTGACCGGCTACGTGGGCTACTTCGGGGTCGGCTTCCCCCTACGTCTCAGGGCTCTTGCTGGTCTTCGATTACTGCGTTGCCCTCTACTGGCTTCTCATGAAGTTAATATACAAGCAGTAATCCCCGACATAGCTAAGCCCTCAACCTTTTCTCTTTCTTTTCTTTGCAACACATCTTCGACGTACGCTATTTGCACTCCTACTTTAAAACACGACTCTGCAACACATCTTCATGCGATTTCTCGAGAAAACAAAAATTTTACCTGGGGCCCCGTATTCGCCGCTATCTTCGCCGAGGTGGTAGCGTGTCTTTGAGGATGTGGAGGAGGGCATACTGAGGTGTATAGAGCAGGGGAAGGCTGAGGAGTGCAAGAGGCTCGTCGACGAGTTCGTGAAGAGGGGAGGGGACCTCCTAGCGCTGATAAGCAGGGCCGCTCAGCTCATGAGGGACTTGGGGAAGAGGTTCGAGGCGGGCGAGATATTCCTGCCAGACGTGATGATGGCGGCAGAGGCCTTCTTAGTGCTGACGAAAGCGCTGGGGACTACAAAGCTCTCGCAGAGATTCTTGCGAAGATTTGGAGCTCTGCGGGTTTCATCGAGCGCGAAGAGGAAATAGTAAAGAGAGACGGGCCGAGGATATGGGGAACTTATGGAGTGGTCGAAAGAGGTAAGGGGATTTTTCGAAGGGCTCTTCTTCGACATATACTATTGTCCTCACAGACGAGTAAGGATTCGACTTTTGTGACATGAAATGGGGATGGTAATTGAAAAGTGAGGATGAAGAAAGGCGAATACGTCGAGGATTTTGTTGAATAGGGACCCTGTTTATACGATATGATCGGTGTCCTTCGATAAAACACCTCCGCGAGACATCGATCTCATGCTTGGCATCTTTTGGTGCTCAAATAACGCAACGCTGAAATACCCCCAAAGGGTCAAGTAGATAGGGGGCCTAATATCATGAAGAGACGAAAGCTGACAAACCCTGAGCTTAGAATACTCTTCGCCCTCTTTAAGGCAGGGGGGAGCGCGTCATTTAATGAACTGCTAACTCAATGTGGTATGTGTCTCGCTATGTTTCGCAACTACGCCGAGGAATTGGTGAAAAAAGGCTTGGTGAGGAAGGAAACTTTTAAGGATTACAAGCTTACAGAGCGTGGTAGACAGATAATCATGGAGCTCATGGGCATTGAGCTTACAGAAAAAGAATACGATGCCTCGAAAGGACCAAGTGATATTAGATAATCGTAATTTAGGAAGGGTCGATGTTGTGCCTCGGGGGCGTAACCGCATTTCATCCTTCCCTTAGCGGGTGTCCAGCGGGGGGTCCGCCCGAGGCAGATTACATTTTTTTGACCGCGTTTTTAAACATTGCCCTTTCATTCTTCACGATCTTTATAAATCGAATTAAGCGATGTACCACTTCATTAGATCGACAGCCATCGTGGCAACCCCAAGCTCAAGCTTATCGTGAATGAGATTTTCCCTGCGAATCTTAGCTCTTGCCAAGGGTGAAAGCCCCAATGGTACTGCTGGGACTGCAAACACCTTCTCATCATTCACTAAGCTTGCTGGAATGAGGTTTTTTCCAGGAGCTGCAAGGAGCACTAAGTTTGCCTTACTGATGCAGGAGGCTATGGAGTCGCAACAATCAACTTGCCCTGGATATTTTTCCTTCAACCTTCTAGCCTTCTCTGGCACTATGTCGTAAACGTAAACTTTTGCACCTTTTCTACAGAGGTAGTCTGTTGCGGCACTCCCAACTCTTCCTGCCCCTATTAGTGCTACAGCCTTGCCGCTCAGCCCGCCAGCCTTTATCTCCAGCGCCGCCGCATAGGCCCTTCCCGTCGCATCAAAGTTGTAAGTGTACATAAGGGTTTTAAAGTTGAAGCCAACGAAGAACTCATCATCGGCAGCAAAGACAACATGACAGCCGTCTCTTAGTGCTTCTGCAAAGCCCCCAACGTCAGGCTTGCTAGCGACCTCAGCCTTGAGTCCAATATAGTTCAGTATGGCGGCAACGGCTTCTGCAAAGCCAGGTATTATGCCCTTTCCACACGTCATCGGGACGACTTTGCAGCGATAATTTTGGAAGGCCTTTCTTGGATCGCCGTCAAAGCCCGCTGCAAGCCTTGCTACATCTAGAAGGCCCGCGCCCAAGACTCTTTTAAGCTCTTGGTCACGTCGAGCGATGTTGTTAGGTATCCCTTTGACGTCTCTAGATGTCAATCTCGTCATACACACTCCTCGCGTTCTGTGGAGAAAGATCCTCGATGGTCGATATCTTAAAGTCCATAGCAATAGACCTTAACGCCTCTTCCATCCTCTCTTTAGCCCTTTTATAGCTCGAGTCGCTAACGATTAGTGTCGCTATGCCTCCATTGGACGGTAGGTTCGTTATTGCCTCCGTCAGGCCATAGAATCCCTCTTCAATCCTCAACCCCTTAGCGTTCGAAAGCTCGCGTTCAGCGACTATTTTCAGCTTTCCATCTTTGATTAGAACGTGCTGATAAATTACGACTTTCTCGTGTTTGAGCTCATAGCTTGGAAGTCTCTCCCTCAGAAAGAGATCTGCAAGCAATTCCACCATGTTGACGCCTGTCGAATGGTAGACCACAGTCGGCGTCTGGCTTGGCAGTCTGGCGTTGGCTTCTATTATCTCGACCCGTCCATCTTCTCTGACCACGACTTGGACATCGGTAAGGCCTGTTAAATGTAATCCCTCTACGACCTTCTCCCCGAGAGCTAGTGTTTCCTTTATAGCCTTGTACTCATAAGGCCAAGGTGCTATAACTCTTTTACAGCCGTAACTTTCATCGAACTCGAGGCATGTGACCTGCATAGGCATAGGTCTCCCCTTAAGTCCGAGTAGCTCGAGTGAAAGGAAGTAACCTCTTACGTATTCCTGAACAATGAAGTCGACCCCCTCCTCTTTCATGTACTTTTGCACGTACTCCATTTCCTCGGGACTTCTTACGAGGCGAACTCCCTTTCCACCACTTCCCATGGTTGGCTTTAGTATGACGGGGAAATTTGCTTGTTGAAAGAGCTTAGGATGAGGTATTTTGTTTTCATCGCAAAACATCGCAAAAACGCGCTTATTGGAGGTTATAGCAAATGCTTTGTTGTCTTGTATATAAGGTACGCCAAGTTCTTTACATAACTCCTCTAGTTTAAAGAGCACTTCTAACTCCTCTAAGGCCGGGAGGACTGCATCAGAAGACTTAATTACTCTTCTCACCAAATCATGGTCTTTCAAGACGTCAGCTAAATAGACTTCATCAACTAAATAAGAGGCGGGGGTTTTCTCCCTCCTATCAATTAAGACCGTCTTAAAGCCTGCTTTTTTAGCAAGATAAGCGGCTTCAAGTCCTTGGAGCTTGCCGCCAACTATGCACAACTTTATCATACTCTTACTCTTCCCTCACGTTCACTGAAGACTATCTCTTTCTCCTTCTCTAACCACATTTGATAGGATTGCTTAGTAGCTGGCTCCAAACCAAGTCTCCTTAAATAGGGAAGAACTCCTTCTACTGTCCTCCTTTTGCCATCGATGTCGAGCTTTGGCTGGGCTACACCGTGAAATCCCATATTTGGGGGGACAAGCGACGTAACGACGTTGGCTCCAGCCATTATCCTCAGCTCAAGTCCCTTTAGTCCATCTATATCGTAAGATGCTGGAATGAGCCTGTCTTGGTGAACAAGACGCATCATTGCTATCGTCCTCATTTCCTCGAGTATAGGCGGAGGTGGCATCTTCTCTAGGGGTGTTCCAGGCTGAGGCTGAAAGCCCATAACCCTAACTTGCTGTGCCTTAATGGATTTCATCATAAATATCGAGTCGACCACGTCTTCTTCGTCTTCGCCTATTCCCAACAATATGCCATCTTCGACTAAAAGGCCTTTCTCTCTTGCCATAATCTTCGCTCTAAGTCGCTCTTCGAACGATTGGCCCGGCTTGAGTTTGGCGAAGAGCTCACGATTATAGGTCTCTTGGTATAGTGCGTACCAATCGACCCCTATATTGCTGAGTTCTGAAAGTATTTCAGGTGGCACTACGCCCGGTGAGAGCATGAGTGGGTGATCATAGCCCCTTTTTATTTCTCTGCAAAGATCTAAAAGGGGTTTATAGTTCTCTACTTCACATATTTGCGGATCTTCCCCCATGGTCAAGTCAACTAAATGGACCCCGGACTTAATGAGCCAATCAACCGCCTCGAGCACTTCTTCCATTTTCTTCCTATATCTCGGAGCTATTTTGTTATCCTTCCTATAATAGCAGAAGGCACAGAGGTTCCTGCAGAAGGTGGAGAAGTAAACGAAGCCGTATAAAAACACTTTTTTGCCAAAGTTTCGCTCACATATTCGTCTTGCAACTTGAAACATTGCTAGACTTATATCAGTATCGTATCGAGTAGCTAAGTACATGAGCTCCTTCTTGCTCAGACTTTCACCATCGAGAGCCTTTCCAAGTATACATGCAGCCTTCTCGTCTTCGAGATCTAGGTCGATTTTATTCTTATTTAACCCCAGCCCTTGCATTACGATCACCTCTTCAACTTTATGACGCTTAACGTACTACCATTGAGGTAAGTCAGGCTTCTTGCACAGCGAGCTATGGATCTATAACCGCCAATGAGCATTGCTAGTCTTTCTACACCAAAACCTACGCCAATCCAAGGTTCGTGCACTCCCCAATTTGCGTCCATTGGCTTTGGTCCTATGGCCGCTGATGCCACTTCAATTCCATCCACAACGACGTCGATCGTCTCCCCATAAACCTTTGAAGGCTCTACTGAAAGTACATAATTCAGTCCAACTTCCTTCATTATGGCGTCAATGTAATCGAGGAGCCTCGTCTTAGGATCTCCTTCCGGTGCTAGCTCTACCATATTGAACATTGTAAACTCCTCAAGGTGGTATCTTCCATCGGTCTCACGCCTAAAACAGGGCCCTATCTCAAAGATCTTCACTGGTTTCACGATGTTTGACAACTTCGCCATAACAACGTAGAGATTGGGGGCAAGCATCGGCCTAAGCGCTCGTCTATCGTCAATAAACATCACCTGTTGCCAAAGTGGATCTTCTTCGTTAATTCCCATTCGTTTTATGAATGATTTCGGGATAATTATAGGGGTCACGACTTCTGAGAAGCCAAGCCTAATGGCTGTTTCTCTGAGCTTTTCCTCCACCAATCTTACTAGTGGCTTCTTCTTTCGTTCGAGGAAGTCCTTTATGTCTTTGAGGTTTTTCCTTGCCAAGTCTCCAGCAATTCTGTTGAACTCTTCATTCCTCTTCGCTTCAGACTCAAAGTCTCTATCTATTTCTGCTGGTTCAGCTCCAAGCTCGATGAGTCTATGAATCTGTCCGAGTGTAAATCGAACTTTACTCACGCTACTCTCCCTCTTCTCGTTGTTGTTTAGGCCGAAAGCGAGTGCAAAAAACTATCCTGTGTTCTTTATGCGCAACCGTTAGTTCTTTTAGTGGTTTCTTCGGTTGAAACTTCTTAGAAGGCTTTTCTAGAAATCGGCATTCCTTGCACTCCCTCCAATATATCATCTGACTAAGCCATCTAGCAGCTCTTCCCCTCCGTGAATCTCTAACAACCACTTTTGCTCCACAATCGAGCGCTAGGTGTAACATCCTTCCAATTTGCTGCATCTCTTTTACCCTGTGCAGTATTCTTCTCCTCGAGGGATAAAGCCAGTGCCGCCTGATTAGCTCTGATAAGGTTGGTCGAGACATTACTTTTGTCACACCTCTCTTAGTACCAAAGAGAAGGGGACTTGGGGACCTGGGGACCTGGCAACTTAAGGCTTATTAGGCCTCCCCACTTAAGTTTTACGCCATGCTGAGCATCAAGTCTCTAGTTGAGAAGCTTGGCGTCTTCGAGAGGAACAAGGTCCCGCTCGAGCTCAAGATCCTAGGCAGCACTCTACGTACAGCTATCAAGCCTCAGGAGGGCCGCCAGGGCCCTATCCGAGATCCACGAAGTCTCGAAGACTGCGGTCTGGAAGTGGGTCGGGAAGCTAAGCGAGAGGATACGCGTAGAGCCTCCCAGGATGCCCAAGAGGCTTGTGGCCTTGGACGAGGCATGCGTGAAGGTTAATGGGCTTGAGTACTGGGTCTACGCAGCCATGGACGTCGATGGGAACGAGGTACCGTCCATGAGGGTGTTCCCATCTAGGAACGCATTGGCAACGAAGCTGTTCATAGAGGATGTCTTGAAGTTACCGCGATGGGAAGCCCACCTTCGCTGTGGACAGCGCTCCGTGGCTGAGGGGAGTCCTCGAGGATCTGGGCCTTGGATATTACGTGGAGTCCTTTCGGTGATAGGAGCTTGATAGAGTCGGTGTGTTCATCCTTCAAGCAGAGGGCGAAGGTGTCCTTCAACGACATAACCTCGAACCCGCTGAACAGGAGTGAGAGGTTCAGGAGGTCGATGCTGTGCTGGGAACTGTTCATAAAGCCGTTCATGCCGTACTACAACCACCTAAGGAGGTGGGCTTAAGTTGCCAGGTCCAGAGAAGGTGAGGTAAACTATATAAGCTTCTCCCATAAAGAGAATGGAGGGGCTTGGCCGAGGCGGCCACAGGGGCTCTATACCCCTGCAGCCGGGTTCGACTCCCGGAGCCCCCGCTGATTCTGGTCGATTCCTCACGGACCGTTATAGTAAAGGATTGTGTGAGTAGACGATCACTCTCATTTTCATATGGTTGGATAATCCAACCATAAAGCTTTATAAGGAAGAAATTCCCCCTCTTTTCTAGGGTGACTTTATTTTATGACGACTCGGTTGGAGAAGATAAAGAGTGCTGTGATAGAAGGTGACGTAGAGACTGTTGAGAGAGAGGTCCGAGAGGGGCTAAAGGAGGGCGTTTCAGCAAAAACATTGCTCGACGCCCTCGTTGAGGGGATGAATGTTATTTCAAAGAGGTTTGAAGACGGAGAGATTTACCTGCCAGAGGTCATGGTGGCCGCGGAGGCCATGATAGCGGGCTTAAACATTGTAGAGCCTGAACTTACAAAGTCTGGAGTGAAAACAAAGCTAGGAACGGTGGTCATAGGAACAGTCGAAGGAGACATCCACGACATTGGGAAGACTATAGTAGGCTACATGCTTAGAGGAGCTGGCTTCGAGGTCATCGACCTTGGCAAGGATGTAAAGGTCGAGCGTTATTGGGAGGTGGCTAAAGAGAAGAACGCAGACATCGTGGCAGTCTCGGCCTTGATGACTACTACCACATTGAATCAAAGGCGGGTTGTAGAGGCAGGAAAAGAGGCAGGCCTTTATCCGAAAGTGAAGGTACTTGTTGGAGGAGCTTGCACGACGCCGGAATGGGCCCAAAGCATTGGCGCGTTTTATGGTAAAGATGCCAGCGAAGCGGTAGAGGTGGCAAGAAAGGTCGTGGGCCGATAAAATTGGAAATGGAGGTGGATAAAGGATGGTGCGTGCAAGAAGGGTGACGTTAATAGATGTAGAAAATCGAGCAAAGACGGGGCCGAAGATCGATGAGAAGGAGTGGGACTTCAAGATAATACCCCAAAAGACGCGGGAACTTGTAAAAGAATATGGCATCAAAATCGACAGAAAGACATTCATACCAGACGGTGACATGGCTGACCGCATATATGAGGCCGGCCTCCGCTTACTGACAGAGCTGGGTATTTACTGCATGACCACCGGGCGCGTAATCAAAGTTACCGAAGACGAGATAAGAGACGGTCTCAAGCACGCGCCTCGAGAGCTTGTCTTAGGCACCGGACGTGATGCAGTACGCATGGTTCAGAGGAAGGCAGGTGGATCAAACTACGAGGTGAAGCCGATAATTCAAGGAGGGCCGACAGGTGCGCCCTGCTCGGAGAAGTGGTTCCTGCAAATACACACCAGCTACGCCCAGGAGGGCGTAGTCGACACAATAGTAAATGGCGTCCTCAGTTCCTTCCAAGGGTGGGAAGTAGTTCCAGGCTCGGTCGTCGAGCTAAAGGCAGTAAAGGTAGAACAACAACTAGTCAGACTTGCGTGCTCAAATGCTGGCAGACCAGGAATGGCGGTATAGGGTCCAGAAACAGCTGTGGGCGTCATCAGATGCGTGGCGGACTTCTTCGTTCCAGAGCATGGAATCTGCGGCTTAAGACCTTGGGACAGCCACGAGGTCTCTCAACTCAACGAATTGAAGGTCGATATGGACTTCGTAAGAGAATGCCAGCACATAAGAGACTTGGGGGCAATAATGATGGTCGAGCAAATGCCAATAGTCGGCGGCTTCCTACCATCGGTGGAGGCTACAGCAATAGCAGACGTAGCAACTCACTTGGCATCATTCGCGCTCTTCGGGGCAAGCTATCACTTGGACGGACCAATACACGTAAGGTGGGGCATCACAACTGCTAGAGAGTGCCTACAAGTAGCTGGCCACGCTGCTATGGCCCTCGATAGGAACACCAACCTCTTGATCGCCAACCAGTACTACACGCTGGCGGGTCCCTGCACTGATATGTGCTTGCTAGAAACAGCTGCACAAGCCATAACCGACACAGCAAGCGGGCGAGAGCTCCTCTCAGGAGTCGCTTCTGCTAAGGGAGTTGCTGAAGACTACACGACTGGCATAGAGGCAAGAGTCATGGGTGAGGTGGCACTTGCGACTTGCAAGATAAGCCCCCAGAAGGCTAACGAGATCGTGGACAGGCTCGTATCGCTGTACGAAGGTAGGTATAAGACTGCACCAAAGGGCAAGAAGTTCGATGAATGCTACGATCCCATCAAGGTTCTCCCAACAGAAGAGCATCTCAAAGTGTACGAGAAAGTGATGCTTACATTAGAAGAAATCGGTCTACCACTCAAAGGCATTTGGTAAAAACTTTACCCTTTCTTTTTATTTATTCTTCTTTCTGTTTTTGGGATCCAATAGTTACAGTTCAAGAAATAATAAGTTCCGTGTTCTAAGCTATCCATTTGATGTATGGCATCTATAACAATAGCATAACAGAGTGTAATACTTAGGCTCCTTGGATAAAGAGCTTTACAAGCCCTCGGTGCGAGTGATGATCCTTTGGTGATGCTGACTGAACTGCTAATCTTTCACATGTCATGAGAAAAATTATTAAGTAAGCCTTGCCCCCTAAGCTAGGGGCTCATGTGATACCATTCTGGGATTTGTGGAGAAGAGCTGAAGAGGGGCCTGAATGCTCGGAAAGAGACTTTGATATGAGACTTTTCAGGAAGATTATAGAGCTTAAGAAGGAGTATGACATCAAATTTGACCCGAATCAGCCGTTGCCAATAGATGCCAGCCTCGCTAAAGATATTTACCAAGCAGGGCTGATGTGTTTTCTAGACCTCGGAACGCTCTGCACGACAAGCGGCCGCGTAATTAAGGTGACTGAGGAGGAGGTAAAGGAGGCACTAAAAAAAGCGCCAAGAGAGCTCAGCGTGGGCCAGGGGAGCGATGCCGTAAAGATTGGTGGCAATATCCCTGGAGCTGGTGGAAAAGTCGTGGTCGCAGGCGGCCCAGCCGCAAGCCCCATCTCTGAAAGCCTTTACCTCAAAACAATGTATAGCTACGCTAAGGAGCCCGTAGTGGACATCTTATATTCAGGCTTGCTTAATAGCATTGAGGGAATGATGATAAAGCCGCGAACACCCCTCGAGATGGCCGCGGCGAGGAGAGAGGCCTTGTTAGCGAGAGAGGCGTTAAGGATGGCGGGGAGGACGGGGCTCTGTATTACAGGGTTAGTTCATGTTACCGCGGAGGCAACGGCATTTGCGGACTGCCCCGAGGGACTGAGGCCAACGGACATTCACGAGATTGATCTACTTAATGAGCTGAAAATAGACGTCGAAACTCTTAAAAGAATATATTATTGCCAGGAGAATGGCTATATAATCTCCTCCATGGCGTGCCCATTAGTTGGCGGGTTTGCCGGAGGTGCGGAGGGGGTTGCAATCGTCGGCGTTGCCGAGGCGTTACAGAGCTACACGATTGTGGGTGCGCATCTATTCCAACTAGCAATCTGTAATATACATACCAGGAGCGGAACAGATAAAGCAACGCTTTGGGCAGGAGCCGCCGCACTGCTAGCGCTCAAGACTGCACAAAACGTGATCGCTGGAGACTTGATGTGGGTCGCAGCTGGACCTTGCACAGACGTTGTATGTTACGAGATTGCTGCAAAGACCATAGCGGATGTTGTATGTGGCGCGGACGTGATTTCAAGTGCTGGCTGTACTGGCGGGAAAATGGTCGATCATTACACCGGCATGGAGGCTAGAATAGCTGGGTCAATTGCAAGAGCGGTATCTCGCATGGGTCTTAAGCAAGCTAGCGATATCGTAAGAGAGCTGGTCAATCTTTACAATGACAGGGTTATTCGGAAAGAGCTTCCGAAGCCAAAAAGCTTCAGTGAGTGCTATAATTTGGAAAGCGTAACGCCAACAGCCGAGTACTTAAAAATATGGGAAGATTGTAAAAAGAAGTTAGAAGAGCTAGGCCTTAAGATACTGGAATGATAAGCGAACTACGTTATTTGCTTGTAAGCGGACGCTATTTACTAACCGAAATCTCAATACTTTACTTCGAGCGTTCGCATACATCAAAAATCGTTATTGGGAATTAAGGTCAATGCACATAAGTGTGAAGAATCCAAGTGACGTTGTACTTCCATTAAATTCTGAAGTTGTTAAGCACGAGAATCGCATCGAAATACTTGGTCAAAGATAGAATGATGCACGCATTCAACAGTTATTATAAGTGCTGAGATCGTCATGGAATTAAGGCTAAGAAAATTCTTTAAAGACAAATAAAAAAGAGGAAATACTGGAAGTGCTTAGTGCATTTCTTTCTTCTCGAAGCTCTTAATCACCTTCAGTATTTCCTCTCTTATGTCTCTGTCAATCGGTGGAACTTCGTGAGTCCTTAGTATCTCCTTTACTTTCTCGTGCGCGACCTCTGCTAAGTCCCTCTTCCCTCTCTTCCTTTCCCACGTCCCTCTCATCTCCCTGCTGAACAGTAAGGGGAAGCTCTGCTCTTCTCCCATGTACTTCTTTGTGTGCCGCTGGGCTATGAAGTTGCCAGTCTGCTTAACTGCCTTTATGACGTCTAGCGCGATGGTCTCTTCGCTCACAGGAATACCTCGCGTAGCCCTCTTACACATCGCTATTATCTCATTATCTATCACGAGCTGTTCCAAGCTGACCGTCTGCCCAAGCTCGAGCATACCTGCGCCATATATCAAATTGGCGCCCGCGAGCATAGGCAATATGGTCGTTATCGTCTTCTCATGTGCTGCTTGGGCATCCGGTAGCTTGGAATCGGCCTATACGCCTGCGACGTATGTCGGTAACTTGTAGTATTGGCCGAGCTCGGCCACTGCAGCGCTTATTAATCCGAGCTCCGGCGCGCCTACGGGCGCAGTAACTGTTCTCAAATCGAACATAGTAGTAGAGCTACCATACATCACCGGGGCTCCTGGATTCACGAGCTGAGCTAATACAATGCCTGCCAGCACCTCTGCGTTGTGCGTGACAAGAGTCCCCGCTAGGGTTACGGGACTTCGTGGCCGTGTGGGAGAAGCTCAAGGGTCACACGACCGTCATGGGGGGCGTCCCGGTATCGTTGATAGCTAGCGGGACCCCCAAGCAGATCGACGAGTACATAAAGAACCTGATGGTTAAGATAAAGCCTGAAGGAGGCTTCATCCTATCGCCAGGGGTAAGCGAGCTACCAGCAGACACGCCCGTGGCCAACGTCAGAGCCTACATAAATGCAGCCCTCAAGTACGGGGCGTACTAACAACACCGATAGCCGTCAATTTCCACCAATCCATAGGGCCGAGCCCAGAAGCCTTGACCCTAATCCTCAACAACTTTTTCTAAATCTTTAATTAACTCGGAAGAGGCCTCTGATCATTAAGCTTTAAAACGCCTTATGGGTGGAAAGTGCATGTGGGTGCCTCAAGTGTCTGAGATCGAGAAGGTAAAAGAGGTTCTAAAGCAGAACCCTCAAGGCCTCTCTCCGGCCAAGATAGCCGAGTTGGCAGGCGTGGGCAAAGGCAAGATAGCCAAGGTGTTGAAGGAGCTAGAGAGCTCTGGCGAGGTCGTAGTTGAGGTTAAAGGTTGCAGGAAGGTCTACAAGCCCAAGGCTTAAGCTCGATCTCTTCTTTATTTCTCAGCCCCTAACTTTTCGGTAGCGTCTATGCCTTTTCGCCGCCGCGAAAAGGCATAGAGGTCGAGTATTTTATTTTAATGCGCTCACCTAGCGATTGATGGCCCCTACGTGCGATATCCTGAAGGACGACCTCTATAGCGCGGTCGGTATGCGACCCTAAAATGCTCCAACGCGCGACGTTGCAAAGCTTAAATCGTCCATCTGATGAGTAGGGCTGAGCCCCCTGAGGGGACGCCTATGGTGAGGTTCCGCTGCCTGATGGAGGGGGACTGTTGTAGGAAGTACTGGATCCCCATAATACACACGGACCTCTACAGGTTGCACGCCTACGGGCGCATCGAGGTGCGCCGGCTCGTCGAATGCGTGGACCTCTACCCCTGCGACGACGAGGACAGGAGGTTCAAGCCCCTCAAGTTCGGCGGCGAGCTTGTGTACTTGGCCTTGAGGTCCAACGACGACGGATGCGTCTTCCTGTCGAGGGACGGCAAGTGCTCAGTTCACGACTTCAAGCCCCTCGTCTGCAGGTTTTACCCCTTCCTCTACGTGGTCAGGGAGGACGGGGACGGGGGCATA
>Ga0080004_1111513_pt1 | contig 16946 bp, 14 predicted proteins | sample WasSprMetagenome_FD_69207 | JGI IMG/M metagenome (GOLD analysis project Ga0080004, IMG submission 69207) | Sulfidic aquatic microbial communities from Washburn Spring, Yellowstone National Park, USA - WS (SPADES assembly) (version 2) | ecosystem: Environmental > Aquatic > Thermal springs > Hot... | reverse complement strand
TTGTGCCTTTGGCTAAAAAGATCGGTGTTCAAGCAGAGTCGGCGACTCTGCTGTCCATCGAGGCAACAATAACAAGCATATTCAACATAGTTTTCTTTTACGCTTTCCTGGAAACACGCCTCGGCGGAATATTGAACCTGCCAGAAGCTTTGACCTTTATCGCCGCCAAATTCTCCGTGGGAATAGTGATGGGCGCCATCATGGGTTTGCTTTGGCTTCGAATCCTCCTCTACCTGCATAAGGAAGAGCTCACATACATGGCCACCATAGGAATAATTCTCATAGGCTATATTGTGTCAGAAACACTGCGGGGCAGCGGCGCCCTCACAGTCCTCACCCTTGGCATAATGGTGGGAAACGATAAAGAAATCCTCAAAATACTGCGAAGCCCGCCACCTCCCACAACCTTCATGGAGGTGAAGAAGTATTTGGAGCGCTTCCAAGCGGAAATCTCCTTCATCCTCAGAACATTCTTCTTCGTGCTGTTAGGCCTAATGTTTGACCTCTCGCAACTAAGCCTCTTAACAGCGTTAACCTACGACTTGCCAATCACCGGCATTCTATTAGCTATACGATATTTAGTCACATCTACATCGACATGGAAAAGCTCCATGTTCTCAGATAGAGAAGTAATCACCGGTATGTGCGCGCTTGGGTTAACACCAGCCCTACTGAGCCTCATGCCCTTACAATACAACTTGCCGAACTCCCAACTCTACATCATCATAATAACAAACCTAATAATAATAACCAACATCATAACATCCATTTCAACCCTAAAATGCAAGAGAAGCCAGACCAAAAACAGACAACATCTTCTCGACGCTCCTACGCTTAACATTTAAACACTTTAACCTATACAATGAACTGAACAATCCTAATAATGTAGCAAGCTTTTAGAAACATTTCCATGCGCGCGCGAGAATATGTTGAGGCTGAAGAGAAAGCGGCTGAATCGTTAACAACTCTCATAGAAAAACTTAAACAATTAAATAGTTTTATGGAGACGTCGCCGACAAAGAAAAATTCAGAAAAGCTTGACAGAATTATGGAGCTTCGCCTACAGGCCATAAAAGCCTTCAAGGAAGCATTAAGCTGCATGAGCAAGGCTGAACATGAAAAAAGCCACCTGTCAGAATCCTACGGATCAATCATATCAACCCTAGAAGAACAAATTCAAAAAATTACCTATAACGCGGAAAAATAGAAAAATGGAGTATTAAAATCACTATCTTCTCTTAGTCGCTGATAACAGAACATTAGCACTCTTAAAGTGAATCTTTGTGCATTGTCAAGGAGCAATAAAAATCATGCATGTCAGAAGGATGAAGGGAAGAAAGTAAAGCAATACTTAATTATTGAATTTGGTAATAGTCAACTGGAGAAAGTGATGGAAGCAGTCCGGAATAAGAGGAAAATTGTTAATAAGCTCAACGATTTAAGCGGTAAAGAATGGATTAAATTTACCAAGACATGGTTTATTCATCGTCCAGCCCCGAGGGAAAATGCTAAACTTTTACACCCGGCAGCCTTCCCCGAATCCCTAGCAAAGGAGTTTATAGAGTTCTTTACCAAAAAAGGGCAATTGGTTTTAGATCCTTTTTTGGGGACGGGCAGCACGCTTATTGCTTGCATTGAAAGTGAGAGATCCGGCGTTGGCATAGAGGTTGTCAAGAAATGGGCTGAAATTGCAGAAATGAGAGTCAAAAGGCTATTAAGCCAGAGGAAAGGATCAGAGTTTTTATTAAATTCGATGGGGTTAACTCCAGAAAAAATACTTATCAAGGTTATTCATGGCGATTCTAGGAGATTAAGTGAAATTTGGAAGGAAAACAATTTCCCGCTGGTAGACTATTGTATTACTAGCCCTCCTTACTGGAATCAGCTTAAGAGGGATTACCTTAGGCAGAAGGAAAGGAAGGAGAGAGGTTTTGAAACAAAATATAGCGAGGATCCAAATGACATAGGCAACATCGATGATTACAATGAGTTTTTAAAAGCTTTAAAGCAAATATTTAATGAAGTTTATAAAGTAACAAAGAATGGTGGTTATCTAACGGTCATAACAAACAACGTTTTTTATAACGAGAGATTATACCCGTTGGCTTTTGACACGCTAAAAATTTTAAGTGAAGAACCGTACGCATGGGTTCCTAAAGATGAGAAGATTTGGTTGCAAGATGATAAACCCCTACTTCCTTTAGGAATCTATAATGTATGGATTGGAAACAGAGCACATCAATACTGCCTAATTTTTAGGAAAGAAGAGGGTTAAAAATGAGTATCCAGTCCACTTTGACTGGAGAATTGATAAGTGTTCTTTCGCATGATGAAATGGCATTTGAAATTGCCCGCACAATTAGAGACTTGGTCCTTAAGGGAGAAGATCCATGGAGAACATTATATAGACCAACAATAGTTATTACATCGTCCTCGGAATGGCCAGAACCAGATTTTGTCTTCGACGATAGAAAGGGATTGACTTACAGTTTTGAGTTTAAACCTCCCGAGCAAGTTAGACGAGAATACTTATTGGGCATAGGACAAGCTGTAGCATATCTGACACATTTTTCCCATTCAACCCTAATTCTGCCAAAAACAGCTGAAAACTTCAACATAGCCGAATACATAAGCGATATTGTCCGCAATTTACCGCTAAAAATCGCTGTAATAGCATATGAGCCCACAGACATAAGACGTTTAGAAGTTCTTGTTCCATATCCCTCGCAGCCTGTAGGGCCATTAGAAAGGAAGGCGGCTGTAGGAAAGGTTTTCTGGGCCTTCTGGATGGACGAGTCAATCCACGAATTTTACCTCATGCTAAAACGCTCATATGAATTAAGAAATGAGCCAGGGGACATTAAAGAAAAAGTGTTTAAGGAAATATTCACTATGATGCAGCAGGGAAAAACATACGCTAATGATGGTACGCCCAGGCAACTGGGAGGCAGCTTAAAATTTTCTTCATGGTTCCTAAACTATCGCTTGCCTTTCCTACACTGCGGGTTATGGAGTCTAGATGGAAAACCCACCCTTATCGGGACAAGAATCCTATCAATAGGAGACACGTATGGATGGGACTCGGAGGAATTCAGAAACGCCCTAGCAAAAGCATACTTAACTAATGGGAAGCATTTGCTCTTACTTAAATACATATGGGACATTCAAATAAACATGATAAACAACGATATAAAACATCAAACTCAAAACGAATATCTAAACAAAATGGCGGACGAGCTTATGAAACGAGGATTTGGAAGAGCCCATAGAGGCGTAAGAAGAAACCTTCAAGCAATGATATCTCTGTGGGGAGGAGGATTCAAAATTCTGAAAACCAGAAAAGGCAGCTATTATTTTAAAGGGTTCGGATTAGTCCCAGACTGGGGCAAAATAACAATAATACTCCAAACAGAATATTGGTAATAAATCTTCCGATAAATAAATCAAAGTTTAAAGTAAAAACAAAAATTTGGTCTCCAGTAGTGAAATAGAAAAATGAGGGGGTGCGCGGGAGAAGTCTCCATACCATTTTGAGAATGAGCTACCTCGGCGGTTTCAACCAGTCTGGAAATAAACTTTGGAAATTCTTTAATGTTTCGCTGAAAGTCTACTTACTTCTACTCTGTTTCCAGTTTGTAGAGCACTTTCATTCCCTTTAAGGTTTCATGAACCTTGTTTGCGAGTTGAAGCACCTCTATAAGCTCCACTTTTCTGCCCCAGTCATAGACGTGGTCATGATAACCCCTTAAAGGTTCAAAGCCCATAGAGCGGAGCTTCTCAACAACTTCAAGAGGACTTGCCCCCTCGCTGTAAAACCATATTGTCAAATAGGTTTTCACACGCACCACCCTTCATATTGCCTTAAAAGGAATAAAGAGGTGAAATTAAACAATTTCGGTTTTCCAATTTTTGGCGCGCGCAAGCCTAAACAAGCCCAATCCCAGCCTTCTGCAAGCTCCAAACCAACAAAACAGCCAAAAACAAACTGCTTTCGCAAAAAGGGAAAGAATGGAAACCGTAGGTTGCCATCAGAAAAGCCTCGGGCGGGATTTGAACCCGCGACCACCGCCTTACCAAGGCGGTGCCCCACCAGGCTAGGCTACCGAGGCATCCACAATCCAACACATAGGCACATAAACGTTTTAAAGGATTTCGCGTTAACCCCGATGAAAGTCGAAACAAACAATTTATAATCTTGATTTCAACCATGCATTTTGGAAGCGGGGGTCGCCAAGCCTGGTCAAAGGCGCAAGGCTTAGGACCTTGTCCCGTAGGGGTTCGTGGGTTCAAATCCCACCCCCCGCACTTTTATACGAACCTACCGCACTTTTAGAGAGAAGGAAACCTTGGCAAAGTTCATTAACTACCTGCTAAGCAAGGAAATGCTTAAACTCACAATCAAGCGGATCGTTAAAAGCTTTGAAAAGCTTGTTAGGTCATGTAATGGACCGGGCGGGATTTGAACCCGCGACCTCCCGAGTGCAAGTCGGGCGTTCATACCAGCTGAACTACCGGCCCACGAACTCTTTCTGTTCTTCATTTATTAAGCTTTGAATTAAGTTTTCTGATGTCTGATATGGTAAAATGTTAAGTTTTTATTTTTGTTTTTGTTTATTGTTTTTGCCGGATGATGAGAAGGCATTAAGTTGACATTATTGGATGAAATTTCAGAGTTACTCGGACGGCAATTGTCTGGTGGCACATGACCTTCTTGTCCTACTCTATGTCAGTGTGGTGCCTCACGAGGAGGGCTGGTTCTGCCTTTTCGCGCGCAGTTCTTTAGCCCTATATTATTGTTTTTAGCACTTTTCTTGCGAAGGTTATGTAGCCGGTGTGTGCCGTCATTAGAGTTTGTGGGCGTGTTTTTCCCCTTTCTATTTGCATTCCCCGCATTAAACATTCAACAGTTTCAATGTCGATGAAGCCGTTTTCTTTTAGGGCTTCAACTGTTTTGACAACTTGGTCTATGGTTGGGCTGAAGGAGACCAATGTTCCGCATGGTTTCAGCGCTCTGTAGGCGTGGGGCGCTACAAGCCATGGGGTTGCCATGTCCAGTATGACGGCGTCTAAGCCGCTTTCATCTATCCCAGCCGTAATATCCTTGTTTTTAAGTTCCACGTATTCCATTAAACCCGCACGCTTGAGGTTTTTCTCAGCTGTTTGGAGGAATTCGCTTCTAACCTCATAGCTGTAGACGCGGCCATTTGGCCTAACAAAATGGGCTAGAGCTGTTGTTAAGGCTCCAGTACCTGTTCCGGCTTCTACGACTTGGCTGCCGGGGCCTATTCCACTGAACATTATGATTAGGGCTATGTCCTTTGGGTATGTTATCTGGGTTCGCCTAACAGCCTTCATTATGTAGTCGCGGAGCAGAGGCTTTAGGGCTGTGAACTGGACACCGAGGTTACTAGAAGCCGTTGAGCCATACTCCTTTCCTATTAGGTCGTCGAATTTTATGAAGCCCTTATGGGTGTGGAATGTTTTTCCAGCTTCAACCTTTACAAGATATGTTTTCCTTTGGCTTAAATATAGCAGTATGTGGTCTCCTTCCATTATTTTTTGGTTTGTCAACTTTCACACTTACTTACGGTGTATATTTGAAGGGGTGTTTAGCCCTATTCCTATTCTCTATTAATTCGTCTATGGTGGGTCTTCCTTCTATGGCTTTTCTTATGGCGTGGCGCATAGCCTTATAATTATTTATGTAAACCCGTTGCCTGTCAACTGCAGATGGATGAACGAAGACATTTGCAATTATGGTTAAATCGTCTACTGCCTCTCTTGGGATTGTTCCATCAGCTACGCTGTCTATTACTGCTTTAGCTACAGCTGTTTGAGCTGGTCCATAAACCATGCTGGCTTGTCGCATGCTTGTCACAGTGACTGTTGGAACTATTAGGGTAAGCGGTTTAACAGTTAGGTTTGGCTCTAGTATGGCTAATAACGGTTCATGTCCAGGTGTCGGGGTGGCCTTAGCTTTAACAAAGGCTGCGCCAACAGGACCATCTTTCTTGCCTATAACTAAGTCTATGTGGGCTACTTCTGCACCTGATCCGGCTAGGGCTTCACCTACTCGGAGGTTGAAGTCTTTTATGATTTCTGGGGTTATGTCTATGGCTGCGAAACGTTGTTCTAAGGGTTTCTCCGTTATTTCAAAGGTTACTGGTTTAGGCTCTATTTTGCCAATTTTTTCCAGTTCGATGCGTAGCTCTTCCCTGTTTTCATAGGTTAGTTCTCCGCCAACACTTAGGGGCTGCCTTACCGGACCAACTTTTATTTTCATCATGTTTAGGGCAGCTTTTGTTCCAACGGGCCCGCTTCCAGCTATTATTCGTGCAATTTTCTGAATTTTGTATTGGAGTTCTCGGGCTTTTTGCAGTTCGCCATTCTTAACATGATTGTATATCTGAATCCAAATGTCTGGTATGACGTTTGCGCTTGCAAGTATGGCGCCTGAACAGCCAGCAGCCAGTGCTGCTACAACAACCTCGTCGTGTCCGCATAAAACGTTAATTTTGTCTCTAACTTTTTCCAGAACAGCCAATATGTAGCCCAATTGTCCGCTGCTGTCTTTTAAGCCAACAATATTTGGGATTTGGGCCAAGTCTTCAACCATCTGCCATGTGAGCTGCACACCAGTGCATTGTGGAATATTGTATAAAATTATGGGCATGTCTGCTTTACTCGCTATGGTGTCAAAATGCTCGTATATTCCACGGTCTGCAGGTTTCAAATAGAAGGGTGTAACCACAAGGGCGGCGTCGGCACCTACATCTTTGGCGTATTTTGTCATTTCTAGGGCCTGATCTGTTCCACTTGCTCCGGTTCCAGCGATAACCGGAACTCGCCCATTAACCTCGTCTACAACAGCTTTTATGACTTGTTTTCGCTCCTCAATCGTCATGTTTACAAACTCGCCTGTTGTGCCGCATGGAACAACACCATGGGCGCCTAGCTCTATACAATGGTTCACCAAGAATCGCAGTCTCTCCTTATCAACTGTTTTTCCGTCATCAGTGAAAGGCGTAACAAGGGCGGGCATGATTCCTTCTGGTTTAAACATGTTTCCCCTTCCTTGAATCTACCATAAATGTTAAACAATTTAAACTTTGAAGTATAAATATACGAAATCTGTTGGAGGAAAACTGTTTGAAAGCCTTTAGAGAAAAGCTAATTATCAGAGAAGAAAAAGTGGAAGAGGTTAATGCTTTCCTACTGCGAGAGGACAATCCCCTTGTTAACGGCGTTCTCGAAATAGTTGATAAGTTTGGCGGAGTTGAGGAGATTAATCGTAAAGCAAAAGAAAACAGCAGGCTTGAAAACATTATGAAACGCCTTGAAAGAAAGAAATCACCGTTCGTGAAAGACCTTGAGTGGCTTATAAAACAACGCGATAAAGGGGCTTTCATAAGCTTACCAGAATACCGAAAAAAGGTTTTAGGGCGAAGGGCCGAATCCATGAAGTTTGACGAGTCCTTCGCAGTCACGCTTGAAATTAGCGCGTGCAACTTTTTCCCATGGCTAATTGAGGAAGCAAAAAAGGCTATTAAGCAGCAAGACCTAATGCCAGCCCGCTACATTCGTGTCCGCTCCATGAAAGAGCAGGTTGAAGACTCTGATATTTTGGCTTTTGCAGCGGCCATGCAAATTATTGGAGCCTCTTACGTGCAAACACTTGACACAAAGGGCACCATGCCTGGACCAGATGGTAAACCCATAAACGTTCATTTGGGCGGACCGGAAACTATAACTGGCTATTTTGGCGGCATAGGTGTTCCAAATGAATATGCTCTAAAATGGGTTGAAGAGTACCTTCACTACTACACGGAATACGGCGTAAGGCAAGTTTTAAACACAAACATTGGAACTGTTCTGTTGGGATTTTTGCTGCATAGGCTTGGAATAGACATAGAATTCAAAATCTCGGTTTATCTTGGGACGGACAATCCTTACTCAACTTTTTGGATTCTTATGATGGCAAAGCTCTTCAGCAGGGAAGACGGCACAACACCCCTTATAGGGTTCAACCTTTCCAACTCTGTAAACAACCGTACCATTGAACTTTCAGCCTACATACGCAAAGCCTTTGGCTTCGAAGATATTGTGCGTATAGAACATCATATAACAGAAGCCTACAAAAGCATTGTTCGGCAGCCCTACGACCGCTTAAACGAGCTTTTGGAGCTAGCAGATCACGTGAAAAATATAAGCGCCAAACATGAAGGCGCACCACCCGAGGTGGAAAAAACACGGGAACATCCATCAGACATATTGGACTACTTTATGCCAAAAAAGGAGATAATGGAAAAGGGGCTTATGCCAAAACTGTTGGCCAACTACCTGGACAAGCATGATGCCGTGAACAGAACAGCAAGAGCCCTAACAGAGAAGGGCCTAACGTTCATAGCAGCCCAAAACCTCCACAAAAAATAGTAAGAGTGAAATTTGTATGTCGTTATTACCAATATTGCTTGGGCTTTCGGAGAACTAGATAAGCAGTTGTTGCCAAAAAGAACACCGTTGTAATTGCCAAAACAGCTACTGTGCTTCGTGTTCCGTTCAGCTCCCCTTCATAACGATTTCGAATTTCTGTTAAATTATTGAGAAGCGCGGTCAAATTTTCCTTTAACTGAGCATTTTCGTTTTCTAGCCTTTCAACCTCATTTTTTAATTTTTCCAACTCCACGTTCTTTAGATAGCCCATGATAAATGTCAACTTTCTCTCGTAGGTTGTGGTCTCCTCAGTTCCATTAATTGTCCATTTTAAGACCATTTTGCCATAAAGCACATTAGCCGCAAAGTCAGGAATGAGCACCTCATAAGTTTTGTTTAACCATTGCCCACCAAAAAGTGACGTTGGTGTGGAGATGTGTGAAATGTTATGAAACAAGGTTTCTTCAGTCGTTAAATTATGAAAAGTGTACATTTCCATACGCATCCAGCTTACTGTCAAATTTACAAGGGCCTTCATTGCAACATTTACTGTTATGTTTTGTTCTGGATAAATTTCATAGGGATTTTCAATAGCCACTTCAACTCCGGCATAAGAATATCTGTAAATATGCACCGGCGCATTTGCGTTTACACCCGGAATTACAGCTATCAAAAGTAATGTGAGTAGTGTTAATGTCAAGATTCTTTTCATGGCTAAAACCACCGCATCGTTGTCAATATTATTGATGCAATTTCTGAAAGATTATTTAATGATTTCTTATTCCTCTTTTGCTATTTAACTAAGACTAAAAATCGTTTTTTTAAATTTAAGTGCCTAAAATTGGCTATTTTATCGAGCGAATGAAACGTTGGTATATGTATATAAAGTAAATAAGCGCGAAAAATGTTAGGGCTATTTCGAAGGTTAAGATTGCCGGGTTATTCTCCACAGCCATGAAGTAGCCATGTTGAAGTATGTCCATGAACACTAGGATTTGGAGGAATATGGCTCCTCCTAAACAGCTTAAGCCTAGGCTATGGATTAGTATTAGTATGCGTCGGCTGGTTTTTGTTGTGGCTTTCATGATTATCGCATGTATTAAGATTTGTTACCTTAAAATATAGGTTATGCACTTTAAAACACTACGAAGCCTTATGATTAAACCTTTGAACCAGAAATATAGAGAGGCTATCTTTTTGCTGATAGAGCACGCAACGGATATGGCGTTGCTATGGTTATCATAAACTTAAAGTGGTATTATAAAGAGATATAATTAATGCGTACCAAAGGAGTTTAAAGCTTGTATTCCTTGCCCTTTTCTGCGAGCACAACTTGACTTTTTGAGCTTTGCATGAATTTGGCGAATAGTTCTGCGTTTTCCGTGTGCACTGGAAAGATTTTCTCTGCGCCAATTTCCTCTATAATGGATTTTAGTTGTAGTGGCATTATGTGTCCTGAAACGTGGACGTGGTATTGTGGTAGCCCATAATGCCTAAGCCAGTTAACAAGTTTTTCAAAGTCTATTTCCATCTCTTCATTGAATGGTTCTGAGGATGAGGATATGTAACAGCTTCCAGGTTTTGGCTGGATCTCCACAAGCTGTTCTAAATCGTAAAAGGACATGGTTAAAATGATTTTGTTCTGCTGCTTCGAAACTTGTTCGCTGTCCACAGTTTTGCCGGAATAACGTTCAAGAAACTGCTTTTCCCAATCGCGAAGCCTTTCTTTGCTCTCAGTAGGCTTTTTCGATTTTCGAAAAATCAAGATGTTCTCGTCTTCTTCTAGGCTTGGAATGCTTAGTCGCCTGTCGCTTCGTAACGCATCCATTAAGTAGGCTTGCCTAAGCGAAATAGTGAGGCATCGTCCATTTTTCTTGGCCACACGGTGAAAGGAGTTAAGCCTATCAACATCTGTGGAGGCAAATTCTGCAAGCACTATGCCATCTGTCTGCTCCACAATCTGGTTCAGTTTCCTTTCAACTTCGCTTTCAGAAGAAACTGTAGCCCCTGTCATATTGGTGGCTTCGGTGATAACGGCAATTGGCTCAGCATTTTTCGCCTTCTCTACAAACTCTCTGGTCATTTCGGGCTTTGCCCCGTGAATCCTAAAATCTCCGGTGTACACAACAGCGCCGCTGGAAGTGTGGATTATGAAACCATATGCTCCGGGAACTGAATGGTCAACGTGTATTGGTTCAACATGCAAGCCGTTTACATTAACGATTTTGCCGGTTCTAAAATCTTTAAAGTCTATGTCTTCCACGTTAAATTCCAAGTCGGTTTTGCGAATTTCTCCAAAGGCTTTTAGGATAATCTTTGTTGTTTCGCCGCAGTAAACTGGGATTTCTCTTTTAATGAAGGACAGATAGGCTGAGTGGTCCATGTGCCCATGGGATATGAAGACTGCATCCACTTCTGGCGGCTTGCTGTCAAATTTGTAGACGCCGTCAATTTTAGGAAGGACGCCGAGCTCCTGTAGGCTTTTTTCGCTTTTTGGCGAGAGCAGAGGCGGAGAATAGTACCGCCTTCTTAAGGCGAAGGACATGCCGAAATCAAAGAAAACCTTCACGTCCTTGTCTTTTAATAGGATTTTGTTTCCGCCTATCTCGTTTACTCCACCATAAAATGTTAGGGTAGTTTCCCGTTTAACCATCCGCCAGTCCCAACTTGTCTGCCTTTTTACAAATATTTGATATAGCAAAAATAATGTGAGGAAAGACAAAAAAGCTGAAAACTTTTGTGTACTTTGTTTTTCCGGCATCTTTCACTTTTTTCAAGTCTCCGCCGGCACTTAAATAGCCTTTAATGAAAGTCTTGGCTATAAGCTCTGCTGGATACGCACCTGCAAGTGGTGGCACATAATGACCTGCATAATAGAGAAATTCGGCTATGTCCCATGCTTTATCGCCGCCTTTTGAAGACTGTTCAAGGTCTAAAAGGCAGATTTCACCGTTTTTCCCGATTAGAATGTTTTCTGGTTTGGTGTCTCCCAAGGCCACATTTAAGGCGTGAACATTAGCGAAAGTTTCGCCTACTTTCTGCAGAATTTTTAGGTATTTGTTTTCAATTTCTTCTTCGCTTTTGGCGTTTACAATTTTCTTGATTATTTTTTCAAGGCTTTCTCCTTCGATGTACTCCATGAAAACAAGCCTTTCATCATGGTTTATTGCCAAAAGCCTTGGGACGTGGAAACCTTTTTGATATAAGAACTGGTTTAGGGCGCATTCCCTTTCAAGTCTTGAGCGCCCAAGTAGGGCGAAGGTTCTTGTGCCAAAAGCCCAAATATTTATTGGGAACCACTTGAGACTTGTCCAATCTTTAAAGGTTTTAACTACAACTTTGCGTTCCTCCCCCTTTGTATGCACCCTAACAAGGTAGACGTCATTTAAAACTCCGCCAAGCTCTTCAACAGAGACTTTCGCATCTACACGTGCTGAGAGAACTTTCCTTGCAAATTCTTCAACATTTATCTTGCTGGCTAAAGGAACTAAACCATTAGCTGTTGGGATAAACAAATACTTCTTAGAGTCTTCAAAATGGTGCAAGCCTTTCAAAGTTTCCATGTTAAAGTTTCTAAACTTTAAAAGCAAATCCTTATTCTGCAATAAAGCCGTGAATATTTTTGGAAATGTTCCTAGGAGGGACATGAAAAGGGTTTTCTGTGCGTTTTTTAGGATGTTTGTAAAGCGGATTTTTCGGTTTTTCACAGCGTCGGCAAAATCCTTCGATATTTTTACGTACCCATTTATGGACGCAACAACTTTTTCCTCTTCCAAAATCTTCAGCGCTTGAAGAAAACCCTCCATTACGGTTTGCACTTTTTCTTCTTTAACGTTTCTAACCAGAAGGTTTGACAACAATGTGTAGCGGATTGGCGGAAAAAGCCTTGCTCTGTCATGGAGGGTTTCCCACATAAAGTATTCTGGTTTTATGTGGATGTCGTAGCATAGCTCTGGAAAATCTAAAACCAGATTTTCTAAAATTTCGAGTATTAAGCGCTTTTTTAATTTAAGCTCTTCAGCCTTCAAGTATTCAGCATTTACCACTGGTGTGTATGGAAAAACCAGTTGGATGGCTAATGCTTCGCCTAGAAATCCTTGTTCCACATCCCTTTCAAAAACCCACTTATCAACAGCATAAACGATGATCGCAGTGTCGCCTAAGAATTTTATATAGTTCATTAGTCTGGGCTGGAACTCGTCAATTATGAGGAGAACTTCAACAGGAGTCCTTTCCTTAAACATTTCAGGTGGATAGCTTCCACATAGGCATATGCTTGTGATGGGACGGGTGTTAGCGACACGTCTACAAAAAGTCACGACGTATTTTTCTAGGCTTTCATTTAGTCCTTTGCTGTTTTGGGTCAATGTTTCACCGCTGTTTGTCCAGAGATTAAGATAGGGACTTGTGTGAAATATAGTTTAACCTATTAAATGTCAATTTTAGCTAGCTAAAAACTGTTAAAATTGACTAGTCCCCTCTATTTTTCAGTCATCCTACTTTTTCAACGATTCTGCCATAGGTTCTTAGGACTTTTAGGGCTTTAACTCCCTTTTCTGGAAGATTATAAACAGGTATGCTACTTTCGCCGATAACTCCGTAAACAAGTTCGAAGTCTTCGCCACCTGCCGCTACATCCACAACGGGCTTATTCGGGTATTTAGCCGCCACTTCCGGAATAACCTTAGCGTCTTCTGGTTCGAAGAAGCATGATTTAAGCATGTTAATAACTAGGACTCCGTCAACATTGTCGTCTGCTAAAACAAGCTCTAACACTTTCCTGTATCTTTCAGCCCTTGCATCGGCTATCATGTCTATGGGGTTTGTTGCATCTACCCCAAGATAGAGGCTTTCAATTTTCCTCTTCGTTTCGTCTGAAAGCCTCGCAAGTTTAAGGTTGTTTCGGACGACAGCATCAGCCGCCAATATGGCTGGTCCACCAACATTACTTACTATGGCTACGTTGTCGCCGAACATGGGTGGCTGCTTGGACAGGGCTAGGGCTGCGTTCAAAAGCTCCTCAGGGTCTTCAACTCTTATTATTCCGGCTTTTTTGAAGGCGGCGTTAAAAATTTCATCTGAACCAGCCATGGAAGCAGTGTGCGACCTGGCCCTATGGGCGGACTCTTGGGTTATTCCACTTTTTAAGGCTAGAATCGGCTTTTTTCCAACAATTTTTCTCGCTTCTTCTATGAATTTTCTGCCGTCTTTGACGCCTTCCATGTATAGGCATATAACCTTCGTCTCTTTATCCATGGCAAAATAACGTAGCAAGTCAACGTCGTCAATGTCTATCTTGTCGCCCATGAAAGCAAACTTGCTTATGCCAATCTTGTAGTAACAAGCCCAGTCAAGAATGCATGCGCCAACTCCACCACTTTGGGATATTACTGCTATGTTACCCTTTGCAGGCATCACGTCCTTATCAAAGGCTGTATTCAGTCCGTTAGCCGTGTTTATTACCCCCATAACCGTGTTTGGTCCCAAAATTCTAACGCCATGTTCCTCTTTAAGCCTAAGCAGTTCCCGACGCTGCTCGTCCTTATATCCGCCGGTAATTATTATGAAGGCTTTAACACCCATTTTTGCGCATTTTTCCGCCTCTATTATGGATTTTTCAGGTGGAAGCATGAGAACCGCGAGTTCCGGAACCTTTGGTAACGCTTCTATGTTTTGTCCTTCTTCTCCGTTAACATCCTTTACGTAAACTTCTCCTTTGAAGAACTTCTTCATGTTATAAACTACGCTTCTGAAAAGTTGAGGGGAGCTTAAACCCACTTTTTCGCGTATTCTGCTGGAACCTATTAGGATAACACTTGAGGGCTCGAAGATGACGTCAACTCCGCTCATAATTTAGCCTTCAAATTAGCTTAATGATGGAAGTAGGAGAATATGCAGTCCATACTCATAAATTTAACCATGACTATTTTTGAGTAACCTTCATATATGCGAGCATGGCAAGCGATGCAAAAATCAGCGCATACAAGGCTATGTCAACAAGCATGTAAGCTTCGAATGGCGGATTCCCCAAAAGGAAGGCTCTGGAAAGGTCCGCACCACAACTTAAGGGGTTATAACGGGCCACCATTGACAATTGAGGAATCGCCCGTTCTATAAGCCCTATAGGGTAAAAGACTGTGCTGCAGAAAAAGAGCAAATAATAGACAACACCCCTAGCCGTTATATACTTCTCAAAACTTGTTGTCGAAACGGCAAGCGCTATACTCAAGCCGGAAGTCCCCATGGACACCAAAAACAAAGCCGCCAAAATCGTGAGAAATTCTAACGGTGCTGGAAAAACCCCAGTGTAAATGTAGGTTATGCCAAGTGTTGTAGCTAAAAGAGGCGCCATGTAAATTACGCCTCTTAGGCCTCCGGCTAAAACCCTTCCGGTGGCCAGCTCCCACCTCTTTACGGGTAGACTTAACATGTAATGGGAGAGTTCACGTCTAACCTCCATGTTTATTTCCCGTCCAATCATAAAGGCTGCGGCAAAAAGCGCCGTTATGGTTAGGCCAGGGGCGAAGAAAACAAAGTAGTCTGTTATTACATCTGGATTAACCATCCTTGTATAGACAATTGCCATTATGAAGAGGTCTGCGAGGTTCATGCTAACCATCCCGGCAACCCACCACTTGTAGCGGAAGAAATATTTGAAGTCCCTCTCCACTATGGTTAGTATGGGCTTTATTGCCATCCCCCACCCTCCAGTCTACGCTCATGCAAAATTATGCCGAGAAAAGTAAATATCGAGAAGAAGGCAACTATGCCGAAAGCTGCCAAAAGGGGCGGGATAGAAACAGCCTTCTCTAGTCCAGCTCCCCATCTGAAAAAGTCCGCTGCAAGGGTTAAGGGGTTAATTATGGCTATCCCCCGATAATATGGTGGCATGTAAGCTATTGGATAAAGCGTTGTGCTTAACCTAACAATTAAGGCGTCTATGACACCCATTAGAATGTCGAATCGGTCAGAAGATTTTATGCTAACAGCCAATGTAATGCTGAAGCCAGCCACACCAAAAGTGAAAAGGAACAGGGATAACAAAGCCACGAGAAGCTGCAGAGGGTTTGAAACCCCGATTAAGTAAAGGATTAAAAGCATCATTGGTCCGACGTACAGGAAGCTTCTTAAACCGCCGCCAATGGATCTTCCAAGCACAAGCTCCTTCCTTGAAACCGGAACGCTTAGCAAATATTCTATTACTCCGTGGTCTGCCTCCTCGTAAATGTCGTAGCCTATGAAAACAGCGGTTGAATAAAGCATTGTTATTATTATCCCAGCCGCGTAATAGTTGAAGTAGCTTCCTCCCACAGCGGTTTGGACATCCCCTCGGAACATGTGGTTTACAACCAAGCCGAATAGGGCTATTTGTGCAACAAACCATATAGCCCGCATAATAAGGAGAAACTTGTACCGCAGAAACATTTTAATGTCTCTTTCAGCAACAGTCCAAACCTTTCTGAGGCTTATCATTCCCTCTGAGCCTCTTCAATAGTTAAGCCAGTATAATGTGCGAAAACATCGTCAAGGGAGGGCTCGCTCATCCGTATAGACCTAACCTGTACTTGTGCCTTAACAAAGAGCTCGGTTATTTTGGGCAAAACTTCCTCAGCCTGGTTCATGTAAATTTTTAACTGATTCTGCTTTATTGTTAAAACGTTGACAACCCTTGGAATCTCCTTCAACTTTTCAAGAACCTTGTCAGAAACTTCTTTTTCTAAAGTTATTTCTACGACATCCCCGCCTGGTATGCTGTCCTTCAATTTTTTAGGTTCATCGCAAACAAGCAATTTGCCCTTATGCATTATTGCAACCCTGTCGGAAAGCACATCCGCCTCGTAAAGCTCGTTTGTCGCCAAAAGTATTGTGGAACCTTCCTCCCTAAGATCTCGAAGCATGTTCCATATCCTATGCTTGCCCACAACATCTATCTGGGCAGTTGGCTCATCAACAATGGCAATTTTAGGTCTTTGAATCAGTATTTTGGCTATTTCCACCCTTTTTCGCATACCGCCAGAGAAGGCGTGCACGCTTTTGAAACGGTCGTTCCAAAGTTCAAGCTCTTCAAGGGCCCATCGGACCCTCTTTTTCCGTTCATCCGGGGGCAAACCGCAAACCTTGGCATGCCAGTTCAAAATGTCCCAGGGGGCGTCAACCCACAAAAGCTTGGGTTCTTGAAAAGCCATGCCAACAAGGGTTCTAGCTTTATCAGGCTCCTTGGTAACATCATAAGGCCCGATATAGGCGATTCCTTCTGAAGGCTTTATAACAGTGGTAAGCATAAGCAACGTTGTCGTCTTCCCAGCCCCGTTTGGTCCGAGAATTCCTAGAATTTCCCCCTCTTCCACTTCAAGGTTCAGATGGTCCACTGCTGTGAAATCCCCAAACTTCTTTGTGAGATTCACCATGCGAATTATTGGCGCCATTCTTCATTCCTAACGCGAAATAGACACAGTAAATTGGCGGTTACTTAAGGATTACGCGACAACAACTCAAAAGCCCTTCTTTCAGCA
>Ga0080004_1094768_pt1 | contig 16947 bp, 14 predicted proteins | sample WasSprMetagenome_FD_69207 | JGI IMG/M metagenome (GOLD analysis project Ga0080004, IMG submission 69207) | Sulfidic aquatic microbial communities from Washburn Spring, Yellowstone National Park, USA - WS (SPADES assembly) (version 2) | ecosystem: Environmental > Aquatic > Thermal springs > Hot... | reverse complement strand
TATACTCAAAATGAATTAGAATTTTATTTTAAAGACTATTTAGAAGGACTAAATTTAGAAGAAATAAAAGAATGGTATAATGGATATTATTTCTTACAAGATACACTTTATAATCCATTTGATATATTGTTATACTTGAAAAATAAAGTATTGAGGAATTATTGGTATGAAACAGGAAAAACTGAATTCTTATTTAAGCTTTTAAAAACAAGTAATTATCAGCTACCATATTTAAATAAGCTATATTATACAAATGATATACTAGATAAATTTGATATAGAGCATATAAGCATAGAAGCATTAATGTTTCAAACTGGTTATTTAACAATAAAAGAAGTAAAAACAATAGAATCGGAAGAGATGTATCTTTTGGATTATCCAAATAAAGAAGTAAGACAATCGTTTAACAGAGATTTAGTATTCTATATAACCAAAAGCTATCATACAGATAGAATCTATAATTTAAAGATAGCAATTATAAACGAGGAAATAGAAAAAATAAAAGAACAAATAGAAATTTTTATAAATTCAATAAGTTATAATATACTTAAAAATGAATACGTTTATCAAGCAGCAATTTATGGATTAATATATTCTACAGGATTTAATGTAATAATAGAAGATAACACTTCAAAAGGAAGAATAGATTTAACGATCTTAGTAAATAAAAGCATAGTATATATAATGGAATTTAAAGTTATTCAAGATAAAAAAGAAAAAGGAAAAGTAATAAAGCAAATTCTACAAAAGGAATATTATAAAAAGTATTTAAATTATGAAAAGATTTATATAATCGGGATAGACTTCAGTAAAACTAAAAGACAAATCATTAACTTTGAATACCAAAAAATTAAATAAAGTTAAATAAATAAATAAATAAATATAAAATGATGATGCTATTGTATAATAAAAAATCAAAAGATATAAAATAGGGGGTAAAATAAAATAGAATAGACCAAGTAAATGGGATTTAAGTGAAAATAAAAAATATTAATATAAATTTAATCTTAAAGAAGTTAAATATTATATAACGAAAGACGCACTATGGAAGTTATATGAGATATAAAAGGAGATTGAATTACTTAAGCTAAAACTTTACAATTATTATCAATAATTTATTACGTAATTTATTATTAATTTTTTTCTCTAAAGGGTTGTTATTTTTTTTAATAGAATTATTAAAAAAAGATGAGTTTTATAAAATATTTTTTAGTGTTATCAATATTATAATAATTAAATTTTTATGATGTTAAATGATAAAAAAAATACTTCTAAAGATAGTGATTTATTAATTAATGGCAATTCAGGTAAAAGTTCAAAATTATTAAAAAGAGTTAGTTTAAGGGATTATTTTTTATCAATAAGGCCACAATTTATATTTACTTCATTTGTATGCTGGTTAATGGGAGTTTCTTATGCTTTTTATAAAGGAGCGGATAATTATTTTAATTCATTTTTAGCATTAGTTGCTGCTCTGATTTTTCACGCTACCGTTAATGCTTTAAATGAATTATTTGATTACTTAAGAGGAAATGATACTATAGAATATTCTACAGAGTATAGTGGGGGAGGAGGATATTTAGTTAAAGGAATTATTACTCCTTTTGAAATGGCTAACATTGCTATTATATTATTAGTTTTTTCTCTATTGATTTCAGTATATTTTGTTATTAATTATCCAATAGTTGTTATTCCAGGGATAATTGGATTAGCAATGATATTATTATATACTCCATTTTTTAAACCTAAAGGTTTTGGAGAAATTGCGATGATATTGGGTTTTGCTTCTACTACTTTAGGTAGCTATATTGTTAGTTTTGATAATACTAATGTTTATAATTATTTAACTTGGGATGTAATATTTATTTTGTTAATAGCTGGGTTTTGGAAATCCTCTGTTTTATTGATAAATGAGTTTCCTGATTATGAAAATGACAAAAGAGTTAATACTTTAAATTGGGTAGTTAGATTTGGTAGGAAGAAAGCAGCTATTATTTTTCTCATTGAAAATATTATAATTTATTTATCCATAATTTTAGCTGTTATTTTTAAATATTTTCCTGTTTATTCTTTAGTATCTCTTTTAGGTTTAGTTGTTTCTGTTAGTAATTTTTTAAAAAGTTATAATTATAAAGATTTAGCTAATCATATTAAACCTATGGAATATCAAGTTAAATTAGGATATTTTCTTAGTTTTTCCTTGTTTTTTAGTTTTATACTAAATAAATTTTTTAAATAAAAATAAAAATAGTAATAAATAAAGGAAGGGGTATTTAAAATGGTAGGGGTTTTATTTGTAGGGCTTAATGGAGCAGTAGCTAATACTGTTATTACTGGAATTAACTCTAATATATCCTTTAAAGATAATACTTTTTTACCTCCTACTATTGATAATGATTATACTGAAGAAGAATTGAAATCCTTTGGAAGTATTATTAAGACTGAATATTTTAAGGAGATAGATTTTATCGATGAAAGTGAATTTATAATAGGGGGTTGGGATATTTTTTATGAAAATGCTTTTAATATGGCTAAATATCATAAAATTGTACCTTTTGAATACTATTATAGATCTCAAAGTAAATTAGAAAAAATTTATCCGATTAGAGGATTAGTTAATTCTTGGGATTCAGATGAAGCTATTGGTAGTGAATATTCTATAAAAATGAGTTCATTAAAAACTTTTAAAGAGGCTGTAGATATTGTTAGAAAAAATATAGATGATTTTAGAAGGAGTTATAATCTAGATAATGTAATAGTGGTTTATTTAGCTTTACCTTTAAAAATGATAAGAAAATTAGATGAGCTTTATGATTTGGGTTATGAAGATCTAAATAAAATAGATCCTAATTATTTGCCTTCTAGTTGTGCATATGCTATAGGTAGTATATTAGAGGGTAGTCCTTTTATTGATTTTACTCCTAATTTAACTTTATCTATTCCGTTTATTGAAGATTTAAGTGTAAAGTATAATGTCCCATTAGCTGGGATGGATGGGAATACTGGTCAAACTTTGTTAAAAACCTTGATAGCTCCTATGCTAAAGCTTAGAAACTTTAAATTAATTGGATGGTATAGTACTAACATACTTGGTAATAATGATGGCAAAATTTTAGCAAGATCTGAGCATAGGGAACTGAAAATAGAAGATAAATTATCTGTTTTGGAACCTATATTAGGGTATTCTGACTTTGAGCATGTTGTAGAAATAAATTATTATAAACCAAGATACGATAATAAGGAAGCGTGGGATAATATTGATTTTATGGGGTATCTTGGATTACCTATGAGCTTTAAAATAAATTGGTTGGGTAGAGATTCTATTTTAGCTGCTCCATTGGTTATTGATTTAGTAAAGCATTTAGAGTTTGCTAAGAGAAACGGTTTTAAAGGAATTCAGGAACAATTAGCTATTTATTTTAAACACCCTCTTAAAAGTAGATACAATAATATTTTAAAAGAACTTGATTTACCTATAAAAACTTATAAAGACAAGTTAGTACTATCTTTCTTTGATGCTTTTAATTTATTATATTCTTTTTATAAAAAAAATGTTAAAGCTAAAAAATAAAACAAAGATGAAAAATATAAAAAGATAGAAGTTGTAGAAGTAGCTTAGAAAATTAAAGTAAGGTTTAAATGAGTTTGTGTTTATATATTTTAAAAAAAATTAAGAGCTAATTTTAATTTTTAAGGTTTTTTAATGTTTTTATGAGAGATATTAATTTTATAGATGAAGTTGAAATAGTGGTTAAAGCTGGAGATGGGGGAAACGGATGTATTAGTTTTAGAAGAGAGAAGTATGTTCCTAAGGGCGGACCTAATGGAGGAGATGGCGGTAAAGGTGGGGATGTTATACTAAAAGCTACTAAAAATTTGAATACCTTAATTGATTTTAGATATCAAAAGTACTATAAAGCTGAGGATGGGGAACATGGTAAGGGTAAGGGTGCTAACGGAAAAGCTGGAAAAGATTTAGTATTAATGGTTCCTGTAGGTACAGTGGTTTATGAAGGGGATAAGTTAATTGCGGATTTGGATTTTGAAGGTAAAGAAGTTATTGTTGCTAAGGGGGGCGAAGGAGGAAGAGGTAATGCTCATTTTGTAACTCCTATTTACAGGGCTCCTAAGTTCGCAGAAAAAGGTCAAAAAGGAGAAGAAAAAAAAATAAGGTTAGAACTGAGATTAGTAGCTGATGTAGGTATAATAGGATTACCTAATGCAGGGAAATCTACTTTACTTTCTGTTATATCTAATGCTAAACCCAAAATAGCTGATTATCCATTTACTACAATTATCCCTAATTTAGGAGTTGCTAAAGTTGATAATTTTTCTATTGTATTTATTGATTTACCTGGGATTATTGAAGGAGCTTCGGAAGGTAAAGGATTAGGATTACTTTTTTTAAGACATTTTCAAAGAGCAAAAATTTTTCTTCACCTTATTGATATAACCTCAGATTATAAAAAAAATTATAAGGTAATAAGGAAAGAATTAGAAATTTATTCTAAAGAAAATAATGTTGATTTATTATCTAAACCTGAGTTAGTAGTTTTAAATAAAATAGATATAGTTGATAATAAAACTATTACTAGGGTGAAAAATTATTTTAGATCAAAAGGAGTAGAGCCTATTTTTATTTCTGCTTATACTAAAAAAAATATAGATAATTTGTTATTTAAAGTTAAGGAATTACTACAAAAGATAAATAAAGAAGAAAATGAAAATGAAATTATAAGTAAAAATATTGATCAAAATAAAATTATTAATTATGAAGATAAAAAGACATATGAAACAATTTTGTTAAATCCCACATCAATAGAAATACAAAGTATTTATGATAAATATCTAAAAACAAATAAAAGAGTGTTTATTATATATGATAAAGATTTGGAAAATATTATTTCAAGATTTGATATGAATAATATTTATGCTGTTAAGTATGTTAATAAGATTATAAGGAATCATAGAGCTTTAAAATCCGCTAAATTAAGAGGATTAAAAGAAGGTGAGTTAATCAAAGTTTTAGATACATATTTTATTTATCAAAATGATTCTATTTATCCTATTGAAAATCTTAATTAAAATAATAGTTATAAATGTTATGATTGTAAATGATAGGGGAAATATTGATAATAAAGAAGAATTGCTAAATAGTACGCCATATATAAGGGATTTATTGAATTATGTCAATAAAAAAATAGTTCCATTTCAATGTCCAGGTCATAAAGCAGGTAATTCTTATATTAGTTTCTATAAAAAAATCTTAAAAAAATATTTATTTGAATTAGAAACAAATGAGATTCCGTTAATAGATACTTTTCAAAATCCTACAAAAGGTTTAAAAAAATCTCAAGAAGAAGTAGCTAAGTTATATGATGTTTATAGAACTTTTTATATTGTAGGGGGATCTACTTTATCTAATATAATAGCTTTAAGTAGTTTGGTTAATGAAAATAGTGAGATATTAATTCCAAGGAATGCTCATAAATCAGTTTTCTCTTCATTAATTGTTAGTGGAGTTAAACCTTATTTTGTTTATCCTGAATATGATTATGATTTTAATGTAGATCATAATCTTGATATTGATAAAGTTTTAGTCAAAGTAAAAGAATTAAATATTAAAAAAGTATTTATTTCAAATCCTACATATTATGGAAGTTGTATAGATATTGAGAAATTGAGTTTAAAATTAAGGGAGATTGATAAGGATATTGTATTAATAGTTGATCAAGCTTGGGGTGCTCATTTTAAGTTTAATGATAAATTTCCAAAATGTGCTACTGATTTTGCAGATATTATTATAATGAGTCCTCATAAAACTTTATCTGCTTTTACCCAAAGCTCTTTTTTACATATCGGGAAATCCTTAGTAAATAAGAAGCCAGATATTATTCCTAAAATAGAACAAACTGTTTTAATGCTTTCTACTACTAGTCCTAATAGTTTGTTACTTTTTTCTATGGATTATACTCAATTTCAATTACATAATCCTAAAATATTTCAAAAATTATATTCCATTGCTTATTTTATAGAGAAAGAAATAAAAAAAATAGATGAAGATATTATTTTAACTTTTGATAAGTTAAAAGGTAAATTAGGGGTTGATGAGCGTGATATTACAAAGATAGTTATTAATCTTTCTAAATATGGTTTATCTGGTTATGAACTAGAAGAGATATTATTAAATAAGTATAAAATACAAGTTGAATTAGCTGATCTTTTTAATGTTATTTTTTTAGTCACAGTAGGGGATAATTATAAAAAAGCTAGGTATCTTGTAAATGCTATAAAAGAAATTGTATATTTATCAAAGAATAATTTTATAAAACCTAAAAATATTTTAAGGAAAATAAAGGAATTACCTGATTGGCCTAAACTTGCTATTACTCCTAGACAAGCTTTTATAGCCAAATATAGGTATGTTAATTTAGAAGAAAGCGAAGGGTTAATCAGTGCCGAATTAATTACTACTTATCCTCCCGGGATCCCTATTATTATTCCTGGTGAAATAATTACTAAAGACATAATAGAGCATATTAAAAATGAGATAAAATTTGGAGGAAAAATAACAGGATTCTCTGATAAAAACTTAAAAAAAATAAGAGTAGTGGAATATTAAAAAAGTAAAAAAAGGGGGGGAAATATATAAATGGAGAAAAGAGTTTTTTCATATTTTTTATTTAATAAAATAAATAAAAATTCTTTAAAAGAGCAATTAAATGGAGATCCTTCTTCTTTATTTCATAAAATTTATTCAAATTTTACTAATATAAAAGATATCTTAAAAATTGATTTTAAGGTATATCTTTATAAGATTTTTCCAATGAGTTATAATGTAGATTTTATGGTATGGTTAGCTTTTGATTTTGAAAATGAGGATATTTTAAGTTTAGTTAATGATGAGATTTTTAAAGTGTATTTAAATATAGGGGATAGTTTTGAATTAGTGGATGTGTTATGGGGTTTTACTAAGCCTTCTATTTATTCAAAAGCTACAAAATCTACTCAAGAAATAGATCCATTTAGTAATAATAGAAAAAAATTTTTAACAGTTTATCCGTTTGTTAAGACTTCTGAATGGTATTTACTAAAGCAAGATACTAGGCAGGGTATGATGAATGAACATATAAGAATAGGAAAACAATATCCAGAAATTTTACAATTATTACTTTATTGTTTTGGTTTAAGTAATAATGAGTTTGTAGTTGTTTACGAGATGGATAGTATAGTTTTATTTGAAAAATTAGTTTATGATTTAAGACAAAGTGAAGCAAGGAAATATACTTTAAGAGATACTCCTATTTATACTGGGATTTATCTTGATATGAATCTATAAGATGTCAAAAAACAATTTAAAAAAGAGTAATCTTGATAAAAATAAAGATAATAGTAATTCGATATTATTTATAGTTGAATCTCCTACTAAATCTAGGACTATTTTATCTATATTAAAGAGTTTTAATTATAAAGCTAATGTTGTAGCTACTTTAGGGCATATTAAGGATTTGCCTATTAATAATTTAGGAGTTAAAATAGAAGAAAATTTCAAACCTATTTTTTTATTTTTACCTTATAAGAAGAAAATTATACAAAATATTTTAGGTAAAATAAAAGAAGGAATTAAGGTAATTTTAGCGACTGATCCAGATAGAGAAGGAGAAGCTATTGCTTTCCATGTATATAATGAAATAAAAAATTATATAAAATCAAAGAACATTAAGAATATACAAATAAAAAGGGCTTTTATAAATGAGATTACTTATAATGGTATAAAAAAAGGTTTGGAGAATTTAGGGGATATAAATTTATCGATGGTTATTAGCCAGTTTGCTAGAAGAGTTTCAGATAGGTTAATAGGTTATAAAATTAGTCCTGTTTTATGGGGAACATTTAGGTTAAAAGGTTTAAGTGCGGGTAGAGTTCAAACTGCTACTTTAAAACTAATAGTTGATAAAGAAAAAGAAATAATTAATTTTAAACCAAGAAAATATTATATTTTTAAATTACTTGTTGAAATAGAAAATAAAAAAGTAGAATTTGATTTAGTTAATTCTAAAAAGGAATTAATAAGAGTTTTTGAGGATGAAAAGGAAAAATTGACTTTAGTAAAAAATGAGCTAAATAAAATAATTAATAAAGAGATTGAGTTTCATATTTCAATAGAAAGTAAGGAAATAAAGCCTTTACCTCCTTTAAAAACTTCTACTTTACAACAGGAGGCTGCTAAATTAGGTTTTAGTGCTTCTAAAACTATGCTCATCGCTCAGAAATTGTTTGAAGGAATTAAAATAAAAGATAAACATATTGGATTAATAACTTATCATAGAACTGATAGTATAAGAGTAAGTAAAGAGGGAATGGAATTAGCTAAGAAAATATTAGGGGATATAAAGATTCATAGATTTAGTGATAAATCTATGTTTGATGCTCATGAAGCTATTAGAATTACCTATGATATTGATTTAAATTTATTAAGAAATTATTTATCTCCTGATGAATTTAAAATTTATTTACTAATTTATAATAGATTTTTAGCAGCTTTTGATTATGAAGCTAAATATTATTACCAAATGATTAGAAGTAAGGATTTATTTAATTTAGTAAATAGTAAAGTTAATTTATTTTATGAAGCAGCTAAGATTTATTTTGAGGGTTTTTTAAGGTTCTTACCTAATTATATAAAAAATTTTTCCATTTTTAATAAAGATTATATTAATCTAAAAGAGGGAAAATATTATTTTAAAGTTATTGATTTTAAAGTAATAAAAAAAGAAGAAAGTTATCCTAGTAGATATACTGTAAGCAGTATAATAAAGAGGATGGAGGAAACAGGTATAGGTCGGCCTTCTACTTATGCTTCTACTATTAATACTTTATTAAAAAGAAATTATATCCAAATTAAAAAGAATATTATTTATCCTACGGAGTTAGGTATTAAAGTTTGTGATTTTTTAATTAATAAATATGGTAATTTATTAGATGTGGATTTTACTTCTCTTTTGGAATCTAAGTTAGACGATATTGAAAAAGCTGATCAAAATATAGCTAGCAAATTTTATATCCAATTATTAGAAGATATTTATCAAAAACTATCAAAAAATTCTAAAACATAAGAATCAAATGAATTTTAAATAAAATAAAAGGATTTTTTTTATAAAAAAATAATATTTAAATTAGAAATAAAAATTGAAAATAAGGAATAGAAGTAAAAAAAGATAAATCTAAAAAACTTAAAGATATTTTATAAAATATAGGGAGGCAATTTATGAAAAGGAAATTAGTATTATTTTTATTAGCTGTAGTTTTAATTTTTTCTGTTTTATATTTGATAATATTTAGTTCATGTGGGCCTAATAATTTAGTATTAGCTCCTATTGTTGGAGGAGGAGGGACATTTAATTCCCAGTTACCTTTATTTAGTGTTGGAACCTATAAAATGAATACTCTTTCTTCTTCTGTTAAGCCTGAAGTTTCGTTTGCTTATTTTAATTATACTACTAAACCTTTTGCTTTTTTTGATCTTAATCCTACTAATAATTCATTAATTCCTATTAATATTGGAGGTAGCCAATTTGCTAATCAAGGGAATAAAGTTTTAGTTTTAGGTACTGCTTTTGCTGGTGGGGATACTAATTCTGGATCTGATAGGGATATATTTTGGGTAGGTAAAATTTTAGATCCTAATAATCAATCTAATTGGGTTGATAGTATTAATGTGAGAGGAAGTAATTACATTGTAATTAAAGGGACTAATTTTATTGCAAGGTTTAATTATAATTTTAATAACTTCAATTCTACTTTTGATAGTATAAGTGTTAAAAAAATAGATAATATTAATAATTATACTCTATCTGATTTTCAGGATGTAAATCAAGATTTTAAAGCTATATCTTTTATTAGAGGAAGTTCTAATAATGGATTTTATGGGGTGTTAGTTGGTAGGAACTGTGTTTTTGATTGTATTAGTGATGTTTCTAATGGTAATGATTTTAGGAATATGTATGGTGTAAATAGTAGTAATACTCCTACGGGTAATGATAGGGTTTGGGAAGATGTTTTACCTTTTGATAAAAGTATAAAAAACTTCTTATTAATTGGTCATACTATTGATGAAGGTCCTAATAGTGCTAAATTTAAATATTATTATTCTGATTTTGATGGATGGGGAATTGATATTAATGATGTAGGTTCTTTTACTGGTCCGTTTTATACTTCCGATTATATAACTTTTTTAAATAATAATTCTCTTATTAAAGTAGCTTTTGTAGCTGGTAAAAATGCTTTATTGGGTTATATTAATACTCCTCCTAATCAAAATCAATTTGATATTAACAAAATAGAAGCAATAGATTTAGTTAATAATGGTTTTAATAATGTTAGTTTTTATGGAGTTACTGTTTTAAGAATACCTGGGGATAATGATAGTAATTTTAATGTTAGTGGTATAGCAGTAGGTTATGATTTTGCTTCTAATTCTCCTATTATTTTAAAATTTACAAGAACAGGGGATAAACCTAATCCAAATCCTAACCCTAATCCTTTAGTCAATCCTAATTATAATCTAACTAAAGTAGATATTTCAAATTTGAATTTAGGTAGTGATGTGGTTTTCTTAGATGTAAATAACGTTTTGATTAATGGGGTTAATTATGTTTATGTAGTAGGTATAGATTTAAGTAATTGTCCAATAAAGCCTTATCCTAATGGTACTTTGCCTGGCCTTACAAAATCACTAATATTTCCTGCATCTGCTCCTTTTACTACCACTAATAATGATGTAATAAATACATTAAATAATATGAGAGGAATTTTATTGTATAGTAATAATGGAGGAAATAATTTTAATTTATTGAGTAAGCTATTTATTTATTAGTTGTTAAAGGAATAATTTATTTAAAAAGTATTGAATTAGGTTTTTATGTTTTTAAGGGATAGAGAAAAGGGTAGGTTTTTTTTGATGTTATATACTTCACTAAAGAGCGGGTTACCTTTATATAGGGCTTTACTTATTGTTAAGGATTCTTTAGATGTTTTTTTTAGAGATCTTATTTTAAACTTAGCAGAAGATATCCGAAAAGGGATTTCTTTATATAATTCATTAAATAAAAGAAAGGATTTATTTGAACCTTTAGTATTAAGATTAGTATATATTGGAGAAAATACAGGGAGATTAGAGAGCATATTTTTTTATATTTATAAGTATTATGAAAATAGAAATAAATTAAAATCTAAATTAATTTCTTCTACTATCTATCCTATTTTTATTATGGTTATAAGTGTGATTATAAGTTATTTTGTAATGACGATGGTAGTACCTTCTATTTTAAATCTTTATAATGATATGGATTTAAAAGTTCCTTTTCTCACTAAGGTTGTTGCTAACATAGCTAATTTAATTTCTTTTAAAAATTTAATTATAATATTTTTTATTTTCGTGGTTTTGTTTTTTATTTTTAGTTCCTTTGTTAATAAAAATGTTTTTTTTGAAAAATTAATTTTATCTTTATTAAAGATCAAATTTATAGATAATTTTTATAAGAAGTTTTTTAATAGTATGTTTTTGTATAGTTTAAGTTTATGTATAAAGAGTGGCTTAAGTATGTCTGAAGCTATTAAATATTCATTATTAGTTTTTCCTGATTTTATAACGAATAAATATTTAGGTAATATTTATAAAAGGATAATAGAAGGAGAAGCTTTAAGTGATATTTTATACAATAATAAACAAGTTCCTAAAGTTGTTGCTCATTTTATTAGAACTTATGAAGAAACTGGGAAAATAGAGGTTTTAGATAGTTTATCTGATTTTATGGCTTTTGAAATAGAATTAACTTTAGAATCTTTACTATCTTTACTTGAACCATTACTTATTACTTTTGTAGCTTTATTTACTGTTGTTTTAGCTTTAGCTATTTTATTACCTGTTATTTCTCTTGGTGTTAATTTGGGTATGTAGTAAGTATTTTTTAGTTTTTAATAATAAGAGATTTCTGCTGCGCTAAGAAGATGATATATTTCTTAAGATTATATAAGATGGATAAATTAGTTTAAATTTTTTATGAAGAAGTATAATCTTATTTTTGTTGCTAATGAGTTAGCTAATAATAATCTAAATGGTCCAAATGTTGTTTTTTTTAATTTTATTAAAACTATTTATTTAAATAAAATTGATTATGATAAATTTAATTTTTATTTTTTAGTCCCTTCAAATTTTAAGCTATATGATTTAGATATTAATTTTATTGATTTAACTAAGAAATTAAAAGAAAATAAAGATTTGAATTTTATTAAGCTAAAGAAAAATAATAAATTGGAAATATTTTTAAATTTATTAAGATTAAGTAAATTTGTAAGAGATTATATAATTTTTTATCCAAGGCTAACTTTTTTACCGTTTTTAAATAATCAAATATCTTTTTTGTATGATTTACCTTTAGAAAAAAGTTATATAATGAGTGAAAATCAATTAAAAGATTTTATCGATAAGCAATTTTTATTTAAGAAATTTATTATTAATAATTTAAAATTTATTTTTACTATTTCCAATAGTGTAAGGGAAGATATAATTAAGTTTTTAGGGATTGATAAATTAGATTATGTTTATTTGGGTGTTGATCATGAAGTTTTTAAACCACTAAAAATAAATGAAGTAAAAAAAAATTTAGAAAAGTATAATTTAAGATTTAAAAATTACTTTTTTTATCCTGCAGGTAAATTATGGTTTAGAAAAAATATTATTAATTTATTATTAGCTTTTCATAAATTGATTAATAATTCATCTTATAAAGGTATAGAGTTAGTTATAACTACTAATAATTATAATGATTTAAGAGATAAATATGTCTATCAAGTAAGGGAAGTAGTAAAAAAATATAATTTAGGGGAAAAGGTAAAGTTTTTATTTGTGGATCCTAAAGATTTAATTAGTTTATATAATGGAGCAATAGCAGTAGTTTTTAGTTCTTATTATGAAGGCTTTGGATTACCTATCTTAGAGTCTTTGGCTTGTAAAATTCCTATTTTATTTTCTGATATACCTGTTTTCAATGAGATATTCCCTGAAAATCCTTTTAAATTTAAACCTAATAGTATTGAAAATATTTATTTTACATTTACTAATTTTTTAGATTTATATTTAAAGAAGGAAGAAGAAAGGATAAATAGAATAATAGAATTAGGTTATAAAAAGATATTAAGTTTTACGTGGGATAATACAATTAAAAATTTGCTAAGTAAAGTAAAGCAGAATATATTTAAGGAGTGAAAAGTTATGGATAACAAAACAGTTTCATTTGATAATACAAAAGATGAAAAATGGTATATTATTGATGCTAAAGATAAAATATTAGGTAGATTAGCTTCTAAAGTAGCTTACATTTTAATTGGTAAAAATAGGATAACTTATAGTCCAGATAGAGTTGGAGGTAATTACGTTGTTGTTATTAATACAGATAAAATAAGAGTTACTGGTAAGAAATTAGTTCAAAAAAAATATTATAGACATTCTGGACATTTAGGTAATTTAAAAGAATTTAATTTAAAATATATGCTTGAAAGAGATAGTAGAAAAGTATTAGAATTGGCGGTTTTGAAAATGCTACCCAAAAATAAATTAAGAAAAAGATTGATAAAAAGATTAAAACTTTATAAAGATTCAAATCATAAACATACTAATCATAATTTGATACAGGTGGTGATATAAGATGCGTAACATTATGTACTACGCTACAGGTAGAAGGAAAGAAAGTACAGCAAGGGTATTTTTAAAACCTGGTAAAGGTGAAATTTTTATAAATGGAAAACCTTTAGATGAATATTTTAAAATGAGGGAAGCTTATAGAATAAAAGTAAGAAAACCTTTAGAAGTTTTAGGAATTTTATCAAAATATAGTGTTAATGCTTATGTAAAAGGTGGAGGAACTACAGGACAAGCTGATGCGGTTAGCTTAGGTATTGCTAGAGCTTTAGCATCTATTTCTGATGAGTATAAAAAGATATTAAGGAGCTATGAATTATTAACAAGGGATTCTAGGGAAGTTGAAAGAAAACATTATAACAGACATAAAGCTAGAAAAGCGCATCAATGGCATAAACGATAATTTTCTTATTATTTAACTTCATCTAATTAAGGAGAAGGGTTATGGGGGGTATAAAAAATAAAGCAACTCTAAAAAAGGTTTTTATTATTGCTATTATTTTATCTATTTTTTCTTTAGTGATTATTAACTTTACTAAGTATAAAAAAGAAGATAATGAATATATTAATTATAAAGATAATAATTTTTCTAAAAAGATTGATTTTTCTAAAAAATCTACAGATGTTATTTTAGTCAATTATCAAAATGAACTAATCAATAAAGATAGTATTGAAAAATTTTATAATTTTATTTTAACTCTAAAAAACAATAAAAATTTTCATTATGAATTTAGAAGACAAATAGAAAAAAGAAATTTGATAGATATTTTAATTGATAAAGAAGAATTTAGAACAATTTTATTGAGTATAAATAATAAAGATTATTTTGATAAAAATACTCTAAATTCAATAGATAAGGAATTTGGAAGTTTTGATAATTTTAGTGATTTATTTTATTATTTTTATGTTTCTTTATTTATAGCACAGATAGAAGATAAAATTCCAGATCTAAAAAAATATGAAGAATCTTTAGAAGATAAACTTTATAAAATAAAACCTCAATCTTTAGAAGAATTAAAGCAAAACTTAAGTAAAATTCAGGATACTAATGAAAAACAGAAAATAGAAGAATTAGTAAATGAATTATCAAAAAATAATTATAAAGTTTCTAAAAAAACTCAAATAAAGTTACTTGAAGAAAAGATAAATGAAGTTAAAGCGATACTAAATTTGTATAATAGTTTAAAGGATAAGGATTATTATAAGTGGGTAGTAGATAATAAGCAAGAAATACTAAAGGAATTAAGATATTGATTTTATAATATTGATTTTATAAAATATATGGAGAGGTGATTTAGTAAATGCCAGTATATGTTTATAGAGCAAAAGGACCTGATGGTAAAGAATCTAAGGGGGAGATAACTGCTAAGAATGAAATGGAAGCTAAAACTCAGTTAATACGTCAGAGATTAACGGTTTTATCTTTAGAACCTAAAAAAGAAGGATCAAAAACTTTAAGTGGTATAGCTGCAGTCTTTAAACCAAAAGTTAATCAGCAAGCATTAACTGTTTTCTCAAGGCAATTTGCTACGATGATAAATGCGGGTTTATCTTTAGTTAGAGCTTTAGATATATTGGCTGAGCAAAGTGAAGATAAATTACTAAAAGCTGCTATTGCTGAGGTTAAAAAGGATGTAGAAGGAGGTAAATCTTTATCTGCTGCTTTAGCCAAACATAGACATATTTTTAGTGATTTATATATATCTATGGTTAAAGCAGGAGAAATTGGTGGTATGCTTGATGAAGTACTTGATAGGTTGGCTAATTTTATGGAAAAAGATTTTCAACTTAAGAAAAAAGTTCAATCTGCTATGACTTATCCCGCTATGATACTTGTCTTAGCTATTGGTATAGTTATCTTCTTAGTTACTTATATTTTACCTACTTTTGTTAATTTATTTAAGGAAATGGATGTAAAATTACCCCTATTAACTCAGGTATTGATTAGTGTTGTAGAAGCTTTAAAGAATCCGGTGGTAGTTGTCGGATTAATAGTTTTATTGATATTTGGGGGAATAGGTTTAAGTATTTATTATCAAACTCCTGTAGGTAGAAAACAAATAGATTTAATAAAATTAAATATTCCGGTTTTTGGCTTATTAAACAAGAAAGTAGCGGTTAGTAGATTTGCAAGAACATTAGGTACTTTGTTATCTTCTGGTGTATCTTTAATGGCATCTTTAGAAATAGTTTCTCAAGTTTCTGGTAATGCTGTAATTGGTTCTGCTATTGAGAGTGTTAGATCAAGGTTAAGGGAAGGTGAAAATCTTTCAGGACCTCTAAGTGAAACAGGGATTTTTCCTCCAATGGTTACTCAAATGATAGCAGTAGGTGAAGAAACAGGTAATCTTGATACTATGTTAAATAAAATAGCTGATTTCTATGATACTGAAGTAGAATATACTTTATCTTCTTTAACTTCATTAATAGAACCAATAATGATAGTAGGAATGGGTGGAATAGTTGGATTTATAGTATTAGCAGTATTTATGCCTCTTTACCAACTCATTACTGCTAGCTTCTAATTTATATTATTGCTATGTATATTATTAATTATAAATTAACTAATTTTATGTATAGATATCTGTTAGTAAGTATATTATTAATCTTATTATTAAATATAAAATCTGTTTATTCAACTGATGAAATAGGAGTTAATGCTTCTTCTCCTTCTTATAATAATACTTCTGGAATAACTCAAAATTATATCGGACCTATTAATAATCTTTGGATGTATGATTATAATATTGGACTTTTTATATTTGATAATAATCCTTTAACTGATACAACTATTTTTAATAATAATAATTTTTTAAATACAACAGCAAGTTTTAGTGGTAATATAGGTGGAAGATCAGGTACTGGTAATTTTCTAAATATATCAAGCTGGAACGGATACTTATGGAGAAATCCCCCTAATCTAAATTCTAATGCTTTTAATTATGGCAATATTTCTTCTACTTTGAATCTTAATAATGTTAATGTACTAGATAGTGAGGGAATGAATTTTTTAAATCATTCTATTTATTTTCCTAATGTAGTTAATTCTAATTTTTATAATTATGTTAATATCAATAATGTTTGTAATGTATCAAATTCTTTAAATATTGTTAATATATATAATTATGCTGTATATGCTTTTAATCCTGGGGACTTAAGACTAGAAATAGGAAAAATAGTCTAAAAAAAGATATGGAAATGAATAATAATTTAAATAATTTAAAAAGTATATTATTTTTACCAGTTGA
>Ga0080004_1144741_pt1 | contig 16952 bp, 16 predicted proteins | sample WasSprMetagenome_FD_69207 | JGI IMG/M metagenome (GOLD analysis project Ga0080004, IMG submission 69207) | Sulfidic aquatic microbial communities from Washburn Spring, Yellowstone National Park, USA - WS (SPADES assembly) (version 2) | ecosystem: Environmental > Aquatic > Thermal springs > Hot... | reverse complement strand
AGAGGTAGGGAGCGCAGAAGGGTTGAAGACATCTACAACAAGCTTGCTAACCAGATAGTTGATGAACGCGCGCGTAATATGTGGGGGGAAAATTAAACCCGAATGGGTATAGGCAGATGAAGTGCAGAAAATGCAGTCTGAAGCAGGATAGGGACATAATAGCTGTGAGAAATCTACTCCACAGATGCCAGATGGATGTGGGGGCTTCATCCGTTCACCCCGAAGGCCCTCCCATGAAAGGAGGAGGGAAGGGATGAAAGTTAATGCTAGACCAGAACGGTAACTTCTTATGCTAGGCTTAGGGGAGGTGTCTATGGAGAGTGGAGGAGGTGGAATTATTCCACGCATTTCTGCCATTCGGCATGTAAGATAGCTCTAGCGATGTTGAAGACGTATAGGAGGAAACATAGGGATGGCATGTCTGAGGCTAGGAAGCTCTTCATGCAGCTTGACCTGATGCTCTACAAGTTTTATGGGGGTACTGTCAGGATTTCCGTCAAACCTAGAAAATTCATCTTCATAAAACTCAAATATGGTGAATACCAGCGGAAGTTTATAGAAACCTGGTATTTAGCAGTAGATTTATAAGGATGCAGGTATAGTGGCTTAAGGTGGGTTTATGGGGGATGATGAAGAACTTGAAATGATAAAATATAGGAAGCTGAAGAATCTGATGAGGGGGAGCTCTGAGGAGCAGAAACAAGCATTAGATAAGCCTGTTGAAGTTACTGATAGTAATTTTATGGAGGTTATTCAAAGAAATCCTCTTGTCGTAATTGATTGCTGGGCGCCATGGTGTCTTCCATGCCATATGGTTGCGCCAATCATAGATGATATGGCGAGGAACTATGCTGGAAGAATACTGTTTGGAAAGCTAAATGTTGATGAAAACCAAATAGCTACTGAGCATTTTCAAATAATGAGTATTCCTACTCTACTAATATTTAAAAATGGGAAGCTTGTGGATAGAGTTGTTGGAGCAATACCGAGACGTTTACTTGAGCCAAAAATAACACAATACCTCTAACTATTGTAGTTAACCGGTATCAGTTTTAAGTCGACTTGAAATCAGATTGTTAAGTTATGATTGAAGAGATTTGTTAAGCTTTCTGCAAGATGATACTCTGTTCAGCTGTATTGGGTTTGCTTTGATATTTTGAAGAAGTTTACTATTCCATGACATCTACATGCAGTTCCAACAGCTACCTTAGACCTATAGCTGTTGATAAATTCACTTAGAAATGTATAGATTATCTCTCCTTGAATTCCTCCAATGTTTGGATTGATTAGATGGCTTTGGAAAATCTTTGGGTAGGATATGTTGCTTATAGCTTGCTCAAGTAGAAGGTACATTGGTGTTTTCTTAGCTCTACCTGTTACTGGACAGGTTTCAGGCTGTATGCATGGAGTTCTACATTTCAACCCCTTCAACATATAGCTTACTACAATAACACAGTCTTCAATATTTACATCTAGAATCACATCATCCAGCATCCCACCCTCTAAAACCATACTTACTGAGGAGAAATCCGGATTAACACTAAATCCTTTAGATTCAAGATATGATTTAAAGAATCTACCTATAAAGTTGCCTGGCACAGTTGGAACAATAATATCAGGCATTACTCCACTTCTAACCATTTCAATAAGATAGTCAACACAGTCATGAACCACCAGATATGCTTCACCATCGTTAGGGCTAACTATGGTAAAAGTATTAATTACCTTATCAGCATACTTACCAACCCTACAATTCTCATCAATATCAGCAACAACTATTTTAGCCTTTGTTTCCCTCAAGGATCTAACAGCAATAGAGCCGAAATATCCACCTCCAGCTATAAATACAAGCCTTCCTCTAAGATCCATGCCTACCTAGCTGGTGTAAGCAAACTTAAATATAAATCTTAGTAGCTTCTTAATAATCATCAAATTCACGGAGAACCTATACTATGGATGCGGCAACTTAGGATGTTAAATATAATATGTTAAGTTACCACATACAGTAGCGGGGTGTGTCCAAATATATATGAACTTTTCGCAATTTTATAGGTAAGTCTGATTTGGAACTGGTGAACTGCTAAGTAGCAGTTGGACACGCCCCATGGCGGCACAACATTTATAAGATTAATAATAAGTCTGAAGTGTCTTCCAGTTTGGTTAGTAATTCTAATTGGAGTCTAAGTTTAGAAATTTCTTAGTTGGAGGCTTATACTTAATTTAACCTTGTAAGCCCATTATACATAAGATTGTTTATTAATCCGTACCGGTTTGTGGTGGATAGCATGATTGTTGAAGAATTGAGCCGTACAAATTAGAAAAGCGTATGGTTAGTTTATGAATTGTCTATAGTATTTAGCTAAAGTTCTTTCCACTGCTGTTTTCCATGTTAGGCATCTGCCCGCTTATGTTGAATTTGTATTCTCTCTATCCTCAAGCAGATTAACTATAATGTATACTCAAAGAAGTCTGTAGAAAAAGTTATGCGAAATACTATACTCAACATGTTTCTATCATTGTGTTTTCTCGATTATGTTTGTTACTTACAGATTAGCTATACTCTCTACTGGGAAATTGTTTATTTACGTGGTTTGCTAATGATTGCTAAGTATTTATCTAAGCTTATCAATTCCTCCAGATATGTGGTGAATTACTGTTTCATCAAGATTGTTATTGCCTCCTAAGATGTATTGGCATCATAACCAACGAATAGGTAGCAGAATAGAAGCCTTCAGATTTTATTAGATTAGTAGAATTTGGAGTGCTCTATTTTCAGTTCTTTAAGCTTCTCTTCTCTAGGTTTACCTGTTTCCGGATCCCATCCTCTAAGCTTAAAATATTCAGACACCATTCTATCTATTACTTCCCTATCTAGTTTTTTACCTTTATTAGGACCGTCGGGTAGGGCTTCATCATAGAATCTATCCGGATATCTGTATTCATCTCTTGTCTCCCCCATCGCTATATTCATTTCCTTCTGCATGCTGATTATCCTGTCAGCCACCTTCATAACTTCCTCCGGTGAAATATTTATTCCGGTTGTGGCTTTGTAAAGCTTTGAAATTATTGTTGGACCCATAGTGCCGAGAACAGGGGGTCTTATACATATACCGGCTGAGTTGTATATGCTTATCAGGTTTTCAGACCATACAGTCATAACGGGTATGTTTATGTATTCCCCATCATTTATAAATGCCCTACTCTTAAATTCCTCAATCATATCTAACTGATCTATAACCTCTCTTCTCACGCCGCATGCTTCAAGCCAATACTCATCCTTAGGCTGTGGAAGCTTGAAAAGTTCTACTGGAGCTCTTACCCTTAAATGGTCTCCCCCACGAATATTTGTTAAGTATCCGAAACACCATACACCCCATCTACCTCTCGGGTCTCTAAAAGGTATTTCAAGACCCTTTATGTGGAATGCGTATTTCTCACTTCCCCTCCCAACTATTTGGGATGCTCTTTTCACACCTTCAGCAAGTATATTACCTATTCCTCTTCTATACGCTGTGTCTTCAAGCAGCTTCAAAACAGCTTCTTCATCACCCCATTTAAGCCTTAACCCTCCAGTATCATCCATGCTTAGAATACCTCTTTCAAAACATTCGAAAGCCCATGCAATAACGGATGCTGATGAGCAGCAATCCAATCCAAGCTTTGAGGCTACCTCTGTACACTTCATTATCTTGTCGAAGTCTGTAAGTCCTAGTTTGGCTCCAAACTCAAGAACCCATGTAACCTCTAAGTCTTTAAGTTTAAGACCCTTATACCCTCCTTCAGGTACTTCAACCCAGTGAGCGCATGCAATCGGGCATGAAATACATGATATCCCCTTCTTCTTGTATTTATGTAGATTCTCCCTTAAGCATCTCTCCCATCCATCTATTGTTCCATACTGAAAGTTTTTTGCTGGAAGTATTCCCTGCGAACTATAAGCATCGCTAGCTACCAGTGTACCGTAGGTTCTCCAAAGGTTAAATAGAGGGTAGGATGTAATTCTACTATAGGCTTCACTGCATGCCTCCTCATATTCCCTCACGTTAGCTATACTAATAGGTTTATCCCCTACTACAGCTATTGCCTTAACGTTTTTAGATCCTAAAACAGCTCCTAAACCACATCTACCCCAAGCATCGTAGTAATTATTCTCTATCGATGCATATCTAACCATGTTTTCTCCAGCTGGACCTATAGATGCAACCTCAACATCTCCATAATCCCTCCTTAAAGAATCTGCAGTACTCCAGCAGTCAAAGCCTTTAAGATGCTCCGCACTCCTAATATTAACCTCACCGTTAATAATTGAGATATAGCTCAGCTTCTCAGCCTTACCGCTAATTATTAAGATATCAATACCTGAAGCCTTCAACATAAAGCCCCAGAAGAGACCTGAATTTGAGGTCCCAAATCTCCCGGTAATAGGGGATTTAGCTGAAGCCTCACATCTAGAAGCTGTAGGAATACTAGTACCTACAAAAGCTCCTGGGCTAAACACAACTATATTCTCCGGACTTAGGGGATCTATGTTTGGAGGTAGTTGATCCCATAGTATCTTCGTGTTAAACCCTAAACCGCCAATATAGCTTCTACACCATTCAAGCGGTAAATCATAGCTTCTAACCTCATTCCTCGATAAATCTATCTTAACAATTCCGCCTACATATCCATACATGTACTACACCTCTTCAATCTTTAAAGCATTGAAGAAGCAGGATTTAACACATATCCCGCATCTAGTACATTCAGGTGTGAAGAAAGCCTTAAATCCTCCATTTCTCTCATCTCTAGAAATCCTTACTCTACTCATATTTAGGCTGAATACTTTATGATATGTAAATGAACATGTTAACATACAGGTACAGCAGCCACTACATCTCTCCTCGCTAAACAATATGTTCCTAACCATAAATAGTCAACCTATTGAATACTATAACTTATAAATCTACCGCTAAATCATGAAGACTTTCAACATCTTTAAATTACAATTATGTATCGCCGGATTCTTCCAGGGTAGTGAATTTATTATTAGGTTAGCTGAAGCCCACTCTACTAAGCTGCTAAGCATAGATTGAAGATGATAGCTTCAATTCTTAAAACTCTATATCCGCTAATACTCTAGCGTTGAGAAGCTGTTTAAGCTTAAGTTGGCGGAATATGGTTTCGGCAGTAAAGAATAAATGGATTTATGCTGGTAGACATTATGAATTCCTATGAAAGAGTTATGAACATTCTTATGGGGAGAGTTGGGGATATTGATAGGATTCCATGTGTAAATACTGTTAGTGTTGCAACAATAGATTTTATGAAGGCTACAAATGCTTACTGGCCTGAGTCCCATAGGGATCCTGAGAAAATGGCTAAGCTAGCTTCAGCAGCTCATAGAATATGTGGATTAGATAATGTAAGCCTACCGTTCGATATGCTGCTTGAAGCTGAAGCTCTCGGTGTTAAGGTAGAGTATCCTGAAGGTAGGATTCAACACCCCTACGTTAAGGAGTTTTCCATGGAGCCCTTCAAGATACAGATCCCTAAGGATGTAGTTGATGCTGGAAGAGTTCCTGTTGTTTTAAGAGCTATAAGGATTTTGAGGAGGGAGTTTGAGGGGAAGACTCCTATAAACGTGTATTTAAACCCTCCATTCACATGTGTAAGCAGCTACGTGGTAGGTATTGTAAGGTTTTTCACTTTGATGAGGAGAAGCCCTAATAAAGCACATGAAATCCTAAAATCATTATTAAGCTTCTTCATAGAGATGGCTGAAGCCTACGAGGAGGCTGGAGCTAACATCATCACATTTCATGAAATGGGAGCTACAACAGTTCCCCCAATATACTTTGACGAGTTTATTACCCCATACCTAAGGGAGATCGTTAAGCATTTAAAAACCCCAACAGTTCTTAATGTTTGCGGCTTAGCAAAACCTATAATAGTTAAAATGGTTAATGTTGGATGTTCAGCTATAGCAGTTGATGAATTAACGCCGATAAAGCATGCAAGAGAGGTTGTGGATAGTGTAAAGATAAACTATCCAGTTATAGGTAATATCTCCCCGGGGAAAGTCCTCCTCCCAGGACCTATAAGCAGAATTATGGAGGAGGTAGGTAAATGTATAGGTGATGGTGTAAGCATGGTTTCACCAGGCTGCGACTTTCATCTAGAAACACCAATAGAGCATATTAAGGTACTAGTAGATGCAACAGTAAAGTATGGTTCTCAACGATAACCGCCATGTAAAGCTGCAGCCACCTTCCACCTCTAAATGCTCAAACCATTAATAAACATAGAAAAACATTCATAGCTAGCTGAAACACATATTATATAGGTTTAGTAAGTAGCATGAGAATAGATAATTAGTAGAAATTATAATACGAACGCCATCTACTGGAAAAACTATGTCAACGTGCGCGCATACGCGCGTTCTGGCTTATAATTTTAGCGGAAACTGTTTTGAGTCTTTTACGCGCGCGTCGCGAAGACTTACTTGCAGGTGCTGGAATAAAGGTGGGTACCCCTAAGATAACCGCAACCACCATTCCAACCCAATAATACAATTTCAACAAACTCCACCTTGATAATATTTTAAGCATATTTATAAATCTTCAACTTAAAACCTTAATATTTGCCTTATCATAAATCTCCTTTAGCTTCTCTGGGCTAAAATCTGTGTAGTGCCTTGTAAGATACTTCTTGGAACATGGGCAATATCCTAGCAATTAGCTTAAATTTGAATTACATGTAAGAATAAAAGGAGAAGAAAGTAACTTCTTCACAGATAAAGAGGAAAAATCATCAGATAATAATCATACAAAATGGGTGTTTATTCGAACTTCTCGCTCGTATACTTTCAGAATTCGTATCGATTTAACAAATTCGCATTTTTGTGCCTTAACTATTTGTTTTAAAATTGTTTGAATCTCTTCTTTTGATATCTTATTTTTGTTTTGAAGAAGCTTATCCAGAATATCATTCCATTTTTTCACGGGGTATTTTTCTATATCTATGTAAAGTTTTATGAGGTTTATCTCTGCCTTGATAAGCTCTGGCCTAACAATATCTAAAGGTAGTGAATTAGACATGAAGGGTCGTATATGCGATATGTACAAAAAGCTTATATAGCGGATTTAATATCCAATCCTCAACTGGTAAGTCTCTTTTTTCTAATTCACTTTTTATATAATTCTTTATCATTGTTTCAACTCTGCTAACGAATTCTTCCGGTATTTCATAGCTTTTCAACAATAATCTCAGCTCTTCCTTAACTGATGTTTCATCTATACTTAAATATTTTGTAAGCTCATTCACAGATATTTCTCGGAATTTGATTACGGGTGGTTTTAATTCAAGTGGCCAATGCCATTGTGGATGCATTGGAATTTGGGAAGTATATTGCACAGAGGGTTGAGTTCGTGTATATAGAGGATCGAAGCTAGGAGGCAACCATCTATGATGAACTATGTTCCCTGTTAAAGTATAAACATCAGGCTTACTCATTTGAAAGGGTTCTACTTCTCTTTCAGAGCTACTTCCCGTTATCGTCACAGATTGAATTATATAATAAGGATCTCCTGTTTCGCTGTATTTGCCTTTTACTCTGTAAACATGTGTAATGACTATTTTTGTCTTTATTTTTTCTCCATTCTCTAATTCATAAATATTCCATTGCGGATCATAAATGGTTTTATCGATTTCTACCTCCTCTTTATCTAATTTTAATGCATCGGTTGGAGGTGGGAGGGGCAAAGTCGGTGTTCCTTTAAGATTTTCAGGACTGCTTACTGCTACTATGTTTTGTCCGTTAAATACAAGAATCTTTTTACCATCTGGACCCACTTGATCTGTTTCAAAAACTTTAATTAGGACTGGCTTCACTCTAAGCACAGAGCCGTCTTTCAGCTTATAAATGAACCAGTCTTCTTTAATGATTTTAAATTCGAGTTCCTTAACAAGTCGGGGAGGTGTAGGTAAGAACATAACAGTACTTCACCACTCTTCACTGCTACTGTAAGTTATAAATTTTTAGCTTAAAACTTTGAGGTTGGCTTTATCGTAAATTTCTTTTAGTTTCTCTGGGCTAAAATCCGTGTAATGTCTTGCTAATACGCTTCTTGGAACTCTTCCACAAAAAGTGTCAATATATCTATCTGGGACTCCTAATTTCTCCACTTCTTGGCAGAACCAATCCCTCAAGCCCTCACCTTTAGGTTTATCCTGGATTTTTCTTGAGCAGCCCTTCATTTCCTCTTAAATAAGTTGGTGTTAAAGGGAAAGAGCTTATCTGATTTAGGTCCTCTTTTGTCCTCCTCCTTTAGGTAAAGCTTCAACATTTCCTCAGCTCCTCTATTAAAGAATGAGATCCATGACTTCTTTGAGGAGCCCTGATGGCAGTTTGGCTTCAGCATCCTCGTTTTAAAATCAACATCACTCATCTTCAAGCTGAGCAACTCCCCCTTTCTTAAACCGCTTGAAGCAGCAACTAGAAAGAATGCCTTCATTTTAAGGCTTGGTATTACCTCATAGAATCTCTTTAAATCCTCTTTACTGAATATTTCCTTTTGCTTTGGCAGAGGATGGGGAAAACATAGCTTAATGCTAATTCGGGCTTTTTAATAAATCTTGAGAAATGTCTTAAAGCCTTAAGTATGTTTGAATATCTGGAAGGGCTTTTTGATTCCTTCACCGACTTCAAAAACAACCTTATCCCATCTTGATCCAACGATGTATGCTTCAAAACATATTTAATTGTCCTCACATAATCTCTAGCAGTTCCCTTAAATAAACCCTTTTCAAGAATTAAGTAATCCTCAAACAATTCTAAAACATTCTCCATTCTCAAACCGGAAGCTAAGATTCCGCTATTCTTTTTGGCGCTGGTGGAGTAGAGCTAACTCCCTCCACCAAAACTTCTACGAGAATTGATGCCTCCAAGAGATGTTACATATACTATAGAAGATGTTAAGAAGTTTATTGAAAGAATAAGGAAGCTTCTGTAACACATGCTGAACAACGTTAAAAGCATAAACCTAATGCATGAATCTTTTCTTTTGCAGAACAATATTTCTTCTAATAAATAATAGCCAATATTTCTCGAAGGATGAATAGTCTTGGTTGATCGGGTAGCATACGATACATCTAACACTGCAACTTCAAGAAATAATGAAATACTCCTCTAAGGACTTAACAACTTAAAAATATAGTTCAAAATTGGTATGAATTAGGGAGAATATTTTCCGTTTTACTGCATGAATGAAATTGCGAATTTCGAAATTAAGCCACAAAGCTAAACATCCAACAGACTTACTAAATCATTAATAATAAATACAGTAATAGCATAGATTAAACTAATTATTTAATCAGCATTAGTAACATGAAAAATGAATTGACAAATACACTACAGGAAATAATCCATCTATCCTAACATGGGAAGTACCTACTTCCACCATTTTTTTACGTGAAAAACAATAATTATAATTGCACAAGTAGTAATAGTAAGAATGTATGTAGGAATCCATCTTTTAAGTTCGTTGAGAGATGGAAATCTTCCATAAACCATATAAGTCCCAAGAATAGGAGATGAAAGCCAAAAAAGGATTGCTGAAGATAAAAAGTAAATTAGAGGTTTATATTTAGGATCCACCATAGTAAGCACATCCCTTATAGGATTTAGTACAACATATAATAAATAGAAGAAGCAATATATATTACTGATAAAAATATTCTGAAAGGAATTAGTAGTATTGTTAGCTAACTTATAGTCTTTAAATATGGTGGAGGTTAATAGTGTTAAACAGGATGTATTCAGCAGCTCATAATTATCTTAGATTAGTATTAAGCATTATTGAGAAGAGTGATTAAGTCTTGGTGGTTGTGGAGTGGGCTAGTGTTTTACGGTTTAATTTCCTTAAACCATTCCGGCTCTCTAAATTTCCTGTAGCAAGCCAAGCATATCTTGTTCTTAGGCGTATCACCCCTTAAAACCCTCCTAATACAGCAGAGAGTTCTTGAGAATAAGCTTGAATCTAAAGATATATAGTGAGTTCTATTTTCATGTGTGCAATAAGTTATGTTTCCCCTTGCTTTTCCACGAATAACTTCCTTCAGTATCCCTTTTATTGATCTTTCTATTGGGGGTGATGCAAGCTTAAACATGAATTGAGGTTTCTTTCCCTCCATTCTCGCTAAACCAATTTTTGCAAATCCTCCAACCTCAGGGGTATAGTTAAGTCTCAGCTTCAGTGCATTAACAATCCTCTCATCACCTATCTCATTCTTTAGGTAGTTGATTACATGGTCAAAACATCCCATACATAAACTGAAATCCTTAACTGGAATTCCATTACCTCTTTTAAACCCATAGAAGTAGGTTTCCTCCTTTCCTCCTTGCTGAACCTCCTTGGTGATAACCATTGTTCTTCTGCATAAGTCGTCTGGAGGCTTAACTATTTCGAGTAGCTTCTCCGCTAAGTTTAATGCATCCTTGATGTTTATGTAGAGCATGGCCCAATTGGACCATTTCTCAGGTCCAACTTGACGAATTGATGTTCTCTCAATATGGTAGCTTTCAGGTTTAATTATGAGCCTTATCTCTCCCTCATCTAATTCAACCTCAAGTAGGCACCTCTCATCAGGGATTATGTAGGCTTCCCCCCCATCCCTAATAGTCTTCTCCCAGCCCAGATCTCTATAGCTATTCACGTAACGTGATGGATTAATTAGCCTCTCAATAGTTATTGGGGGCTTCTCAGAAATCCAGCCTCGAAAATTAGCATATATTATTGGGAGTGGAGTTGGCTTAGGAACCTTAAAGCCAGCCTTTATAAGTTCTTCCTGAAGCTCAAGAGATCCTGGAAAGTAGATTTGAAGAGATTCAACCTCATATTTTCCAATATGCATGTATTACAACTCTATACCTCTAATTAAGGGTTTGTTTCCTATTATTTGCAGTGCCTCTTTGAGCTTTCACCTTCTCCTGTAGGAAGGTTCTTAGCCTCTTAGCATCATCCCTAATCTTGTATTCAATAGTGTCTCCGGTTAATGTTGTCTGCCAATATCCAACCTTCTCCAGAATAATATCCTTAAGCTCCAAGTCTATCTCATATCCGTAGCTGTTTCTCCCAAGCTCCTTAGCAACCTTCATAGTTGTACCTGATCCTAGGAATGGATCCAGAACGGTTTCACCCTTAAATGAGAACAGCTTTATTAGTCTTCTCGGTATCTCCTCCGGGAAAGCAGCTATACCCTCCTCAAGTCTTCCCCTTAATGGAAGTACGTTTGTTATATCCCAAACAGTTAAGTACCATTTCTCCCTATTAAAAAGCTCAACATCTATTTTTGACTCTTCAAGAACTTCATCACTCATGCTTTTTACGTATGAGTAGTTGAAGTTACCCTTCTGGAAGATTATTATCTCCTCGTAGATGTTGTCGGGATGGAAATACATCGGATATGGATGCTGAACTAGTATTCCGCTTCTCCTACTTATCCTTATGTAGCCCTCAGGCTTCCTCCAAATTATCTTATCCCTATACTTGAATCCCTCCTCAATCATTATCTTAATGATGTCTGAGCATATTGGATATAGTGTTCCCTCAACCCTAACATCCTGTGTGACAAAGCATGCAATTCTTCCATCAGCTAGAACCCTATGTAGCTCCTTAGCGATAGAGCGTATTAATTCTAGATACTCCTCATAACTCTTAAAAAGCCCCGGATAGTCAAATGGCGCATTATAATAGGGTGGGGACGTAACTACTAAGTGGATGGATCTGCTAGGTATTTCACCCATATCTCTTGAGTTACCGAAGATTATTCTATGCCAAGTCAAGGCTATCCCTCCAACCCCTTATTAGAATCTGTATGCATCCATAGCTGTAAATACACTCCAGGAAGTTATCGATGTGATCACCTGCTTAATAGGATACTTTCCCCCTCTATATTCTATATAGTATTCTACATGGCTTTTAAAAAGCCCCGGATCCGGTTTCTCCAGAACTTCCCCAACATCCCTCCCAGCAGCATCATACTCTCCATTTCTCATCATAAAACCACCACTTACTATTTAGCTTTAAAGTATTTAAATTTTCCAATTTTACGCATGTGTATGTTGGCTGTAGGTAGCTTCTTAATTAATGGAGGCTTTCCCGCGTAGTTCCGTAGTAAACCATAGTCTCCTCCTCTCGTATTCAAGTATTTTCTCGTATAGGGAATCGTCCTCCACATTTATCTCCTCTAGGAGTTTTTCAGCATCGGGAATGGATATGTGGGATGAAAGCACTATAGCTGCTGTCCTTCCATAGCTGGCTACTAGTTTACTTGTCTTTACAAGTTTCCTCCTTATTCTCCTATCTCTTAACGTTAGCTTCTGGCTGGAAGCTATTTTATCCATTACTTCCTGAACCTCATCTATAGGGTTCTCTACTAATCCTAGATTTTTCGATCTGCATTCCGGGCATGCTAGGTCGTGCGGTAGGTTCTTAATGTAGATCTCCTCAACATACCTCCAACACTCCACACATACAATACATCTTTTCTCATTAAGAATTCTAGCTTTTACAGCCTCTATTAAGAGTTTACGGATACGTTTAGGCTGTACGATATCTGTCTTCCATGTCAGCTCCAAAATACCGATACGTGATATTGGTGTTGGAGATTCCTTATTGCTGAGTATTGCTATTTCCACCGTTTTGTTTTTAATCATTTCAACAACATTCTTTAAACCATCAACATCGAAGTCGCTGCTTAAAGCCTCCTTTAAAGCCTCGTTAAAGATAACTGTTCCCCTAAATCCCTCCATAAGCTTATCAAATCCTACACGTGATAAGTCAGCCTCCTCCCCTATAGCTCCAAATCTTCTAGCTACGTGAATTAGCCTCCTCTTAAACAATCCTGTTCTAGAAACTGCCTCGATAGCTAGCTGGTCAATTTGTGAATTAACTAATTCATTTATTGCTTTAAGCACATCATCCCCCAGTATGGATGGAGCTCTTAGAATAATCCTGTAGGGATCTTGATAAACACCTATTGAGAAGCCGAATCTGTTCGCTAGAATGTATGCGAGAAGTCTGCCAAGTGTTCGATTTATGAGTAGGCCGAATGTACAGTTTAAAATAATGTATTCACCCCAATTCTCAATCGTTAATCTACGATCTGTAGGTATAGGATATCCATCCTCTATCTGTTCAAAAACCTCCCTCAGCCCCTCCTCCACAACATCCCTGGTAGCAGGATACTTCTCCACTATTAAGTCTACAATCTTACTTCTTGGAAAACCCTCCTTCACCTTCTCCTCCACAAGTCTACGGATAAACCCTACCTCCATAGCTATGCTGAAAGGTACGGGAATCTCCTCACCAGCCCAGCTAGGTATGGCTCCTGAAGGATCTTCCTCAGGCTTTAGGTATATTTTATCCTCATGTATGTACAGAATCCTCCACGGTTGACCTGCAAGAATGATTTTAGCTCCAGGATCACCGTACTCAGCAACAAATACCTCGTCAAGAAGCCCTACGGGCATGTTTCTCTCCTCATCTACTGCGAGGAATTGTCTCTCCTCAGGGATCATGGATAGCTTGGAGAAGTAGTATTGGTAGAGCCCTACGATAGGGCGTGGACGCTGAACATTATCCTCAGCTAAGCGGGCAAGCGGGGGTTTTCTATTAGCCATGTATTGAAGAACGCTTAGCAGCTCCTCCCTGCTTAAACCCCTATATGGATATGCATTCCTTAATAAGTTAAGCAATTCATCAATCCCCCACCTCCCCCTATATATTAGTAGACCTGCTAGCTGATGCGTTAATACATCTAGAGGTGATTTAGGAACCTCTATTTCTTCAAGCTCCTCGTTTAATGCTTTTCTTGAAATAACGATAGACTCCAGTAAATCATCGGAATCCATACATATAATTACACCCTTAGCGATTAGCTCAAGCCAATGCCCACTTCTACAAACCCTCTGTATAAGTCTTGTAGCTTGTCTAGGGGAGTTGTATTGGATTACGAGGTCTATTGAGCCTACATCAATTCCAAGCTCTAGAGAGGATGTACATACAACCCCCTTCAAGACTCCACGCTTCAACTCAGCCTCAACGTTAAGTCTTGAATACTTTGAGAGGCTGCCGTGATGGATGCTGATTGGAATATTTAAATCCCACATTTTAAATCTGCTTGCCAAAATCTCAGCAATACTACGTGTATTCGTAAATATTAGGGTTGAGCGATGCTTCTCAATAAGCTCCCTCATAACCCTAAGCCTAGCTACAACCTCAGGAAACGTGATAAGCTTCTCGCTAAGCTTAAAGTCTTCAATGCTTGGCTTAGGATAAATTATGCTTAAATCAATCATGCGGGCTACCGGAACCTTTACGATCTCACACTTTCTAGATCCTGTAAGGAATGAAGCTACTCTTTCAGGTGAACCTATAGTTGCAGATAACCCTATAATTTGGAAGTCACGTCCAATAATCATTCTTAAACGTTCAAGAGCAATTGATAGCTGGCAGCCTCTCTTATTATCTGCTAATTCATGAACTTCATCAACAACAACCCAGCGTAAAGACTGTAGATGCTTCCTAAGTATTTTGCCGGCCAGTATGGCTTGTAATGTTTCAGGTGTTGTAATTAAGATATCTGGAGGAGCTAGAGACTGCTTAACCCTCTCACTAGCCTCCGTATCACCATGCCTAACCGCAACCCTTAAATCAAGGGTATGAGCCCACCACTCAATTCTCTCCAATAGATCCCTGTTTAAAGCTCTTAGAGGAGTTATGTATAGGATCTTAATTCCCTGGGTACGTGGGGAAGCTATAAGCATACTGAAAATGGGTAGGAGAGCAGCTTCAGTCTTCCCGCTTCCACTTGGAGCAATAAGCAGAACATTACTTCCCCCCAAAATTAGTGGGATAGCTTTCCTCTGAGGCTCAGTTAGCCTTATAAATCCTCTCCTCCTCGCAGCCTCCCTAATAGGCTTTGCAAGCATTAAATCAACATCCTCCACAATACCACTAAGCTATATTAGGCTGAGATTATATAACTCTATCTAGATCGTCGAGGTCACCATCATTATACGCTAGCTTCTCATCCCACTCATCCATGGCTGTTTGTGTAAGCTAGAGTTTGGAATTAGCTTTATAAGCAGCATTACTTACTGGTGTGTAGCGATGAATATGTAAGCTAGTTATCGCGGTGCATGGTATTAGAGACATATCTTAAATAATTGGTTTGACGGCTATGCGTGGAGGGAATGGTTGTAGAATATTAATGGCTGTGGAGGCTTTCTTCAGCAACTTCTATGTAGCTATTACCAGGAATCTATTTATACCTATGCTTACATATCAGAATTATTCTCTCTACCTTATATTCTATGTTAATCTAGCTGCAGCGCTTCTCAGTATTCTTATTTCCTACCTGATTTATGTTAGGTCCAGCCTGGTTTCCAGTAGTGTTAGATTTAGGTTGTTGATAATGCATGTTTGTGAAAGGGTTTTATGGATGGTTCTTCCATTTATAGTTGGGTTTCCTAATCTGCTGTTAGTTATGTATGCATTATCTCAGGCTATAGCTATTCCTGTCAGTATCTTAATGAATCTAGCTGTGTTTCTAAGCTTTAGGGATGGGGAACTTATAGATGTTAATATTTTAAGATCTGCTGTTGGTTCAGCAGCCTCGATATTAGGTAGCTTATTTATTGTATATACTACAGCTACGGTTAAGGCTCCGGATAGCTACTATATATCTTATGTTTCAGGTGCTTTAATGGGTTTAGTAGCCTCTCTATCCCTACTACTATATCCATCGAGTGCTTTACGCTATAGTATACATCAGGATGGGTTGAGGAGTGAGGATGTAGAGGTTAGAAGAGTTAATATCTTCATAATGCTTATCTTCTCCTTAGCTGGTGCTAACCTAGTTGGCTTAGGCTGGCCCTCCCTCCTGAAGAGGATGAATACACCACTATATTTAGTTACAGCTTTAAGTCTTGCTGGAAGTTTTGGAGGTATTATTGGCCCATATCTTTGGAGAGGTTTTAAAAAATATGTTTACGCTATGGCGATAAATAGTGTTACTACCTTACTGATTTTCTTTACTCCATGGCCTCCAGCTCATCTAGGCTATTCAGCTATTCTATCTATGAGTTTTGTTGGATTTAACTTCATCGCCTTATCAATATATTCCAAATACATAGCTTCGCTAGGTGTGGTTGAAGCATCAACCCTCCTAGCTGTAGCTAACCCTATTGGACTATTAATAGCCTCCCTTACAGGTATGTATATAGATAATCTACTCCTCATCTTCCTTCTAGCATCAATATATAAGCTATCAGCTCTTACTATTTCACTACTAGCAATACCTGAGTCAGCCATTATTCCAGTTGAAACAGCTTACGGCTACGGTAGGCTTATATATTCCATGGGTGTTATAGGATATACGTTCACTATGGAGACATCTAGACAAGCTATTAGATTAACTCTTCAAATAAAATAAACAAATAAAATAAATAAAGCAGACTTTAATACTGGCCTTAACCACTCTAATAACAGCACTCTACCTCATATATCGTTTAGCTAATATCCTAGTGTAGGTGGTTGGATCTTTGACTTTACTTGAAGAGCTTATATCAATTATCAACTCCATATTTCTGGAGGTTGTAAATATCTTCCCTAAAATAGCCTTCTCCATTATTGTAGCTATACTAACCCTTATTCTAATCAGGCTTATAAATAGGCTCATTAGGTGGATGGTTAAAGCTTTTAATCTAGAGCTGCTTATCAGTAAGCTAATTCCTGGAGGTTTACGTATACCTCTAGCTACAATAATAATAGTTCTTGCTGATTTAGGGCTGTTAATGATAGGGGTAGCTATAATTTGCAGAATACTAATAACTGATGAGCTGATCTATACAGGCATAATTCTATACGCCTCCAGAATTGTCAGCATAACCGTACTAACACTAATTT
>Ga0080004_1136431_pt1 | contig 16956 bp, 19 predicted proteins | sample WasSprMetagenome_FD_69207 | JGI IMG/M metagenome (GOLD analysis project Ga0080004, IMG submission 69207) | Sulfidic aquatic microbial communities from Washburn Spring, Yellowstone National Park, USA - WS (SPADES assembly) (version 2) | ecosystem: Environmental > Aquatic > Thermal springs > Hot... | reverse complement strand
TTCCATATGAAGGGCCGTCTACTCTAACATTGACTATCAGCCAGCCATATGTTACTTTAAGGCCTAATTCTTGAGCAGTTTCATAGTCCATGTCTCTTCCTTCGATGCCCATGTAAGAATGCCCTGTGTAGTTTCCATAAAAAACTAGAGAATATATCTCCCTAAGCAAAGTGCTTGAGGGAATCGCGAAGCCTAACCCTTGAGAGTCTCTAACTATGGCGGTCGTTATCCCAACAACACCACCATAGTAATTCAATAGGGGGCCGCCGGAGTTTCCAGGGTTTATGGGCGCGCTTGTCTGAATTATGTTGGCTATTGCAAAACCTCCAGCATACTCTTCAGTTATAGTTCTTCCAAGGGCGCTCACAATACCCGTGGTCATTGATCCAACTAACCCGTATGGGTTTCCTATGGCTATGACTGGGTCACCAACCTTCAATGTTGATGAACTCACAACAGTAAGCGGCTTAAACTTCGCTTTTGGAACATTCACCACTGAAAGTACCGCTAAGTCCGCATAGGGGTCTTTTCCTAAAACTTTGGCGCTGTATCCTTCCCCATCTGAGAACGTCACGCTTATATTTATTGCGTTATGGATAACATGGTAATTGGTTATTACGACCATGGTGCCTGTGAAGTTGTAAATGAAGCCTGAACCTTGAACTGTCGCGTTCTCTGTCTGAACACGGATTAAAACCACAGAGTCCTTCACTTTAGCATATATATCCGCCAGAGAAGTACCGTTTTGGTAAACTGTAACATTTTGATAAATTACATTCTGGGAACCCCAAAGCTTTGAAACTTGATTTTTTAGGTTTGAAACTTCGCTTTCCAAGCTGCTTATTTGCTGAATGGTTATGTAGGAGCTGATTAATCCCCCAACCACTAACCCGGCTATAAATAGCAGTGTGAGGAAGCTCCAAGAAGATTTAGTATGAGCTTCACCCATGTTCGTTCACCTACCGAACAAAATCACTCATTTTGGTTAAATAAGAGTTCCGATGTTAAACTGTTATGGCTGTTACACCTCAAGCACTTTGTGAGATGCCATTAAAGCCAATAAAAATGACGCAGCTATAGCAAAGATAAAAGGATAATATGGTGAAACATTATAAAGAACTCCGCCAACGTATGGGGCTAAAAATGAACTAAACATTGTTACAGTTTGTGGAATAGATATCCAACGGGCCCTCATAGATTCTGGGGCTAAAGGCCCTATTATAGCGCTCATAAGGGACCACGTTATATATGAAGCTCCCGTTAGGAAAAATGCTACTACTAGGATGTAGAAATTGCCAGAAATCAAAATAAGTATTAGCGAGAGGCTGCAGATGATCATTGAAGCAGCAAGAGCGTATGCCTTTTTCCACTTGTCTCCAAGTCTGCCGAGAAGGATGCCTAAAACTGCTGAGCCGAAAAAGGAAATAGATCCCAATAAGCCTATTTCAAAATCTCCATAATGGTAAGTGTCTGCGAGGAATTGGGGGATGAATGGACGAAACATCATTAGAACAAACATTATAGAAGCGAAGAAAATTGATAAAACGGCTAGTTTCCTTGTTTTCAGAAGTTTTAGGAATAAGAGACGTTTCTCTGATGGTATTTGTTTTGGGCTTATTCCATGTTGGCTGCTTATAAGGAGAAGGATTAGACTGGCTGAGGCGTAGAAGATGAAAGCCAAATAGAAAACTTTTTGCATGCCCACTGTTCCAGCGAGATAGCCGCCTAAAGCTGGAGAGAAAATATAGCCAAAGGACCATGATGAGGAAAGCACGGTGAAAGTTAGAGTCAGTTTGCTTTCATCCGCGGAAGTAACAATATAAGCTGTGGTTGTGGGTCCGCCGAGCCAGAAACCCCATAAAATCATTCCAGGCAACATTTGAACCCAGTTTTGTGCAAGCGAGAAAATGAGGGGTGCAGGCACCCACGCAATCCAGCCGGCAATCATGATCTTTTTCCTGTCATATTTATCTGCAAACATCCCAGCAAAAAATAAGGTGACAGCAGCCATTAGGCTTGTTACGGCGTAAAGTATTCCAACCTCAACAGGGCTGGCTTTAAGGGTTTCCTTCACATAGTACGGCAAAAGATAAGCGAAAAGGCCGTCTCCAAAGGCGCCGATAAGGTTTGAAGCGAAAATCAGCTTTAAGTCTCTGCTTAAAACTTCAAAGGGAAAGCTTAACCGTAAGATTTTTCTGCAGATGGACGTGGACAAGCATGGCCCTCGCGAGTGGTCTATTTTATGCCGCATTTGCTGTCATTATTCTTTTGTTAACTAATAAAATATACCGCCATGCTATAATTGGTTATTTAGAGAGCAGGAGCAGTTTTATGGCCGTCGATCAATGATGTCTAAAGCCTCTGGCCCAGTCCCTATGAGCACAACTGGCACGCCTATCTGCCTTTCAATTTCTTTCACAAATTCCTTAGCTTCCAAAGGAAGATCATCGTATGTTCTGGCACCTTTGCATCTCGGGTATATGACATCCAGTTTTGTAAGGGCGGCTTGGGTTGCCCCATTTATCATCACAGCTTTTTTAGCTATCTCAAAGTTGAATGGAGCTGAGCGTCTTTCGCGTCCTGTTCCAGCTGCAATTTCAAACCATCCAAGTTTGACAGCCTCCTCTTTTGTAAGCTCTCCGGGCAAAGGGCCTGCGCCGACCCTTGTCATGAAAGATTTAAACACTAATAGGACATCGTCAACTTTTGTTGGGCCAACACCAGCCTCTGAGCATATGGCCGAAGCACTTGTGTCTCTTCCAGTTACATATGGGTATGTTCCATAAAAGAGCGAAAGCATAAAGCCTTGAGTCCCTTCCAGCAAAACCTTTTTGCCAGCATCTATTGCAGTGTTCGCTTCTGTCGCCACATCTGTTAAATATGGCTGCAGTTCGGGAATGTCCTTCGCAATTTTTGCTGTTCTGCGCACTCGTTCTTCGAGGGCTGGCCCCACACCCCATCCCGTTGTGCCCAAGCCTTTTAAATGCGCACTGGTTTTGTCCTGTAAAGAATGTTTTTCCTCAATTATGGATGCTTGATAGTCTACCCCAATACGGTTTTTCACGTTTGTAGCCTCTACTTCTTCGAGAAATTTTGCAACGTGAACATTTACACCTGCGCCTATTAGGAGGCGGCATCCCTCATAAACAAAGGTTGCGGGAACCATATGCAACGCATAACGTTTTCCTTCAATCCAAACAGTGTGAGCTGCGTTTACTGAGCCTGTTCTCACGCACAAATCTATCTTATCTTTCAGAGCCAAATACGAAATTATCTTTCCTTTGCCTTCATCTCCCCAGAAGGCTCCAGCTATAACTGTGCATGGCATTTTATTCACCATTCAGAAAATTTGCTGGAAGGTATTTAAGATTGTTTGAACCATTTATGTAAAATATTCATTCCAAGCTCGGCTAGCTGCCTTGCTCGCCTCGAACATGAACCATGTTCAAGTCCAAGAGTTTTACCCAAGCAATACTTTTAAGAGGTATTTTAAACGTGTCTTCACTCCCATAGGGAACATATTTAATGAAAGCCTCTCTTTTTGACAGATCTTTTTGAATTTCAGCCAACTGAACGTTCACTATGACTGAACCGTCCTTCAAGTGGAGGTTAACGTTCTTTCCCAGGAAAGATTTTGCAATGTTTAAAGTGAATCTTTCCATCCTTTACCACTCTAGGTCTTTTTCAGCTATTTTGCTCCAGCAACTTCTACAGATGGGTAGCTTATCGCCTCTGAAAAGGATGTACACCTCAATGTCCTCGTTTCGGCACTCCCTGTTCCACGGATTTTTGCAGCGTTCCATAAACGTTCACCCTCACCGCGAAACCAGTGAAAAGTTTTGCATTTTACCTTTTTAAGGTTCGCTGTAGAACGACGTTTTTGAAGAGGGGAGAGATGAGTTAAAATGAAGCTCAAATTTGGATGATTTCAGGAAATACTTTTTCCCTAGTTATCTTTAGCAGCGCCACTGTGGGCTTGGATATAAATGGCGGAAGAGGATTCGTTGGACTTCCAGGATTTATAAACAAAGATTTTCCCTCCCATTTTATGTTTGGATGATGCGTATGCCCATAAACAAGCACATTAAAACTGTTCTGTTTGGCTATTTCTCTCATTTTCCCCGCGCCGAACATTGTTCCAGGATCATGCATGACGCCAATCTTCCAGTCTAAAACCTTAACAGAGGCTATTTTTGGAAGTTTTCCACGGATTTCAGGGCCATCCATGTTTCCGTAAACAGCCAAAACCGGGGCAAGCTGTTCCAGTTTGTCTATGACTGATAAATCCACCAAATCGCCTGCGTGCACTATAAAATCAACTTTTTCGAAAATTTCAAAGACCCGTTTTGGAATTTCTCTGGCTCGGACGGGTATGTGGGTATCTGAAATCAGCCCAAGACTTTTCATTAGAACAGATTCCCTTACTTGACGGAGCGCCGCTTCTTGGCTTAGCATTTGAAAAGCTCCTCTATAACATTTAGGGGGCTATTTCGTAAATAAATGTTAACAAAGGGCTTCTGTAAAAGAGAGTCTTATCAATGAAGACTTAACCTTTCGTTTTTGAAACAAACTTATTTCCCTTTATATAAAACCTAAGTTCTTGTGGAAGGTCAAATTTAACTCCTATTCTATGAGAAGAAACAACTTCAAAGCTTTCCAAATTCGCTTCTGCGACCGTTAACTCGCTGTCTTCCTTTGTAACGTCTAAACCGTTCAGCTTTTTCGTTATGGCTAATGCCTTGGTAAGCTTTCCTGGACCACTAGTTAAGGCGGATAAGTCTCTTACTCCCCTGTTTTTCATCATTATCTCTACGCCTTGAAGCGGTTCTATGGCTCTTAACAGAATGGCGCCCACATCGCCCTTTGAGTGGGCAACTATGTTCAGAAGCCAGTTTCCATGAACCATGTAGATGAAGGCTTTTCCAACATCCATAAACATTAATTCATTAAACATTTTTCTTCCCTTGTATGCTTTAGAAGCAGGATCGTTTTCCCCATAATAGGCTTCAGTTTCAACAATTTTTCCACATAAAATTTGAGAGTTAAGCCTTCTCACCAACATTTTTCCAAGAAGCCCTCTTGCAACCAAAGCCGGATCTCTCTCGTAAAAGTTCCTTGCAAGCACCCTTGTAACCATCATATTTCTCCAACACCCTAACAGCTATGAATTGAAATCCATAGTAATTTTGCATTAGAATTTAAATTCTTAAAATCCCTAAAGAAAATTTTGGAGAGAAGGCTTGATAGACTCTTATGATTTTGGCGTAATCGTCGTGAGGGGAAAGAGATACACAAGCGATGTAATAGTCTTTCCAGAAAAGGTTATTGACAATTGGTGGAGGAAGGAAGGTCATAGAATTTATGTTGAGGATTTAAAGGAAATCTTCAGCCACTCGCCTCCTCCTGAAGTGCTTGTGATTGGAACAGGCTACTATGGCCTTGTTAAAGTTATGCTAGAAGTTGAAAAGGCCTTAGAAACGCGAGGAATAGAGCTGATTATTCAGCCGACAAGAGAAGCCTATAAAACGTTTAACAAGTTCTTGAAGTCTGATAGGCTTGTTGCTGGCGCTTTCCACCTTACATGCTAAAGGCGTTTGGCTGGCAACAAAATCTTAAGGGACAGCAGCCTTAATACTTTAAGGGCTGAATGGTGAGTTTGATGAGTGCTATGTTGTTTAAAGAAGTTGAAGAGGAAGTTACAACTCTTCTGAGTGATTTAATCCGCATAAACACAACTAACCCTCCTGGAAACGAAACTTGGGCGGCAAAATTTTTGGCTGAAACCTTAGAGAAAGAAGATTTCAGATGTGAGGTTTTGGAGTCCGCGCCTGGAAGGGGAAACATAATTACGCGTATTAAAGGAACTGGCGAAAAACCAAGCCTACTTTTGCTTTCGCATTTGGACGTTGTGGCTGCAAACCCGAAAGAGTGGAGTGTAGACCCTTTCTCAGGCTTGGTTAAGGATGGTTTCGTCTGGGGAAGAGGCGCCATGGACATGAAGTCCATGACAGCCATGGAAGTCATGGTTATGAAGCTTCTTAAGCGGAACAACGTGAAGTTAAAGGGCGACTTAATATTGGCTGCAACAGCTGATGAAGAAAAAGGCGGAGAGGCGGGGGCAGGCTGGCTTGTTCGTAATTATCCAGAAAAGGTCAAGGCAGACTACGTTATAAACGAGGGAGGTGGCCAAGCAATTCCAATAGATGGCAAAAACATTTTCACGATTCAGACAGCTGAAAAGGGCATTTTATGGTTTAAGGTCAAAGCAAAGGGCACGCCTGGACATGGCTCAGTGCCAGGAGTAGCTGACAACGCCATACTCCGCATTAACAAAGTTGTTGAAAAGCTGGGAAATTACCGTGCAAAAAGTGTGCTAGTGCCAACGGTTAAGCAGTTCTTAAGCATTATGGCCGAAGAAAATGAACTGGTGAAACAAGCACTAACGCTTTTGCTTCAAAACCCGGCTGTTGGCGACCAAATCTTGGACAGGCTTGCCGAGAAGGACAAAGCCATGGCTGAGGAGCTCCGCGCAATGCTTAGAATGACCGTAGCCCCGACAATGATAAGGGGCGGCGTTAAAGAGAACATAATACCGTCAGAATGCGAGGCAGTATTTGACTGTAGAATCCTTCCTGGGCAGAGCACAGCTGAAACCCTAAACGAAATAAAAGGTTTAGTGAAGGACGCTGACTTGGAGAAGCTTGAATTTGAGATAATACAGGCCAATGAACCCTCTGAATCTCCAATAGATACGCCGTTGTATAGGCTTATCATTGAGGTTTTGAAAGAATTTGAACCAGAATCTTCAGTTGCTCCAATACTACTGACTGGCGGAACTGATTCCCGTTTCTTCAGAAAAATAGGAGCCGCATGCTATGGCTTCCAACCAACCCTTTCAGATTTACCATATGAGGAAATCTTAAAAATGATTCACGGCATAAACGAACGCATATCCATACAAAATCTAGTATTCGGAACAAGCGTCCTATATAATGTAATAGAAAGATTCCTAATCTGAAGGCTTAAAATGGAAAAATGGATGGAGTTAGTAATAGTAGATGACCATTATCGATGTGGTAACAGGAGAAACAGTGTCCGTATTACCGACATTGATTTTCACTAAGGCAGGTAAAACTGGAAAAGCTGCTGTTCCATTGGTTCCAACGGTCACACTATTTTGGTAATCAACTTCACGATAGGAATATGATAGCGTGACATATGTTGTATTACTTGACGATTGAACATAAACAGTGACATATCCGGCGAATTGCAACATATAGTTCCATACGGTTGTGCTGGAATTTGCTTCTTGATCCACACTCGTATACACAAGCAGCGCAGAGACGTTTAAATAGAGATAATCGTATAAAGAGAGGATTGTTGAGTTCAACGATTTTATCTGGGAATCTTTTGATGCAAGAGTGTTTTGAAGAGTTGAAATTTGCGAATTTAACGAAGAAATAATATCATCCTTTTCCGTTAACTGAGAATTCAGCGAAGAAATTGTCTCATCCTTTTCTGCTATTTGAAAATTCAAACTGTTTACCGTTGGAATGTAGAATGCAAGTGTGCCAACTAAACCGGCTAGAAGCACCACACAGATTACCACCAGCGCAACAACAACCTTTTTACTAAAAACTTTCTTTTTACTTGTGTTTTCCATATGGATTTCACCATGCAGCATCTTCAATCCTCTAGGAATAAAAACCTTTTTCAGAATTCATTCAGACTTCAGAAAAGATTTATGTACCTATAATGATTGGCGCTATCAAAGGATATTCGTCTTTGTTGTTGTCATCAATTATGTAGGGTGTGTCGACTATGCCATTCTTATCGTTGTCAACTCTGGAGTAGTTGCTCCAATAGTTGCCACTAGATTGAATATTCCAAATATTTACCGAGTTCGCAGTTTGGACTTGTTGTGCATTGTTTACAAAATTGTTATTGTAAATCGTGTTGTCTGAAGACTTATCAAAGCCCATGCCAATACTGTTGTTTTCTAAATTATTTCTATAAATAGTGTTTTTCGAAGACAATAGAAGACTGATACCATTCCCATTGTTTTCTATGGAATTTGCATAAACGGTGTTATTATATGAGGAATAGAGATAAACGCTAATAGTGTTGTTTTTCAGGTGGTTTGCAAAAATGGCAGTGTTATTTGAAAGTCCGAGGTAGATGCCGTAGCCCTTATGATACATAATTTTATTTTCTGATATGATGTTGTTAGAGGAATACTTTAACCCGACGCCGTTGCCTTCGCTGTCTGTTATTGTGTTTGAAATAATAGTGTTGTTTAAGGAATAATCAAGCCAGATGCCATTGTAATTATTTTTTAAATCGTTCCCAGAAATAACGTTACAGAATGCCGCGTAGAGGTATATGCCATAGTCGAAGTTTTGGATTTTCACATTTTTCACTGTCACGTTATATCTTCCAGTAAGATCTATACCTACCGTTCCATTAACCAATCCTTGAATGGTATAGCCCGCCCCATCAATTATTATGTTGTCTCTTTCAACAACAATTGAAGTATCAATGTCTTCCTTAAACGTGTAATAGGTGTTTCTTTTGTTCGCGATGGGCGCTGTGGAAGGATAAACTGTTCCGTTAGCCAGGATGTAAATAGTTTCAGTTGTGGGAGACGTTTGCGGCGGCGTCTGTTGTGACGGTGGTGTTGTTTCTTCTGAACTTGGTTGAGTATTCATGTATTGCCACGCTGCATAACTCCCAAAAATAAGGAGGAGTAAGCAAATTGCCATAAGTATTTTGCCTTTAGGCCATTTCCGAGGCTTTCTTTCAGCTTCTCTTTCTATTTGCACTCGATAGGCTTCTAGGGCTTTCTGATGTCTTATCTGTCTCTCACGAAGCCTTTCCTTCCAGCTCTTCTTCTTTTTCGACATTTTCTCACTTGCACTTTTAAGCGGCTTTTTCACTTCATATTGGAGACTCCTTTTAGGTATTAAAGAGTTTTTCAAAATCGTAAAATTTGGAGGGAACTTGGGAAAAGCAGAATGTTAATGGTATTCTCTTCGGTTTCTGCATCAACCACCGCTTTTTTAACAAGAAAAGTTCTCCAAGCAGTCTCGTATCTGAATTTTCGTAAGACAAGTAGGTTAATAGATATATAGTTGAATGTTTTATGCTTCTCGGAAGGAGTGCGTGCCACTATGCCAGCGATAGAAGTTGGCAGAATCTGCGTGAAAATTTCCGGCAGAGAAGCGGGAAAGAAATGTGTAATAGTGGATGTGATAGACAAGAATTTTGTGCTTGTAACTGGGCCGAAAAAAGTGACTGGGATTAAGAGGCGGAGAGCCAACGTTAACCATTTGGAACCCCTCTCTGAAAGGGTTGAAATTAAAAGGGGAGCTTCAGACGATGAGGTTTTTGAAGCTTTGAAGGAGAAGGGCTTGCTGGAGGCTATGGCTCGGCCAGTTAAACCTGTTTTAACTACAGCCTAACAATTGTTATTAGTTTCTAAGCTTTCTTTATCAATAGAGGTGCCTCATGTAAATGCCTAGAAGTGTTGCTCCGTGGGAAGTGGAACGCAAACTCATTGTTAAGACTGAAGAAGAAACTGACCCCCGCTATGGATGCAACCCAGAAGAACGCCCAGCCCAAGAATACATAAAGTTTGGCGTCATCAACCTGGATAAGCCGGCTGGACCCACAAGTCACGAAGTGGCTGCATGGGTTAAGCGAATACTGAATATTCAGAACGTCGGCCACGGCGGGACTCTAGAGGCTTAAAAGCCAGAGAAATCCCAATGTGACCGGCGTCTTGCCAATAACCCTAGAGGAGTCTAGAAAAATTGTTCAGGCGCTGCTTCTAAGCGGTAAGGAATATGTCTGCATCATGAAACTTCACGGCGATACGCCAGAAGAACGTGTAAGGGCTGTCCTAAAAGAGTTTGAAGACATCATTTACCAGAGACCCCCATTAAGGGCTTCTGTTAAACGTCAGCTTCGAACAAGGCGAATCTACTACATCGATTTCATCGAAATGGATGGACGAAATGTTCTTTTTAAGGTGGGATGTGAGGGAGGCACATATATACGCATGCTTTGCCACCACATTGGCGAGGTTCTTGGATGCGGGGCACACATGCAGGAACTTCGTAGAACGAGGGCGGGACCATTCGTTGAAGAGGAAGGCATTGTAACGTTACATGATGTGGCTTACTGGTTTATGGAGTGGCAAAAAGACAAGGACAACACTGTTTTAAAGAGGTTTATTCAGCCCATGGAGAAGGCTTTAGCGTTAGTTCCAAAAATCTACATTAGAGACTCTGCCGCGGACGCCGTTTGTCACGGTGCAAAATTAACTGCCCCTGGAGTTGTTTCTCTTGAAACTGGAATAAGCAGCGGTTCCATGGTAGCTATCTTCACCCTAAAACGTGAAGCAGTGGCTTTGGCAAGGGCTGAGGCTTCAACAGAGGAAATCCTTAATATGGAACATGGTGTAGTTGCAAGAACTAAAAGGGTTTTAATGCCTAAGGGGACATACCCAAAGGGTTGGAGAAGCGGCGAAGTATAATGCCCAACAAGGCTAAAAAGGCAGATCACTATTTTGTTCCACACCCGAAATCAAAGCCTAAATTTGGGGTTCTCAGCACACATCTTCGAGGGAGACCGTTTAAATTTTTAACATCTTCAAGCGTCTTCTCCAAGAGGCGCATTGATCTGGGCACAAGACTTCTTATAGAGTCCATGATTCTGCCTAACAACGGCTACGTTTTAGATGTGGGATGCGGCTATGGGGCGGTTGGAATAGCAGCTGCATCCTTCAACCCTAAACTATACGTTGTTATGGTAGACGTGAACGAGCGTGCGGTTAGGCTTGCAAAGAAAAACATTGAAATAAACCGTGTGGACAATGCAGAAGTGAGGCGCGGCCACTTATACGAACCAGTTGAAGGCACAGCTTTTAACTGCATTCTCTCAAATCCGCCAGTAAGCGCTGGACTAGCTACGGTGAAAGCCCTAATAACCGAAGCTCCAAGACACATGACGGAAAAAGCCACGTTCCAAATGGTTGTAAAATCAAAAATTGGAGGAAAAAGGCTTCAGCTTATTTTTGAGGAAGCCTTTGGAAACTTCGCCGTTCTTGCAAGGGAAAGCGGCTACCGCGTGTTAATCGCAGAAAAAAGTAGACGCTTTTAACTAGTAAGTTTACCAACAATTTTCTTAACTAACGGGATTATCGACAGAGATGTTTGGAAAACTCACGACAAAACCTATCAAAAACCCCCAAAGCCACCTCTAAAAACTCTGGAACAAAACCCAAATTAATCAAAGTCAGAACTAAGGACATTGCAAAAGACATGCCTAAGGACGTAAAAGCACCAAATAAAACAGTTGAATATCTCTCGCTTAACTTCATGAAACAGCCTAAAAAAGGATAATTATAAAGCAGATAAATAACCATTAATCATTAGCAAACAGTGCCGGGGTCTCCTAGTCAGGTAGGGAGCAGGCCTGGAGACAAACGTTCAAAAGCCTAAAAGCCTGTGGCCCATTTGGGCTGCGTGGGTTCAAATCCCACCCCCGGCGCTTAAGTTAAGATTATTCCTTTATCCGCTTTGAAGTTGACAAAACTGTGCATATAACAAGAGTATTATTAATATTAGCACAACCACAAATTTTCGCAATGTAGGCGTGCATAGTGAACGTATCTTCATTTCAGCGTCATCAGTTGCTATCACTTGATGATGTACGTGATTTTTGTAATGTTACCAAAATGGCTATAATCTTGCTGTCTCTTTTGCTACGTTTGGGGAATCTGTTTCTCACGCGTTGTTCACGTTTTGGAAAATGCTGTGAAAAAACTGAGATGGAACTTTCAAGCGAGGACATTGAAAGGTTAGAGGGAGCAGGTTATCGCCTAGAAGAATTTGCAGTTATAGATGGCGGCGTGGCTCGTCTCAGAAATGTTAATGGATGGTGCTATTTCTACAGTTCCGCTGAAAAGAAATGCCGAGTCTATGGAAAAAGACCCTTAGGATGCTATCTTTATCCAGTTGTGCATATGGACGGTGAGGGCGCTGTGGTTGATGAATTATGCCCAATGGCACATACTGTTTTAAAACAAGAATTGAAAATCAAAACAAAAATCCTTAACAAACTCTTGGAAAAAATTGATACAGAACGTTTGCTACGCGAAAAATCCATTTGAGCTAATACAAACAGAAAAAGCGTCCCATTTTAACGGAAGGTTTTTTGGAAAGGATGCGGTTTATATTTGAGGGGGTAAAGTGACGAAATATGAGTAGAGAACAGGATTCCCGTAGAAAAGCCAAAGAGAGCGCTCGCCGTGACAAAGCGAGGGGGCATCAAACTAGAAGAGCGCGTGGAGGAAAGAAACAGAAGAGAAGATAATTTTTCTCGAAACATTTGCCAAAAAATAAATTAGTTTGTTGAGTTCCAATTTTATGGTTATGAGCGGGATTTCTGATTTGAAGAAGATTATTAATGTTACAAAGGTTGCTTATAAAATAATTCAGATAGAATATTTTAAGAAAAAATTACCAATATTTGGTTCCGCTGACATTACAAATTTTTGCAATCTGAAATGTAAACACTGTTACTGGTGGCTGAATAGGACGCCGCATAAAGAATTAAGCGCCGATGAATGGAGAAACATCGTAAGGGAGAAATTCATAAAAAACGATGTGGTATCCATCAGTCTAACGGGCGGCGAACCCCTTCTAAGACCAGACGTTATTGAGGCTATTCTCAGCGAGATGAAATGGCGCTACGTCACCATTATAACAAATGGAACACTGCCCCTAATCGATTTTGGTGTAGGCTATTTCATTTCAGTAGATGGACCAGAAAGCATACACGATGCAATCAGAGGCAAAGGGATATATAAGAATGTGAAGCAAAATGTCCTTAACTATCCGGAAGTTGATGTTGTCATTAACATGACGATAAACAGTCTAAACTATAAATACGTTGAAGATATTGTCAATGAATGGTATAGCGTTGCTCGAGCCATCACATTTCAATTTCATACACCTTTTTCTTATGAGGATAAATTATGGCTGCCATATGGAAAACTGCGAAACAACACAATAGATAGGTTGCTAGAAATAAAGGAGAAATATCCAGATTTTATTGCTAACACGTCGAAACAATTAAACTTGTTTAGAGACGGAAAATGGACTGCGAACTGTCCATCTTGGTTTTTTATAAATCTGGATAGTAGTGGCAAACCAAAACAACCCTGCGTCATATCCGACACAAACGAGAATGGGGTCAAACCCATATGCGAAAGATGCGGAATAGCGTGTTATGCTGGAGCATACTCGGGATTATTCTTATCTGACACGGAATGGCTTAGAATGTTTAAAGTTGCAAAAAGAGTAGCACCTTTTAAGAATAAAGTTGAGGAGCTCTAAGCCATGAGGTGAAGCTATTTGAAGTCCCATCCGAACAATGCCAAGTCAAAATCGGTGACCAATCCCTATAGTTTATTTTTGGCGTTCACGACTGGAATCCGTCTAAGATGTTTGTTCTTCATTAGTTTTACAACGTCAAGAACCGTGCGACTGAGATCACAAGTCACCAAATCCTTGGTCATTATGTCTTCAACTTTAAGCTTCCTCACATCAACTTGGAATAGATAAGTTTAGTCACTATATCTCTGAAAGTGAGCAAGCCATGCAAGACTCCTTCTTAATCAACGACGGGAAGACATTCAACATCAAGGTCAACCATTTTCTTCACAGTTTCTTCCACCATAGTGCCAAGGAAAACAGTAATAAGGTTTTTAGTCATAACTCTGCCAACTTTCACATCAGCGGTCCTCAACTTTTTCATCATAAAACCTGACGGCCCAGTAGAGCACAAAGATATTTAAACTTACCTCATAAACGCATATCCTTTAGTGCTGAAAGGCATCATTGGTTAAGGCAAATATTGAGGTAAACTTTAAATCTTGGCGCTTTGTTTGAACCAAAGAATTAAAGGCTCCGCATAGGGTGGCATGATAAAACGCTTATTGTTTGGAATGCATTGGCCGTTTTAACAGATATGGTCTTTGCATTCATTCTAGTGTTAGCTGCATCCTTCCTAATTTACATATTTGGGTGGCTGCTTTCCCCCAAGTCTGTCAAAAATAAAGATAAAGAGGCGTCATATGCTTGTGGGGAAAAGGCAAATTTCCGCAAAGTCAAGATTATCCTATCACTTTACAAGTATCTAATTTATTTCGTAATCTTGGATTCATCAGTTTTGCTGATAGCCTTCGCTTCGCTTTTCTCTTCCACATTAAACTTTTTATGCTTGCTACTATACTTGGTTCTAGCGTTAACAGCCACTTTACTTCTCTTTGAAGGGGACGAAAAATAATGCCTCGCGTCAACCTTTTGAAGTGGGCGAGATTAAAGTCGCCTTGGGTGCTTCACTTTAATTCTGGAGCATGCAACGCATGTGATATAGAGTTGGTAGCGCTTTTGTCGCCTAGATATGATGTGGAACGTTTTGGAATGCTGCTTGAACCCTCGCCGAGGCATGCTGACGTATTATTAGTCACCGGAGCTGTTACAAGGCAATGTGCAGAGAGGCTTAAGCGAATCTATGAACAGATGCCAGAACCAAAGTTCGTTGCAGCCATAGGCGCATGTGCATGCTCAGGCGGAGTGTTTGAAGGAAACTATAACGTGCTTGGAGGAGCAGACAAAGTTATACCAGTGGACGTTTACATTCCTGGTTGTCCACCAAAACCAGAAGCCATAATCGACGGCATTATAAAACTGCTGAAAAAGGCGGAGAAAAAGGGGGGAAACCCTAATGGCTGAAGTTAAACAAAAACTTCTAGAGAAACTCACTCAAAAGCTTGCTGGCAAAATTCTTCAAGTTCAAACAACACAGAACGGAAAACTCTTTGTAAAGGTGAAAGCTGAAGCCATCAAAGAAACCGTTAAGAATGTGTTTGAAGAAGATGAAGAAGCTGGTATAAGTGCAATCACAGGTATCGATTTAGAAAGTAAAATCGGCGTCATGTATCATATACGTCTCTCTGGAACGGTTGTTACCTTAAAAGTTGAAGTTGGTAAAGAAAACGCTAGAGTTGCAACCATAACCGATATTGTCCCAAGCGCAGACTTTCATGAGAGAGAAGTGGCAGACCTTTTTGGCGTAACCTTTGAAGGCCATCCAAACCCAAAAAGGTTGATTCTTCCGGACAAATGGCCGAAAAACCTTTACCCACTTAGAAAAGATGTTGAAACTACTAACCTTGCAAGCAGCCTTGAGACCTTAGAGAACCTATATGAGGAGGAAGACTCTTCTGAAGGAGAAAATATGGTAAAGATTATAGTTGGGCCACAGCATCCAGCTTTGATTGAACCTGAAAAGTTCTCTCTAGAAGTTGACGGGGAAAATGTGAAAAAAGTCATACCTCGCCTCGGCTATGTTCACAGAGGAATAGAAAAGGCAACAGAAAAGCGCACATACCTTCAAGACATATACCTTGTTGAAAGAATATGCGGAATATGCAACGCTTGCCACGCCACATGCTTCTGCCAAACCTTGGAAGAGCTTTTGGGATTAACTATACCCTCTAGGGCAAATTATCTGCGTGTAATAATTCTTGAATTAAACAGAATTCACAGTCATATGCTTCTTCTAGGTCACACAGGCATGGAAATTGGATATGAAACTTTATTCCATTACATGTGGCGCGACCGAGAACCAATAATGGACATTGTGGAGATGCTTACAGGAAACAGAGTTTTAGCCTCGTTCGTCACCATAGGGGGAGTTAGACGCGACTTAGAAGAGAAGACGACTCCAAAAATTAAGGCAGAACTAGCCAATTTAAGGGACAGACTGCCATTTTACAGGAACCTTTTTGAAAACGACCCAACAATTAAGTCGCGAACCAAAAATGTCGGAGTGCTAAGCAAAAATGACGCTTTAAAACTAGGTGTTGTTGGACCAGTGGCGCGAGGTTCTGGTGTTAAAATGGATGTTAGGAAAGATGAGCCTTACGCGGCTTATGGTGAAATTCCCTTTAAAATGATAACCTATGATGAAGGCGATTCTTGGTCAAGGCTCATGGTGCGACTAGACGAGATCAACGAAAGCATAAACATAATCGAATACGCCTTAGAGCATCTGCCCACAGGACCTTACAGGGTCAGAGCGCCGAGGATTATTCCTGAAGGCGAAGCCTTAGAACGCGTTGAGGCGCCGAGAGGCGAACTTTTTTACTATGTTAAAAGCAATGGCACGGCATACCCCGAACGCGTTAAAGTGCGCACCCCAACCTTCGCAAACATTCCATCTTTCATCCGAATCGCAGAGGGCGGCAACATAGCGGATGTACCTGCAATCTTTGCAAGTCTTGATCCATGTTTCTCGTGTACAGACAGGTAGGAGATAAAAATGAGCTTAGACTTAGTTTTACTTTTCCGCGTGCTGGTTTTTCCAGGCTTCGCTTTCCTTCTATTGTTTACAATGATCTGTGACTGGGTTGAGAGGAAAATCGAGGCTCGAATGCAGAACAGAATCGGCCCAACATACACTGGTCCTGCAGGCGTTCTACAGCCTTTCGCTGACTTCGTTAAATTATTAACAAAGGAAGATATGGTTCCCCTCGACGCCAAAAATTTCGTTTTCCGATTCGCCCCTATTTTCTCTTTTGCGATTTTCGTTTTTGCATTTCTATTCTTACCAATTGATGGGGCTAACGGTGTTGTTCATTCTAGTTTTGAAGGCGACTTAATTTTTGTTTTGACATTAGTTTCAATTGCTAACTTTTTCTTGTTCCTTTCAGGATGGTCTTCAACCAACCCCTACAGTGATATAAGCGCCGCTAGGGTTTTAACACAGTTTTTAGGTTACGACATACCTCTTTTCATTCTGGCTTTAGCTCCTGCCTTCTTGGCAAGCGATCTGAGCATCTCCACTATAGCCCTTAGTCAGCGCTTTCCATTTGTGTTTCTA
>Ga0080004_1113118_pt1 | contig 16961 bp, 15 predicted proteins | sample WasSprMetagenome_FD_69207 | JGI IMG/M metagenome (GOLD analysis project Ga0080004, IMG submission 69207) | Sulfidic aquatic microbial communities from Washburn Spring, Yellowstone National Park, USA - WS (SPADES assembly) (version 2) | ecosystem: Environmental > Aquatic > Thermal springs > Hot... | reverse complement strand
AACCACTCGATTACGTGGCTGTGGGCGGTGCCAGCTTTCCTGGGCAGTTCCTCTAGGCATTTCTTAAAGGCTTCCATGAAGTAGATAGGCGATTTATTTATATATTTCACATAGGAGATGTGGAGTTGAAGATCTGGCCTCTAGACGCCACCTACACCGTAGTCGGCGGCGTGCCGGAGGTGCGGATTTTCGGCATTTCAGAGAGCTCGGAGAGGGTGGTTGTTGTGGACAGGAGCTTCAGGCCGTACTTCTACCTGGACTGCCCCGTCTGCGACGCGGCGGCGGTTAAGGCTTCGCTCTCCCGCGTCGCTCCGGTGGGGGCTGTGGAGGTTGTGGAGAGGAGGTTTCTGGGCCGCCCCAGGAGGTTCCTCAAGGCGGTTGTCAAAATACCGGAAGACGTAAGGAAGCTTAGGGAGGCGGCGCTGGCTGTGCCGGGCGTCTCCGGCGTGTACGAGGCCGACATACGTTTCTACATGCGTTACATGATAGACAAGGGCGTGGTCCCCTGCGGCTGGAACATCGCAGAGGTGGAGGAGGCGGGCAGGCTGGGTCACCTCCTCCAATACGTAGTAAAGGAGTGGAGAGGCATCTCCCCGGGGTTTCCACCGGCACTCCGCGTCTTGGCGTTTGACATAGAGGTGTACAACGAGAGGGGCTCCCCTGACCCAGCCCGGGACCCCGTTATTCTCATCGCTGTCAAGACCGACGAGGGCAAGGAGGAGGTTTTCGAAACCTCTGGGAACGATAGTGATACGCTACGCGGTTTTGTGGAGTTTGTCAGGTCGTATGACCCCGACGTGGTTGTTGGGTACAACTCCAACAACTTCGATTGGCCCTACCTAGCAGAGCGCGCGAGGACGGTGGGGGTTCCGCTCAGGTTAGATAGGCTCGGCGGGTTGCCCCAGCAGAGCGTGTATGGGCACTGGTCTGTGGTTGGCAGGGCCAACGTGGATCTCTACAACATAGTGGAGGAGTTCCCCGAGATCAAGCTCAAGACGCTTGACCGCGTCGCGGAGTACTTCGGCGTTATGAAGAGGACGGAGCGCGTCCTCATCCCCGGCCACAAGATCTATGAATACTGGAACGACCCAAGCAAAAGGCAGTTGCTCAGGCAGTACGTCCTAGACGACGTAAGGTCGACGCTTGGGCTTGCAGATAAGCTCCTGCCGTTTCTGATACAGCTCTCCGCCGTGTCGGGCCTTCCCCTCGACCAAGTGGCCGCGGCCAGCGTGGGCAACAGGGTGGAGTGGATGCTTCTGCGCTACGCCTACCGCATGGGCGAGGTGGCGCCCAACAGGGAGGAGCGGGAGTATGAGCCGTATAGAGGCGCAATAGTTCTGGAGCCGCGGCCCGGCTTATACGACGACATTTTGGTGCTGGACTTCTCCTCTATGTACCCAAACGTCATGATGAGGTACAACCTCTCGCCGGACACCTACCTAGAGCCGGGGGAGCCGGACCCTCCTGACGGCGTTGTGGTTGCGCCAGAGGTGGGCCATAAGTTCAGAAAAAGCCCGCCGGGCTTCGTCCCGCAGGTTCTCAGGGAGCTTGTGGCCCTTAGGAAGGTGGTCAGGGAGGAGATGAGGAAATACCCGCCTCACTCGCCCGGATACCGGGTGCTCGACGAGAGACAGAAAGCACTTAAGGTAATGGCCAACGCCATGTACGGCTACCTGGGCTGGGTGGGGGCGAGGTGGTATAGGAGGGAGGTGGCGGAGTCCGTAACCGCCTTTGCCAGGGCTATACTGAGGGATGTCATTGAGCAGGCGAGGAAGATGGGCATAGTCGTTATCTACGGCGACACGGACAGCCTCTTTATCAAGAGGGGCGGAGACGTCGAGAGACTTATGAGATATGTGGAGGAGCAGTACGGGATTGAGATCAAGGTGGATAAGGAATACGTCAAGGTGCTTTTCACCGAGGCCAAGAAGAGGTACGCCGGTTTGCTGAGAGACGGCCGGGTGGACATCGTGGGTTTTGAAGTGGTGAGGGGGGACTGGAGCGAACTAGCCAAAGAGGTGCAACTGAAGGTGGTCGAGATTATACTCACGTCTAGAAACGCCGCAGAGGCAAGACAGAACGTAATAAAATACGTAAAAGACGTCATCACGAAGCTGAAAGGATACCAGTTCGAGATAGATGACCTCATCATATGGAAGACGCTCGATAAGGAGCTTGAGGAGTACAAGGCGCATCCTCCTCACGTAAGCGCCGCGTTGCTCCTCAAGAAGCGAGGCTACAGGGTGGGGAAGGGAACCACCGTAGGGTACGTGGTGGTTAAGGGAGGGGAGAAGGTGTCTGAGAGGGCCGTGCCGTATATCCTGCTTGACGACCCTAAGAGAATCGACGTGGACTATTACGTGGAGAAGCAGATCATCCCCGCCGCGTTGAGAATCGCCGAGGTTGTGGGCGTGAAGGAGGGCGACCTCAAAACAGGCAGGGCTGAAAAATCGCTACTGGACTTTTTGTAGTTGTTCAAACGTCAATATTTTCATATCTTCAGGGACCTTGGTCAGCGGCCCCACCCTTGCGGTTATGATCAACTTAACGCCCTTCTTAGCCGCTAGGTCGACGATTCTCTGCGTAGTTATTCCGTCCATGACGACGGCATATACAGAATCGCCTGTGGCGGCTAGGAAGTCGGGTAGTTCTCTGACCGGCATCTTCTTCAGCAACGTCCAGTTGGCGTCGTAGATCTCCGCCTCCAGGGTGCCGAGCATCTCCTCTATCTTTTTGGCTATGTCAAAGGGGAACTGCGGCATGGCCTCCTGCGGCTGAGCCGGCGGCTGCGCCGGCGGCGGAGGAGGGGGGGTCTCTGTCTTCTCTCCAGCCGCTTTCTGTTGCGCCAGCCACTCCTCCAGAGTCATCTTGTTTCTGATGGCTTTAGCTATTTCTTTGGCTGTTAGTTGCTCCACCTCTTTTCCTGGCGGCGCGCGGGCGACGTAATCTATGTGGGCCACCTTCATCAGCTCCTTCAGCACCAACTCGCCGCCTTTATCGCCGTCTATAAACACCGTGACGGACTTCTTTTTGCTGAGGTCTATTATTGTCTGTGGTATCCCTCTGCTTATGCCTTCTAGAGCTATGATGTTTCTGTATCCGTGCTTGACTAGGTTCACCACGTCGGCTCTTCCCTCTACTATGATTATGGAGTCGGACTTGTCGACGTCTGGGCCTGCCGGAAGCTTCTCGGGTCCGTATTCCACTACCTCCGCCTTGGCTACGTCCTCCTTCAGCTTGTCGATTATTTCTTTCGTATCTGGCAGGATCTCCTCCTCTATCAGCTTGACGAGCTCCCTGGCTCTGTCTACAATTCTTTTCCTCTTCTCTTCACGGAGATCTCTGATCTCTAGCACCTTTACCGAGGCGGGGTAAGGCCCCACCCTCTCGACGCTTTCAATAAGTGCGGCTATTAGGGCGGTTTCGTATCTGTCTAGGTTGCTTGGGATGTATATCTTGGCCTTTGTCTTGCCGTTTTTCTCAACTATGTCGACCTCTATCCTCCCCACGCGGCCCATCATCTGGAGCTCCCTCAAGTCCATGTCTTTGCCGAGCAGGCCCTCTGTTTGGGAAAACAGCGCGCCTATTATGTCGGATTTGTCCACGCCGCCGTTTACCTCCATCTGCGCCACGATCATGTACTTCGCTACTATGGTTAAGGCTCCCATGGTTGCCCTCTAGGTTCTTCTTTAAAACTGTTTTCCCCAAAAATTTAAACCCCCACCCCGTTTTAAGCGATGATCAGGTTACTGCGGCAGGTGGGCGACGTGGTGAATAAGGCGCTTAAATACGCGCTTGACTTGGTACAGCCCGATGTCCCAGTTTTGGAAATATGTGAAAAGGTGGAGGCCTTCATCAGGTCCAACGACGCGAGGCCGGCGTTCCCAGTCAACATAAGCATAAACGAGGTGGCGGCGCACTACACGGCGAAGCGGGGGGACAACTTGCTGGTTCCGAAGACAGGTCTCGTGAAGATCGATGTGGGGGCTCAACGCGACGGCTACATCGTCGACGCGGCAGTGACGGTGGCTTTAGGCCCGGTCTTTACAAACTTGGCTAAAGCCGCGAGAGCTGCCCTTGAAGCTACGTTGAACACGGCGAAGCCGGGGGTCAAGGCGTGGCAAGTGGGCGACGTCGTGGAGCGCACTATAAAGAACTACGGCTTCAACCCCATATATAACCTCACCGGGCACAAAATTGAGCGGTATCTTCTACACGCCGGCTATGTGATCCCGAATTACCCGGACAAAACGGCGTCTCAAACGCTCTCTCCCGGCGATGTATACGCGGTGGAGCCCTTCGCGACCAATGGGGAGGGCTACGTGACAGACGGGAGGGAAGTCACGATATACCGCTTGGCGAGGATGAGACACAAAGTCTTCCAGCCGCTGATAGATGCGGTGAGCTCCGAGGCGGGGCCCCTGCCTTTCACGCCCCGCTGGTTCCCGCAGATAGACGACGCCACGATCGCGATGGCGTTAAAGGCGGGGGTGCTACACGGCTACGAAGTTCTCATCGAGAGGACAAGAGGCTATGTGGCGCAATATGAGGATACCGTATATGTAGGGGAGGACTCCGTGGTGCCTCTGGCTAGAACTCTCGACCTGCTCTGACCTCTGCCCTAAGGGGTTCTCCCTAGTTCTGCAACGGCGCGCGCCCGGCGTCAGAAAAGTTTTTATATACACAATTTTTGTCAAGCCATGAGTCAGGCAGTATTAACCCAAATAGGTGGCGTGCCGGTGCTCGTGTTGAAGGAGGGCACTCAGAGGGCTTTTGGAAAAGAGGCGTTGAGGCTGAATATAATGATTGCCAGAGCCATAGCCGAGGTTATGAGATCCACGCTCGGCCCGAAGGGCATGGACAAGATGCTCATTGACTCCCTCGGCGACATCACCATCACCAACGACGGCGCAACGATCTTGGACGAGATGGACGTCCAGCACCCCATCGCCAAACTGCTGGTGGAGATATCGAAGTCCCAGGAGGAGGAGGCCGGCGACGGCACAACCTCCGCCGTGGTGCTGGCTGGCGCTCTGCTGGAGGAGGCTGAGAAGCTTCTGGAGAAGAACATCCACCCCACCGTTGTGGTGGGTGGATTCAAGAAGGCTCTTGACGTGGCGGCTGAGCACCTCCGAAAGGTTGCGGTCCCGGTGAATAGGACAGACGCGGAGACTTTGAAGAAGATAGCCATGACCTCGATGGGCGGGAAGATTTCCGAGACTGTGAAGGAGTATTTTGCAGACTTGGCTGTGAAGGCCGTGTTGCAGGTCGCCGAAGAGAGAAACGGCAAGTGGTATGTGGATCTTGACAACATCCAGATCGTGAAGAAGCACGGCGGCTCCCTCCTCGACACGCAGCTTGTCTATGGCATAATTGTGGACAAGGAGGTGGTGCACGCCGCGATGCCTAAAAGGGTTGTAAATGCGAAAATCGCGCTTCTTGACGCTCCTCTTGAGGTGGAGAAGCCGGAGATCGATGCCGAGATCAGGATCAACGATCCCACTCAGATGAGGGCGTTTCTAGAGGAGGAAGAGAAGATCCTCAAGAGCTACGTGGATAAGCTCAAAGCGCTTGGCGTTACTGCCCTGTTTACGACAAAGGGAATTGACGACATTGCCCAGTACTACCTCGCCAAAGCCGGCATCCTTGCCGTGAGGCGCGTGAAGCGTAGCGACATCGAGAAGCTTGTTAAGGCGACCGGTGCCAGGCTGGTGACAAACATCGAAGACTTGACCGAGGCCGACCTCGGCTTCGCCGGGCTTGTGGAGGAGCGGCGTGTTGGCGACGAGAAGATGGTGTTTGTGGAGCAGTGTAAGAACCCGAGGGCTGTGTCTATCCTGGTGAGAGGCGGCTTCGAAAGACTTGTTGACGAGGCGGAGCGGAACCTAGATGACGCGCTGTCTGTGGTGGCCGACGTGGTGGAGGAGCCCTACATCTTGCCTGCTGGCGGCGCCGCCGAGGTTGAGGCGGCTAAGGCCGTTAGGGCGTTTGCGCCTAAGGTGGGCGGCAGGGAGCAGTACGCCGTGGAGGCTTTTGCAAGGGCGCTTGAGGCCATCCCGAAGGCTCTTGCGGAGAACGCGGGTCTCGACCCCATTGACATATTGACTGAGCTGACTCATAAGCATGAGCAACCTGACGGCTGGCGTTACGGCCTTGACGTGTACCAGGGCAAGGTTGTGGAGATGATGGCTCTTGGGCTCATTGAGCCGCTTACGGTGAAGCTCAACGCGTTGAAAGTCGCCGTTGAGGCGGCTTCCATGATCCTGCGTATCGACGAGATCATCGCCGCCTCTAAGCTGGAGAAGGAGGAGAAAGAGAAGAAGGAGGAGAAGAAGGAGGAGTTCGACTAGTTTTTTAAATTACTTTTCTTGCTAGTAATAATATTCCTATTACCGTAATTGTTAGTATTATGTCTTTTGTTACTATAAAGTGAGGCAGTATTATCGATAGGGAGGTGGCGGTGATGACGATTTTTGACCTGGTCCTCAGCGCCGCATATCTGGCTTTAAAGAAGGGGGCCGAGGCGACTATGGGTTTCTTCTCCTTCTTGGCTACGGGGTCTTCTATTTGGGGCTCCGCCAGCGCTCTGTAGATGATCTCATCTGCGGTGTAGAGGTCTTTCAAGGCGGCGAGGTATCTGCGGGCGGCGGCTTCTTTCTCTGGGTTTGACAGGAGCTTTCTCGTTTTTTCCAGGGTCTTTTTGTGTATCTTTTCTGCTATGAGGATGCTTGAGATCAACACAGCTACTGCGAGATATTTAAAGGCGGGGTTCGCCAGCAACGCCAACCCGCTTAGGAGTACGCTGGCCATGGAAGATGAGGCGAGTACGAGGACCAGCTTATTATACGCCTTCTCATGTATCTCTTGGATTCTGTGCGCTATGTATTCACTTAACATAGATCTCCACGACCCGCCTCTCTATGACAGCCCCATACCGCTTGGCAAGCTGTACGATGGCTGTGTTTTTCACCTCTGTGTATCTCTCTAGTCTCCTCAACGCCTCTTCTACCGTCGCTGAGTGCATAGTTGCGAACGTCTGGAGCCCCATCTCTGTGGCTGTTTTAAACGCATGGAAGTGATCCTCATACTGCAACTCACCTATGAAAACCAGGTCTATGTTTCTGTTTAGAGATGCGTAGATCTGCCTCGCCTTGTTCACGTCGCGTATCTTGATCTGGTTTTTGTCTGGGTCCTCCTCAAGCTCATCTGCCTCGTCTATGTAAACCCGTTGCAAGTTGCCGGGAATTACGTCGTCAAGTGCGGCTAGTAGGGTGGTCTTGCCGCTACCCGGCGGCCCCGCCACCACTATATGCCTCCCCTCCTTTAAAGCTACAAAGATCTCCGCCAGTTGCTCACGCGTTAGGAAGCCGCTCTCCACCAGTTGACGCAAGGTGATCTTGCCCCTGTGTATGCGGATGTAAGCTTGTGGGTTCGGGACGATGGGGGGCAGGTCCAGCGATACTCTCATTCTCATCTTGCCAAACCGCAGGCCGTATCTAAACGAGGGGTTTGCCGTGGTGAGTTCAATCCCCTTCATCTGAGCGAGCTTTAACAAGCTTTTTATCGTGGCGCCGTCTGCCGTTTTCGAGGTCTTGAACTTACCGCTTCTCTTCGTTACGTAGATCGGCCGGCCCGGCACCAGCAAGATATCCTCCACCTCGTCTTCGACTAGGTCGGCGATCTCCTGGAGGCCTACTGTGGCCAAAGTCGCTCTCACGGCGATTTCGGCGTTTATTTTTGTGAAGAGCTCGTAGCGCAGTTGCAATGTTGTGTCTACGTCTTTGCTGAAGATTCTTGACGACAGGGCCACTACGTCTCGCATCTCCTCCTCGGCGAAGACGCAGAGGCCCTTCTCGAGACATGCGTGTTTACACTCAATGCATTCTACTATTCGGGCCAGGAGATGTGGAAAGTTACTCTTGAGCAACATGCCGCCTTAGTTTTGTAACCGTGTCTCTTATACTGAACTTACTTATGTTAAGCAGTAGAGCTATCTGTTGCTTGTGTATGTGGTAGCCCGTCTTCTCTGCGGCCATGTAGACAAGAGCCGCGGCCAGCACCCTCGGGTTTTTGCCCTGGTACACCCGCTTATCTAGACCTTGAAAAGTTGACAACGCAACGCGTTCAAGATCTGGGCGGCCCAGCTCCCTCGCTATTTTGGCTACGTAGAACCTCACCAACTCGCTGTATTTCCTTTTGACCGTCTCCTTCGTTTCTCTCTGGAGAAATACGAGGAGGCGGCTTTCTCTCCTCAGCGGCATTTCAAGTTTCACCCTTGGCAGGACAAGCTCGTATCCCACCACTGTGCCGCAGTCGGTACACACATACTCGCCGTTCTCATTTAGTATTATTTTGTCAGACTTACAATACGGACAAATCACGTATCGATGGTTTTTTCGATGTATTAAACTCATAGATTATATCTTATTCTATGAAGAGAGGGTTGGGTCAAAGTTTTTATGAAGACCTCATCAAAATTTTTATACCGAGCCCAAAACATGCGGCATGGAGTTTTCGCTAAAAGTTGACGACGTAACAAGCGGCGCCCCCAACGTAATCACCTTGAAAGGCGATGTAGATGTGGTACTGGAGCTACCGCTAGATAGGCTTGGAATAAGCATATCTAAAGGAAATAAAATAAAACTAGTTATACATAAAGAAAAAGACCAAGATCTACACAAGTACAAGGTCTATGCATGGGGCATCGTGTACTACGTAGGGGAGGGAATAACGCGGATCTCCATAGGAGGCCTGCAACTCGACATCAAGAAAGAACTCCCATTAAAAATCGGCGAAAAAGTATACGTCGGTCTTATATAAAACCCCAGCGGCCGCTGGGTAGCGCTTCTAAAACGGCTGATGAACCCTACAAATTTTAATACTTGGAACTCGCCCCCCTCATGGCTTCAACACTGGCGGAATCCAGCAAACGTTTTGTTGCCGAGCTAAACAACGTAATCGGAAAAGAGGTACAGGTGGTCTTGTCAAATGGGGAGGTCTACAGAGGAGTCCTCCACGCCGTTGACACCCAACTCAACGTCGTTCTTTCAAACGCAGTGGGCAAAACAGGCGAGAAATACGCCAGAGTTTTCATTATGTACAGATACATCGTACACATAGACAGCATAGAGAAGCGCATAGACATGCGGGAGTTCGCAAAATACGCAGAAAAGGTGTTTCCGGGCATGGTTAAATACGTAGAGGAGACAAACACTGTTCTCATAGGCGACAAGGTCCGCGTCAGCGAAATAGGGGTAGAAGGCGTGGGTCCGGTGGCTGAGCGGGCGAAGCGGCTCTTCGAGGAATTTCTGAAGTCTAAAGGCGTTGACTAGTCCCAAAACGCCTTGGTTGACGCGAACTGTTTTTCCGCGTCTAATATAGCGGCCCAGAGGTCATCGCCCTCAAATACCTTGTTGAGGATCTTCACGGCGGTTTTTGGGCCCACGCCGTGTGCCAGCTGGACCACGACGCCGACCTTACCGTGCTCAAGCACAAGAGAGGCGCTTTGTTGCAACCTCTCTAAGATCTTCCGCTCCTCCGCACCCATCCTCTGTCTAAGTCTGTATTTGCTCAAAACCTGCCTCGCCTTTTCCACGTCGATTCCTTTTAAAACCGCCAACGTCCTCACGCCGCACCTCTGGCAGTAAACATCGTCAGGGATCACAGAGACCTTCGCCGCATATGACCAGCCGCAGTTGAGACAAAGCAATGTCACGTTTCTGTTCATTATCCTCTTGCGGGCGAGGTCTGCAAGAGCCTCCTTGGAGAGGCCCTTAAACGAGAAATCCACCCGCAGAGCCTCCTCTAGAATTGGCTTCTCGAGCGCAGTAGGCTTCGCAAGCCTCTTTACTGTCACGTCCCCCCTGACCAGAGCCTCCAGCAGGTAAAACAGCGCCTTCACGTCTAGCTTCTCCACAAACACCTCATTAAGCGCCTCCAAGCCCGGCAAGTCGTCCAGATACGCCTCGACAAGCCGGCTGGGGACCTCCTCGGCGTCTTTAGCCACAAGCCCCGTTCTCCTCGCCACTTGGAAAAACCGGTACCTAAACATCTTCGAGTTCTTCACAGCGTTCCTAAGCGTCGTGTAGACGTATGACTGAGGCCTCTTGAACACTTCATCTAAGGCTTGCAGAGGGACGTAGTCCCTAAATATCAGCAATACTCTGTACGCATCAGCCCTGTACCCCACAGGGCCTACGTAGCCTGAAAGCGCGTAGGAGAGGTAAAGACCCAGAGCCTCGTTCCCCTTAGACCCCAGGCAGCTATGGATCACCGCGTATCTGTTCCCCACTATATGTACATGCAACCTCCTAGGCTCCGGTATAAGCCCCTCCTCGATGCCGTCTAGGTCAACCGGCAACTCCGCATCCCCCCTCAGTGCGGATCTAAGAAGCTCCGCGCGTTTACGACACGCCTCTTGCGCCACCTCATACGGCACAGGTATCTGCTCGCCGACCCACGCGGGCAACGCCCCAACGACGTCGTAGTCCGGGTAGAGATAAACCACGTCGTCTTCACGCCTCGTGAAAACCCACACCCTGCCGGACAACACCATCTTCGTCCCGGGCTCTATGGAGAATACAAATTCCCTATCTAACTCACCCACGGACCTGCCGGTGGACTCGTCAACCGCCCTGTATTTCTTCTCGTCGGGTATTGTGGACACATTTTCAAAGTAGTACCTGAGGCTACCCCTCCTCGGCCCCAGCCCTTTAAGGAGGCGGTGCCTCTCGGCGAAATCCAGCACAAGCCTTAGGTCGTCTTCCGTCAAGTACCTGTAGGGATGAGCCCGCCGCACCACCCGCAACACGTGCCCCACGTCCACCTCCCTGCCGTCGAGCCTAGCCTCCAGCGCGATCCCCACCACCTGGTGCAGAAGGACGTCAAGCGCGTTTTCATGGTACTCCACATCGCCCTCCAGCAACCCTTTAAGGGCCCTCTCGGCAATCACCTCAGACTCCAACAAATCCTCCAAATCCGAAGCCACCACAACCCCCCGGGAGACCTGCCCCAGCCTGTGTCCGCTCCTCCCCACCCTTTGGAGAAGCTTGGAGGTCTGCCGCGGAGAGCCGTACTGCACAACCAGGTCGATGTCGCCTACGTCTATCCCCAGCTCCAGACTCGACGTGGCCACAGCAACCTTAAGCTCGCCCCGCTTCAGCCTGTCCTCCACCGAAATCCTATGCTCGCGAGACAGCGAGGAGTGATGAACCTCCACCACGTCGCCGAGGAGGCGTTTAAGCCTAGAGGCAAGGAACTCAGCCCCATCTCTCGTGTTTGTGAAAACCAACACCGCACCCCTGGAGCCCCTTATGTACTCAGCAACCTTCCTTATCCTCGCTACAGCCTCAGGCGTGGCGTCGAGCTCTTCAGCTTTTATATAATCCTCATCTGCCGGCGTCGGCAAAACCACGTCTATCTCATACGCCTTCTCCCCCGACACGTCAACCACCTCCACCGCCCTCCCCACGCCGCCCAAAAACCCAGCAACAAGCCCCCGGTTGCCCACGGTGGCGGAGAGACCAACCCGCTGAAACTCCCCGGCAAGCTCCACAAGCCTCTCAAGCCCGACGGCAAGCTGAACCCCCCTCTTGCTTCCAACTAGCTCATGAACCTCGTCGACGACGACATAACGCACGTGTCTCAAACTACCCCTAAGCCTCCGGTGCAGCAGCAAAATCTGCAACGACTCCGGCGTGGTGATGAGCAGGTCGGGAGGCCTAGACGCCAAAACCCTCCGCTCAGACTCCGCCGTGTCGCTATGTCTAACCGCCAACGTGAACCCCAGCCTCTCAGCCAGCCCGTAAAGCCGCCTCAGCAGATCTCTGTTAAGCGACCTAAGAGGGGTGATGTAAAGCGCCCTTACCCCCATCCCAGACGCCTCCAACATTTTTGAAAATACAGGAAACAACGCGGCCTCCGTCTTGCCAAACCCCGTAGGCGCTATGATCAAGGTGTGCATGCCAGAGAGCACTTTAGGTATGGCGGCCTCCTGCGCCGGCGTTGGGGAGGTGTAGCCAAGCTCCTCTATAGCCTCCCGGAGCTTTGGATGCAACAGTTCAAAAACCACGACGACGAAACCCTACGTCAATATAACCTTAGTGGCGCGGCCACTCGATGGAGTTCAAAATCTCGGGGATCCTCCGCCTGGCTTCCTCGCGTAGCTCGTCGTAGAAGTTGCGCCCAGTGGAATCAATCATTACGGTCAGCGGCCCGAAATCTTCCACCTCAAACACCCACATGGCCTCAGCCATCCCCAGGTCGAGCCAGTGCACGTCTACGACGCGTTTAATCGCCTTCGCGGCTAAAACGCCCGCACCTCCTGTAAATATGGCGTAGGCCGCCACATGTTTTTTCATCGCCTCCGCAGTCCTTTTACCCATGCCGCCCTTCCCCACCACCAGCTTAACCCCCAACTTCTCAATTACATCTGCCTCAAAGGCCTCCATCCTAGCCGAAGTGGTCGGGCCAGCGCTTATGACCTCCCACCCCTTCTCGGTCCTCCTCGCCACAGGCCCCACGTGGTATATAACGCCGCCTCTTAGGTCAACCGGAAGCCTCTCGCCGCGCTCCATGTACTCCAGCATCCTCTTATGCGCTGAGTCGCGTGCCGCCACCACGACGCCGCTTATGTAAAGCGTGTCCCCAACCCGGAGCCTCGCCACATCCTCCTCAGAAAGAGGAGTTTTCAAGTGGTATATGGGCATGGTCAATTATATATGTGTGTATTTTAAAGTTTAGCACACGGCTAGATACGTAGCTCTTTTAGATCGATGAAGCAATAAATATATTTTAACACCCATCCACTTAGCCATATGCTTGAGCAGGTCATCCTCAAGGCCGCCAAGGAGGTTATAATCCGCGCGGCGGTAGGCCCAGCGTTTGACGTCACAACTTCTCTCAAAAAAGCGCTTGAAACGGAAGACAACGAGCCGGCCAAGGTCCAGCTGGGCGCCATATTGAAAAACATCGAGCTCTCCACCTCTGAAAAAGCCGCGGTGTGTCAAGACACGGGGTTCCCCAACTTCTACATAAAACTCGGCGACCGCTTCCCGCTGAGGAGCAAAATATACGACATACTGACCCAGGCGATTCGCGAAGTAACAATGGAGCTACCCCTCAGGCCCAACACAGTCCATCCCTTCACCGAAAAGAACCTGGGCGACAACACCGGGGTGGGCGCGCCTTGGTTCGAGGTGGAGCTCTTCGACGGCGACTACTTGGAGTTCCACTACGTACCTAAGGGAGGCGGCACGGAGCTCCCCAGCAAAGCCTTCACCCTGCCGCCCGGCGTCGCCATGAAGGAGCTACCGCGCCTAGTTCTTGAGGCCGTGATAGACGCGGGGCCCATGCCCTGCCCGCCGGTTATAGTAGGCGTAGGCATAGGCCCCTCGGTAGACATCGCCGCGAAACTCGCCAAAAAGGCGGCAGCGCTCAGGCCCGTCGGGTCCAGACACCCAGAGCCAGAAATTGCAAAGATGGAGGAGGAGTTGCTGAAGGCCATCAACAAGCTCGGCGTGGGCGTGCACGGAATAGGGGGCAAGGTGACGGCGCTGGATGTACACATTGAATACGTCTACAGGCACCCAGCCACGTTCTCCATAGGCATAGTCTTCTCATGCTGGGCGACGCGCAGGTCGGGGGCCAGAGTCTACCCCGACGGGAGATACGAGATAATCTAGCCTTCGTATCTCTTCAACAGCCTCTCGACCGCGTATCTTACGGCGTCTGCGCGGGTTGGAAAAACCCCCTTCGTCACCAGCCTGTCTAGCTTCCTCACTAGGGATTTAGGCAACGTGACGGTGGTAATTACGGCCTTTTCGTACTCCATGTTTTAAAATTAGCCCGTTATTTAACTCTGTGTGTGAAAAGTCGCCGCTACCCACGCCCGTATTGGTAGTCGTCGTGGGGGGCCACGGCGCCGTGGTGGGGTAGCCGCTGGTCATCCCCGGCGAGAACTATTCATAGACATTCACAACTCTTTTAACAGGTACTTCTTCACAGGCGTAATTACTCCTATAAGTCTGTACCTGTGGGGGTTTCTAAAACGCAATTCAATGAGCCTCTTCGTTGGGAAAAGATGGAATTACCATGAGGATGGTTCATTACATTTAATTGATCACAGCGCTTCATGGATAAGGTTGAAAAAATTTTGGAAGTGTACAAGGTCAAATTGGGAATAAAAGACGTCAAGGTGGTGGTGAGGCCGTACAAGACTAGGTCTGCCTTCACGAAGTTAAGTTCGCCGCCTACCGTCTACTTAAATGAGTATCTAATCGACGATGAGGAGGTTGTTGAATACCTGCTCCTCCGCGAGTTGATACAGATAGCACTCCACAGGTACCGTTCGAGGTACACCGGCGGCTTGTCCTACGCGGCGAAGTTCGACAGCATTCTGCACTTCTTCATACCAAAGGAGAAAGTTGAGGAGATTAGGGAAAAGATGGAAAAAAGGTGATAGACTCGGTCAATGACTTCTTTTTTCCTTCACTTTGTTGGTCTCCCAGCGGCGCCTCATGCTCCGCGGCTGGGGCGGAGAGCTCCTCCGGAGGAATGCCGCCATAGCCTCTGTCGCGAGCAAGAGGAAGAGGAAAAAAGAGGTTTATTCGTCCTCTTCCTTTGCATCCTCTTCTTCATCCATATCGCATATTGAACCGTTGCCTGCAGGTACAGACTTACAGGTGTAATTACTCCTGTGAGGAAAAACCTGTGTGGAAGTGCAGGTGTTGGCTCCTCAGACCTTTTCGCCACACAGCGGGACGACCTCTGCGGTCAGTTCCACGTGGTATATCCTGGCAGGTATTCCTGTGGCTCTGTACCTGCCAGTCTTTACCTGTGGAGAGTAAGGCTTATATAGCAAAGCAAAAAGAAGAGACATGGATAGGCTCACCGCCGCGACGTTTGACGCATTATGGAGTTGAACGAAATTAAACAACGTCTAGAGCGTGCGCTGAGGCCTGTTGAGAAGCCGCCAAGTATCGAAGAGGTGCTTGAGCAAGTCTCCACCCGCGGCGTTCTGCGGGGGCCGGTGGACTGGGTGTTCCCGGCATGGATGCTGCACGTCGAATACACAACGCAGAAGATCGCCGAGACGTTTCCGTTATCGGAAGAGGAGAAGAGACAGCTACTTCACTTCCGGGATGCAATGAAGCAGTTGCTACTGGAGGCGCAGAGGCAGACAAAGGCCAAGCTGACGACGCTGTACAAGGCCGTAGCCGAGGACACGTACAAGGCGGAGGGGAGTAGGCTGTACGCGCCAGACGGGACGTGGATGGAAAAAACGAGTCTTGTCCCGCGTATTCCAATCCACGGCATAGGCGCCTCGGTGCGTTTTCCCGACTTGTTGAAGCTACCGCGCGAGAGGCTTGAGCTACTCCAGCTGGGCTGGAGGGCAAGCGACGAGTTTACCAACAGCCGCAAGTCCAACAGTGACTACGCCGCAATGAAGACTACACAGCCTTGGCAAGTGTTTGCATGGGTGGCGGTGAGATTTGGTGAGCTCTACGCATATGTCGCCTCGGTCAACTTGGCGCGCGAAGGGGCGAGCATAGTCGTGCGCGCCGTCGCGGTAAGCTGGAGGCAAAAATGGAGCAAGGACGAGGCGATAAGTCTAGTTGCAGAGAACTTCCGACGTGGGGAGTGGATGCCTCTGTTCAGTGCGTGGTTAGGAGACGGAAAGGTGAGGTGGTATGGCATCCTGCGCGGCAGGTACGCGCTGTCAATTGCTGCCAAGGAGCCTTGGAGGCTGGGCTTAGGCGTAAGTCCATACGAGACCATAGTCGCCACTGGCAGAGAGGCGTTTGAGAGGCTTAGGAAGGCGGCTGGCGTATACGGCGAATTGCTTGATCTGCTGAGGGCCCACAAGTGGTTCTACATAAAGCTGGCCACAGACGACACCCTCAGAGTAGACCACAAACTGAAGGCAGAGAACGGCAAAATCCATACGAAGCCACATACTGAGAGGCCGAGTAGAACCTCTACCAAGCCTCATTCTAGGGCGGAAAAACCGGGCGCCGTAGCCGTGGCGGGGCTGATAATGCATTTGCGTCTCGTTAGCGGCAGAGGCGGCTCGCTTCTGGCTGAGTACTACACCCGCGACCCAGAAAAAGCGCTTGCAGCCGCCGACAAACTCAAGACGGCTGAGCTGAGGCCCAACATTGTGAGGTCCGGCCCAAACTACGTGGTGTACATCGCCACCACTGACCTTCTAAAGCTTGCAGAAGAAGACGACGCCGTCAGAAGAGCCGTAGCGCTGTACCTCACCGAGAAGGCTAAAAACGGCACGCCGAGGCAGAGAGAAATCGCCGAAAAAATCCTACAACGACACCCCTTTTTAAACCTGGCACTACTTTAAAGCCAAGCCAGCGCATAAAACCACTCATTTAGAGATCTGTATCATGATACCACAGAAGAAAAATGGTGGACCGGCCGGGATTCTTAGGCGGGTTTCCCCTGAACCCGGGATCTTCCGCACGCCAAGCGGACATCCTTCCGCTAGACTACCGGCCCCGCCGTTTTGTTATCCTGTGTTTAAATTTTTTTCATCCCACCAACTCGGCAGGCGCTGGGGGGCCGCCTCCCCGCCGGCTCTAGGACGAGCCGCCGAGGACGAGGACCGCAAGCCCGCCTGATGCGCGGCGGCCCCGGGTTCGGGGGGAGAACCCGCCCAAAAATCTCGGCGGGCCCTAAAAACACTTCTGCCGGGGCGAGGAGGCGGCGTGGGCTGTGAAGCTTGTGAAGGTTATAACCGGCGAAGAGCCCCGAGTCACGCCGATGCCCGACGGCGTGTTTAGTATCAGAGGCACAGACAGACACATAGACGCCCTGGCCCGCTACGAAGAGCTTAGAGAAGCGATAGAGGAGTGAAGCAACCAACGCCGCGGGGGGCAATAGATGCGGGCACAGCCGGCGTAGCCGCGAATTCAACACGTAAAACCACGCCGGTGGTTAGGCCAGAAAAG
>Ga0080004_1129925_pt1 | contig 16962 bp, 19 predicted proteins | sample WasSprMetagenome_FD_69207 | JGI IMG/M metagenome (GOLD analysis project Ga0080004, IMG submission 69207) | Sulfidic aquatic microbial communities from Washburn Spring, Yellowstone National Park, USA - WS (SPADES assembly) (version 2) | ecosystem: Environmental > Aquatic > Thermal springs > Hot... | reverse complement strand
ATGCTGAAGCCATATCCAAGAATAAGAAGATATTCCCCGAAGGTATATGTGTAAATCTAGTTGAAGTTTTAAATGATCATTCCATTAAGGTTAGGACTTATGAAAGTGGTGTTTGGGATGAGACTTATGCTTGTGGAACTGGTTCAACGGCTTCAGCTGCTGTAGCTCATCGCCTTGGACTGGTTAAGAGTGGGATTGTTGATGTTCATGTTCGTGGTGGAATGCTTAAGATCGTCCTTGGAGATAGGCTTCAAATGATAGGCCCAGCCGAGAAGGTTTTCACAGGTAGAATAAGAGTTGAAGTTTAATTGAATCTGTCAACCTAAAAAGGTAAAAAAGTTTTGAGTTTATGCGGTTTTACCCTTCTTCATGTAGTCCATTGCTATCCCTATTATCAGCACTATCCCTGCCAGTACACAAACGTATGGTGCTGGATATGTGAAGTATAGGAATCTCAGTCTTCCAATGAATAGTGTGACTCTGCTCATTATTGTCAGTGCGAAGCTACCTCCAAACCCTGCTACAAGGGTGTATCTACCTATCCTTGCTATTGTGTTTAGTGGCCCTTTGAATTCTATGGTGAAGTAGAAGTAGAATAGTGCTGTTAGTACGCCTATGGCTAACAGTATTCCATCAATGGGTTTTGGTAATAGTACTATTGTGGTTGTGGATTCTGATATCGTGTATCTGATCTGTTCTAGGAATTGTGTTTTTATGAATCTTGCCACTATGGTTCCTATTCCAACACCTAATACTATGGCTGTGGGGTACCTGTATAGGTAGAAGTATTTCCTTGTGAAGAAGAATAGGTATAGTAGGCCTATGGGTACTGTTAACCAGAACCACCATTCTCCTCTCGCTACGCGTGGGTATAGGTAGTTTATCCACATGGAATCTATGCTTAATAATGTGGTATAGGCTGCTGCGGCGCCTATATATGCGTGTTCAGCTATCCTGAAGAATATGTTCTCCCTATATAGGTAGCTGAGGAGCATTAACGTTATTCCAGCAGCCATTATCGTTGCAAGTGTGGGTATGTCTACTGACATTTACCTCCCCCTCCTCTTGGATAAGAAGTATCCTAAGTTTCCAAGTACTACGAATATTACTATTGCTAGGTGTGCTAAGGATTGTGCATCCATTGCCGCCGCACCCTCACCTGGTCTCTTCACTAATATTTCGTATTCCGCTGCCCCCTTTGCTCCAGTTGCCCATCCAACTATTTTGGCTGGCCAGTATGGGTACATTCTGGATGCTAATACTGCTCCAACGCCTCCTCCAACTTTCGTTCCATAAACGTCTGTGAGTTGTCTTACAACCCAGTCTACACTGCTATTTCCAAAGTATATTGCTATTGCCCAATCCTTTGCTGTTTTTGTGGGTAGGTCTTGGAAGAATGGCATGTCTTTTAATTTGTTTCCATATGCATCCTTTTCTGGGTAGAATACGTTGGCTGCTAGGGCTGCTAATCCAACTTCGTAGCCTGGTAGGTATCCTAGGTTTACATACTTCTTGCCGTAGTCTGGGTGATCTTTCGATGCTCCCAGTATGGTTTGGAATGCTGCTTCAGTGTATGGTACTGCTTCTGTTCTGACATCTACGAACAATACCTTTAACCCTTTACTTACGCAGTGGTAGAATAGGGCTAGTAGTGTTGGTTGACATTCTGCGGCTGCTGCTGGGCTTTGATCATTTATAATTACGACTACGCTTCCAGGTGGGAGTTTATCTATGTAATTGTATAATCCAAGGGTTTCTGCACTATAGCTTCCCAGCGGGATTCCTATGGGTTTTAGTAGTGGTAGACTTATCACTACCCATACCACTAGGTATATCCATCTTACATCAATATTTTCCAGCTTCTCCCATATTGTTCCTGGTTTAGTCTGCACGTCCCATCCACCCCCTCTCATATCCTAAAAGTATTCTCACGTATAGTGCTAGTGTTGCCAGTAACCCGGATATTATTATAACTCTGCTTTCTGCTTTAACCCATACTTGGTTTATCCAGTCTTTTAGTGGTACGAATCCAGGCCATATAAGTTCTCCTATGGGTGCGTTTCCAAGCATGCATATCATTCCCGCTATTAGTAGTATTGCTGCTTCAAGGCTTCTTGCTCTGAATGCTCTGTAGGCTGCTGAGGCTATGAAGAATGCTAGTATTGCGTATATTGTTGAGTCTCCTGGGCTTACTATGCCATTGAACACTATATTCTGTAGGGCATATTCCACTGTTGGTCTTTTCCCATAGAATGCATACATGACTAAGCCCCATATTAGTGGAACCCATAGGCATATTAGTAGAACCCAGCTTTCAATTCTCTTCGGATCCCTTATAACTCTTCTTCCATGTATTCTTGTGAATAGGACTACTGATATTAGGACTGCAAATGTCCCTATTATTACTTGTGCAGCTCTAATTGCCTCTGCATATGCATTTATCGTTTTTTCTAGGACTAGTGTGTCTACTGCCATGAAGAATGTTAGTACTATGACTAAAAGCCATGGTATATATCTTCTTATGACAACAGACATCTAATTTCACCTCCTATGTCATGAGCCATGTGTAGAATGTTTTGTCTCCAATAAACCATAGGATTAGTCCAATGATGGTTAGTATTAACCCTATCACTCTTATTATGTCTTGACCAAATATCGTTCCAATTTGTTCTGGATTCTTTGATACGTATGCACCTGCAGTTATTAGTTCTTCGCTTATTAGTGTGTAGTCGCATGCTGCTATGAAGAATGGTATTTGGTAGCTGTTTGTTGTTCCAGCTATCTGTATTGCTCCAGCCCTATATCCTGCTTCTGCGAGTATTAGTGATTCTGCTGCGAAGTATCCTAGTAGTAGGTTTGCTGCAACCTTCTCCCTTAATATCAGTCCCATAGCTCCAGTGGCGTATGCAAATTGCCTATTGCTCAGCCATAGCACTGTTTCAGGTTTATATTCCTCTGGCTTCCCAGCTTGTGTATAAGCCGTTTTTATTAAGTCTCTGGCGACAGGTTCCACGGAAGGGTCCGAGAATGTGAATATCAGTCTAGTTCCATATTCTGCGCATTTCCTAGCCACATATTGTAGTATGCTTAGTCCAGCTATTACTTGTACGTCTCCCACATCTCCAAGTCCAACTGTGTAGTGTACTGGTCTACCCATTTCTGTGGCTCTGCCAATAGCTTCATCCAATGCATCTACCCCCGTTAGCCTCCTGAGCTTTGGTTTAATGGTCCCCTTCTTTGTCAAGTACACTGCTAAGAATATTATCACCAATGATGCTACGAACATTATGGCAGAACCCACATAGCCGGATCTAATTTGTAGACTCATATCTACACCTCAAAACATAGAATTTTGGAGTCCTCCCATAATTTCTTTAAATTATGGGGTATTTATAATTTTTCATTTTCTCACGAATTTTCGTGGGTCATGGTGTTTTTGTAAAATTTATTGTTGCTCTTTAAGCTTCATTATTACGTCTGGTTTATTGCTCACTATTCCATCTATCCCCCTATTCTTCAATTCCAATGCCGTTTCATAGTCATCTACAGTCCAAGCTGCAATCATAAGTTTAAGTTTATGTGCAAATTCTATTGCCTTTGCTGTGGCTAACCTATGATATGGTAAAGCAATTTTAGCTCCAATCTTCTTCGCACCCAATATTCCATCCACAGGTTTAATGTATATCAAACCAACATTAGCCCTCCTATTATACTCCAAAACCTTCGTTAAATGTCTAGCTTCAAAGGATGTGAAGAGTACAGAATCCCAAAGCCCCCTAGCATCAACCTCCCTAACAGCCGGCTCAACAGCTTCATTCACCTTCAACTCCAAAAATACAATGCACTTGCCACCAACAAGATCCAAAGCTTCACTCAACAATGGCACCCTCTCATCCAAACCAACCTTAAGCCCCCTAATGTAATCCCAAGTTAAATCCACAACCCTCCCCCTACCATTAGTCGTCCTATCCACAGTCTCATCATGCATTATAATTGCTTTACCATCAGCTGTAACCCTAACATCCATCTCCACAGCATCAACACCAAAATCCAATGCAAGCTTAAAAGCACTCAAAGTATTCTCAGGCCTATACGCACTAGCACCCCTATGCGCCACAACAAAAAACCTACCCCTCAAATCATCAAAACAAACCATAACAACCCAAAAACAAATACACAAAACCAACAAATCTAACTTTCGCCAACACTGCAAGCCGCCACACACCAAATTTGTCTTGTGGGGCTTATCCGCCCAGCTTGTGCTGGGCGGCTTGCGCCCCCCTGGTTTATGGGTTGGGCTGGTTTTCTGGGAATCCTGGGGTTCCATTGTGGATGGGGGTTTTATTGATGATTTGGATGGTGAATCTGCATTTGTCTGAGCCTTTGGCTATGCAGGATGTTTCTGTGGCGTGGACTGGGGTTTTGAGGGTTTCGCTGAGGAATCCCTCGATTAATCCTATGGTGAGGGATGCTCCGGCATATCCTTGTAGGCTGCGTCCCACCATGCATTCCATGTTTCCGGTTAGGCTTAGCTCTATGCGCCCCTCTTGGAGGCTGATTTTCTCGATTTCCAGTTGGCCTATGCCCATGGCTTTAAGTTTGGATGCAGCTGTCTTGAGGTGGCTTGTGAGGGTGGCGTCGGCCTCCCGTGAGGTGAGGGTGTGGAGGGTTTGGCCGGCTCTGAAGCCCATGGAGTAGAGTATGCTTCTATAGCCGAAGGGGCTGCATTCCATTAGTCCCCTCATCATGGATTCAAGCATGGCCATATTCATTTCTTTGGGGTTTAATTGCTCCTTTAAATTCATGGGTTGACACTCACTGGCTTAATTTTGCTTGGGCCTTTTATTAAGGGCTTATGAACCATTGTTATGTAACGTTGATTCGCAAGGGATATACCTTTAGCGGTGGGGTAAGTGTTGTTTGGGGTGAACTTTTGAGGGATAATAAGGGTAGGAGGAAGGGGATGATTGGCATTGAGGCAGCGATTATACTGATAGCCTTCGTTATAGTGGCATCGGCGTTCAGCTTCATGGTGATAAACATGGGTTTAACCTCAACGCAGCGGGGCAAGGAGGCCATATCCACAAGTCTACAGGAAGTTCTCAGCCCACTACAGGTTGACGGCTCAATAATGATAAAAAGCGTAGACCAGAGTGTTGTGGCAATAATAATTCCATTGAAGGTTTCAGGGGTAAACTATGTGCCCATGGGCGTCAATAGAACTGTGGTTTCACTGAAGATTACGGGTTACGGGACTATCACGTCACAGGCTTACCCAAACATTTATAGTGGAGTAAACAAGACTAGGGATCCTGCGAAAGAGTCCTTTGACAACATTCTAACTGCATGGGCTATTCCGACTCCTTCTGGCAGGAAGGCGGATGCATGGCTGTTCCTCGAGGAGAACAATAAGGATGATGCCTTCGACTTCTTTGAGAAGGGCTACCTAATAATAAAGCTTAGTAGCGATCTCGGTGTGACTTCGAGGTGCAGTGTGGATATTGAGGTTAGGCCTGAGAGGGGTGCCCCGCTGACATTGAGCTTCATTGTACCATCAAACCTACCCACGGGAACGCATTACATAGTGATCGGCTAAAGCCCAGCTGGGAGGCGTAAAAACTACACCTTCAACCCCTTTCTTTTTTAATGGTTTAGAGATTGAGAGGGGGGATGTAAATGTCTTCCCAAAACCCTGATCAGCAAGGTGAGGATTTGAGGAAGACTATAGAGGAGTTGAGGGAGGCCGTAATGGATATTAGGGCAACTTTAAGTGAACTGGAAAACCCATTCAACCTCCTCAAATCCATTGACGCTCTAAATCTAGGTAAACCCTCCCCCCCATCTGAGGGGGAGAAGCCCCATGAAAATAGGCCTGAAGAAAAGCCTTCGGGGGAACCTGTGAAGCCCATTAAGGCTAAGTCAGTGGGCTTCGGATTCAACCTTATAAAGTGGGCTTGGGTCCTCATGGATGCAGGGATGAGTAAGGAGGACATAATCTCCATAACAAGATACTGTGAATCAGTAAACTATCTGCCAAAAGACTCCAGCACCCTCGTGGAATACATATTAGACCCCATGTACAAAGCCAAGCTTGGAGGGTTAAACGACGATGAATTCATGCTCATAATATACAATGCCGCAAGAGCTGCTGGAATCGATATTAGAATTGAAAGCCTAGAGGAAATGGCCTTCAACCTCCTCAGGAAAATCTTGAAGAAGATAGATGGAGAAGCAAACTCAACGAGGTAGACCTAGAATGGGCTTCTCCACAACATACACTGAACTAATAATACTGATGGCATCAATAATACTGGCAACATCCGCATCCACATACATACTGTACATGGGGAGCAGCATGCAGAGCAGCATAATGCAATTAACCCAAGAAGCCAACAGAGCCCTAAACACGAGGATAGAAATAGTGTACGCCACAATAATGAATGGAAGCCAAACGGGATACAAGATATACGTGAAAAACGTGGGATCCACAACCATAACAAGCTACAGGGACATAGACGTATACATTGGACCATACGGGCAAGCCTCCTACTACAAATACAACTCCACCCCAACACAAAACGCCTTCACAATAACAGATGCAGATGGAGATGGAGCATGGGAACCTTGGGAGACAGCTGAAATAACAGTATACACGCAACCCGCAACACAAGGGGTAATCGAAGTAAGAGTGAAGCCACCACAAGGCCCCACAGCCACATACCTATTCACACCACCATAAACCAGTGGGAGGGGATGAAGCATGGGCCTATCAACACCCATAACAACCCTCATCCTCACCACAATAATCACCCTAACCCTCACAGCCACAGCCACAACCACCATAACACAAACAGCCACAATAATCACGGAAATCTACAAGGCAGCCACCACACAACTGGAAGACGCAACGCAAACCACCATGGAAATAGGGGGGATAGCAAACCACACAATAAAAATACTGCTAAGAAACATTGGAGGCACACCAATAATATTCGGAGGCAACCCCAAATACAAGTGGTGCAGCTTCATAACCTCATACAAAACAATCAACAACGAGTGGACCACACTCCTCATAGAAAACTACACCATAAACACCATAAAAATCACGGGAACAAACACCACAATAAACCCCACAAACCCAGCCACACTACAACCAGGACAAGAAGCAGAAATCACACTAAACCTCCCAGAAACAAGCCCACCCATACAAAAGGGAACACAAATAATAATAGTCTTCACCACAAACAAGGGGGCAAAAACACAGACAACAGGGGCAGGATAAACATGGAAACACAAATAATCCCCCTCCCCACACCAGAACTAAACAAAGCCTTCGGAGGAGGAATACCAACCCCAAGCCTAATCTCCATAGAAGGGGATCATGGAAGTGGAAAAACAGTAATATCACAATACATACTATACAGCATACTAAAACAGGGGATAAACAGCATAGCCATAACCACAGAAACCACCACAAAGGAATACGTGAAAATGATGAAGACAATAAAACTAGACGTAACAAGAGAATACCTCACAGGAAAACTAAAGGTATACTCACTCCACATAAGGGAGGGAGCCTGGAGCAAACACCTAGCACCATACTTCCTCCAAACCCTAACAAAATTCGTGGAAAACAAAAACTCAAAAATAAAATGCATACTCATAGACGACCTAAGCAGCCTATCCCTAAACGTGGAAAACACCCAAATACTCACCTTCATCACAAGAACAAGAAACCTAATCACAAAGGGGAAAACAGTAATACTCACATTCCACCCAAACTTCATAGACCCAGAAATAGCCAGAGTAGTAAAAGCCTCCAGCGAAGTATACCTCACACTGGAAAACAAAACCATAGGAGGAATACAAATAAAAACACTAAAAATAGTGAAACTCTGGGGGAGCAGCGGAGAAAGAACACCCATAATAAACCTAGAAATAAACCCAACCCTAGGACTAAGAGTACTCCCCATAGGAGAGGTCACCATATGAATATACTGGGAAAACTAAAACCCAGAAAAACAGAAACACCAAAAACAGGGAAACCCCCCGAAACAGAAACACCCCCACAAACACTGGAAGAAGCGGAAAAACTCAACCCACACCTACAAATATACCTAAAAACCCTAAAACAGAAACCCACATACCAACCCAAACCAGAACTAACAAAACAAACCACAGAAGAAACAATATACCCACTCCCCAACAAAATATTCATACACATAAAACCACTAGAGAGAAGATACATAATAATAGAGCCAGAGAAACCCCCACAGGAAATCATGGAGAAAGTGGAGGAAGCCCTCGCAAAAATAGTAATGGAAGAAAACATAGAAGTAACCATGGAAAACAAGGAGGAAACCATAAGAAGACTAACACCAAAAGCCATAAGAAAAGCGAAAATAAAGGTTAAGGGGGAACAGGAACAAAACATCATATACCACATGCTAAGAGAGAAACTGGGATACGGATTCCTAGACCCATTCCTACTAGACGAAATGCTCGAAGACATAAGCATACCAGGAGCAGGAAACATATTCGTATACCACAGAGCATACGGATACCTAGAATCCAACATAAACGTAGACAGAAGAGAAATAGACAGGGTACTAAGAAGCATGGCGGAAAAACATGGGAAAATAATAAGCCACGCAAACCCAATCCTAGACATACACCTACCAGACGGAAGCAGACTAAACATAGTATTCGGAGAAGACATAAGCCTACAGGGAAGCAACTTCACCATAAGAAAATTCGCAAAAGAACCACTCTCCATAGCCCAACTATGCAGATACGGCACACTAACACCCGAAATGGCGGCATACATGTGGATGCTCATGGAAATAGGGGTATCAATAATGATATGCGGAGAAACAGCCTCAGGGAAAACCACAACACTAACAGCCCTCCTCCCCTTCATACCATACTACAGCAAAATAGTAAGCATAGAGGAAACCCCAGAAGTGAGGCTACCACACAAAAACTGGGTTAGAGAAGTCACAAGACTACACACGGGAAGCCCAGTAACCATGTTCGACCTAGTAAAAGCAGCCCTAAGACAAAGACCAGACTACATAATAATAGGCGAAATAAGAGGGGAAGAGGGGAGAATAGCCTTCCAAGCCATAAACACGGGACACCCAGTAATAGCCACCTTCCACGCAGGAACACTAACACAACTATTCCAAAGACTAACCTCAGACCCAATAAACGTCCCAAAAACACAGCTAGACGGACTAAACATAACCATATTCCAATCAAGAATAGAGAGGGGAGGAAAATTCATAAGGAGAGTCACAACAGTAAACGAGATACTGGGATACAACCCAAACACGGGAAACCTAATATACCTACCCACCTTCATATACGACCCAGACAGAGACAAACTAGACTACACTGGAATGAGCATGCTACTAGAAACAAAAGTACTCCCCTACAGGGGATGGGGAAGAGACAAACTAGACCAACTATACAGGGAAATGAAGATGAGAGCAGAAATAATAGAATGGCACACGAGAAACGCGCCAGGATACCTAGACCTATGGAGAACAATGATTGAAACAGCGAGAACAAGCATAGAAACAGTACACCAAAAAATAATGAGAGGAGAAAAACCATGGACAAACTAACACTAACCCTCACAGCCACCACAACAATCACCCTAACCCTAACCATACTACTAACCCTACAAGCCAACTACACAGCCGCAATAGCCACAGCCACCATAACAGCCTCCACAACCATAATCCTACTAACAAGGAAAACAGCGGGACCAGGACAACTAAACATAAAACTAGTCCTAGCCATAACCCACATGTACACACTATCCCTAGGACTAACAGAACCAAGAGAAATAATAGAAAGCATAGCCAAAAAAGAGGAATACAGGGAATACAGGGAAACCTTCAAAAACATAATAAACCTCGCCATAAACATGAGCCTAGGACTAACAAAAGCCATAGCCCAAGCAGCAAAAACAGTAAAACCACCACTAAAAGACATACTCACAAGAATGGCTGAAGCCCTCTCCACAACAAAACCAAAAGACTACCTAGAACTGGAACACGCCACCATAATGGAGGAATACATGGGACAACAGGGGAGAAGCCTAGAAACCCTAAGAATGCTAAGCGGAATATACGGAACATTCCAAAGCATAGCAGCAGTCATAATAATCATGGTGATAGCCATGAGCCTATTCACCATAAACCCAAACACCATAACCCTAGCATACATAGCCGCAGCAGCCTCCACAGCCACACTAACAATAGCCCTATGGAGCACAGCACCAAAAGACATAATGATATACCTTGAAAAAGACCATCCAACCCACAAAACAATAAAAATGGCGGCAGCCATCACAATACCCGCATCCATAACCATAGCCATAACCACATACACAGCCACACACATACCACCAATAGCCATAACCTCCAGCGGCCTAACCCTCCTACCACTGGGAATCCTAACTAGAAACCTAGAGAAAAGAGTACAAACAATAGACGAATACTACCCCACACTAATAAAAACCCTAGGAGAAAACCTAGCCACAACACTAAACCCAAAAGCAGCCCTAGAATACACAAAAAACATACACCTAGGACCACTAAAAAATGGGATACAACACACATTAAGCTGGATAAACCTTGGATTAGACATAGAAAAATCCTTCAAACTCATGGCAGAAGAAACGGGAAGCCACACCATAAGAATAATGAACCAAATGCTAGTGGACAGCATAAGAGTAGGAGCACCACCAATACAGACAAGCAAAACCATAGCAGACACAACAATAAAAATACTGGAAATGAGGAAGAGACGATTAACCACAGCGAAAACCATGGACACAATAATAATGATGATGCACCCAATAACCATAATCCTACTAATAGCAGTAACCAACACACTCACACAATTCACATCCATAATACCCACCCTACCAATACAATACATACCCATAAACACAATCCCCACACAAACCATAACCATAGCAAACATGATCTTCACATACATCATCTCCACAATAAACGCTGCAGCCATGACCATAGTTAGAGGAGGATACAAATGGAGAATCACCCTCAACACATCCATACTCCTAACAGTGGGGGGAATATCATGGGCAACAGCAGAAATATTCACAAACACAATAACAAAACTAACACCAATAACATGAAAACTGCAAAAAAATGGAAAAGATTATATGTTGAAATTCCAATAAATTGCAATGTAAAATCACCCCCAAAGCCGAAAACACCTCTGGGGGAAACAAAATGATGATGGAGGACAGAACAACAAAATTCCTAAAACGCAGAGACAGAATAACAATATACCTAAACATCCTAGAAGCAATACAGCAACTAAGCAGCACAAGCCCAACAAAACGCGCAAAAATAACACACGTCCTCTACAAATCAAACCTAAACACAAAAAGACTAAAAGAAAGACTACAAGAACTATCATACCTAGACCTAATAACATGGGACAACACAGGACTAAAACTCACAGAAAAGGGGAAAACATTCCTACAAGAATACCAAAACCTCATAAACAAAATAAACCAATACATAAAAACCCGTTAAAGTTAAAAGCCACCAACAACAAAATAGTAAACATGAAAAACACAAAGGAAATCCACACACAATACCTAGGCTACTCCGGAATCACAATAAAAATTGGAGGGATTGGACTATTATTCGACCCAGCCAACATGATTGACTCCCAAACCATGGAACCCCTCACAAAATGCAAACCCCTAATAATCCTATACACACACGACCACCACGACCACTACAACGCAGAAGCCTTGAAAACACTAACCAAACGGTTGGACTGCAAAATCATAGTTGAACCAGCCATGACTGGCAAGCTTAAAGGCATAGTGGAAGCTGGAAGACTACACCCAGCGGAGCACGGTAAAACATTGGAGATTGAAGGGGTAAGGGTAACTGGCGTTAGGGGGAGACATGTTGGGCCAATAACACTATACCTGGTTGAAGCCTCTGGGGTTAGGATATTCCATGGAGGAGACTCCGGATACGTGGAGCTAGCCGGATTAGGCCCAGTGGATCTAGCCATACTCCCCTGCGGAACACCATCACCCACAGCCTCCCCAAAAGACGCCTACAAAATGGCTTTAGACTTAAAACCAAAACACGTAATAGCCGTACACGGCTCCAACGCAGAAGTGGAGGAGCTTAAAAGGCTTCTAGCCGAAGGACTACCAAACACGGAGTTCACAGCCCCCAAACAAGGTGAAAAACACACCCTCAAGTGGTGAATTGGCTTGGAAATAAAACGCATAGGAGTTGTGGGCGCTGGAACCATGGGGAGAGGAATAGCCCAAACCACAGCCGAAGCAGGCTACGAAACGTTGATATATGATGCCAATCCCCAAGCAGTCTCAGACGCATTGAACACCATTAAGAGGATGATGGAGAGGGCAGTGGAGAAGGGGGCGAAAACCCGTGTGGAAGCTGAAGCAGTACTGAAAAGGGTTAAACCCTGCAGCAGCCTAGAGGAGCTTGCCCATGGAGATGTAGACCTAGTTGTTGAAGCCGTGTTCGAAGATGCAGAGGTTAAGAGGCAAGTATTCCAAGAACTCGACAAACACTGTAAAGCTGAATGCATACTAGCCTCAAACACCAGCAGCATAAGCATAACCCTACTCGCCTCATACACCAAGAGACCGGGAAAAGTGATTGGACTACACTTCTTCAACCCAGCACCAATCATGAAACTCGTCGAAGTAGTTTTAGGGGAGTGGACAAGCCCCGAAACCCTTGAAACCGCACTGAAATTTGTGGAGAGCTTGGGGAAGGTTCCAGTACAAGTTAAGGATACACCAGGCTTCATAGTGAACAGGCTAATAATACCATTCATAAATGAGGCGGCACAAATGGTCATGGAGGGAGTAGCCAAGCCAGAAGACATTGACACGGCATGCAAGCTAGGCTTAAACCACCCCATAGGCCCACTAGCCCTCGCAGACCTAATAGGATTAGACGTAGTCCAAGCCATCATGGAAACACTGTACAGGGAAACTGGAGACCCAAAATATAGGGTATGCCCATTGATAAGGAGAATGGTGAGAGCAGGACTATTGGGGAGGAAGAGTGGGAGGGGATTCTACAACTATGCCAAGTAGTAAGGCTAGAATAGAAGCCATTGAAGGGGAACCAAAAATAAGGAGGATAAAAATAGTGAATCCACCACTAAACATACTCACACCAGAAACCCTAAAAGAACTCCACGACACAATAACAGCCATAGAAGGGGATAAGGAGGTTATCACAGTAATCGTGGAGGGGGAGGGAAAAGCCTTCTCAGCAGGGGCAGACGTGAAACTCCTCGCAAAAACCTCCCCAGAAGAAGCATGGGAATACATAAAACTAGGCCAAACAACACTCAGCAAAATAATCCTTGGAGGGAAAATATACATTGCAAAGGTACATGGATACGCACTGGGCGGAGGACTAGAACTCGCACTAGCATGCGACATAACCATAACCGAAAAACAAGCAAAACTAGCCCTCCCAGAAATAACCCTAGGCATACACCCAGGCTGGACAGGAACACAAACCCTACCAAAAATCGTTGGATGGAAAAGGGCACTGGAACTAATATTAACGGGGAAAACACTAAGCGGGGAGGAAGCCGAAAAAATCGGATTAATAAACATGGCAGTAGAAGCAGAGAAACTTGAGGAAACCGTTATGGGCATAGCGAAAACAATAATTGGAAATCCGCCAAAAGCACTGGCAAACGCCAAAAGGCTTATAAGGGAAGCAGCATGGAGAAGCCTGGAAGAGGGGTTAGGGATGGAGAGGGAATCCTTCAAAAAACTCATGGAGACAAGAGATGCAAGGGAAGGACTAAAAGCATTTATAGAAAAGAGGAAGCCAATATACACTGGAGAATAAATTGCAACCAACAATAAAACTCGTAGACGCACATAAAGCATACAGGACAGCCGCAGGAGAATACTGGGCGCTAAGAGGAGTAAACCTAGAAGTCTGGGGAGGAGAATTCATATCAATAATGGGCCCCTCAGGATCAGGGAAAACAACACTACTAAACATGATAGGCCTACTAGACAAACCCACAAAAGGGGAAATCTACATCGAAGGGAAACGGGTAAGCCAACTCACAGAAAAGGAACTCGCACAACTGAGGAACAAGACAATAGGATTCATATTCCAACAATTCAACCTAATAAACAGGTTAACAGTAGAGGAAAACATAACCCTACCACTAATACCAAGAGGAACACCCATAGAAGAAAGACGAAAAATAGCCAAAGAAGCACTACTAAAAGCAGGAGGAAAAATTGAATGGCTAAAGAAGCATCCAAACCAACTATCAGGAGGAGAACAACAAAGAGTAGCCATAGCAAGAGCACTAGCCGCAAACCCAAAAATAATACTGGCAGACGAACCCACAGGAAACCTAGACACAAACTCAGCAAGAAAAGTTGTCGAGACACTGGTCAAACTGAACAGGGAGGAAGGGCAAACAATAATAATGGTTACACACAACATCGAAGTAGCCAACACCACACAAAAAATATACCTCATAAGAGATGGAAGGATAATTGGCATGGAAAAACCAAACCCAGAGAAGAGCATAATAGCATCATTCGAATAGCGAATGGAAAAGAAATATATAACCGAAGAGAGAAGACTAATCCCGTGAAAAACGATTGGACAATTAAAGCCACAATCACAATAACAGCAATCATATTAATGGCGATCACAGTATGCATGAGGGTGGAAGCCCAAACCAGCACACTAAACATAACGGCGGTAAGCTGGAGAAGCACAGCGGGAACACCAGTATACCCAGGAAGCCAAAACACAATACTAAGAGTGGAAGCAAAACATGTGGGTGGCACAGCAATACAGGCATGCACAGCAAAGATAACACCACCAAACGGAGTAAACCCAAGCTACGGATACGGATACACAACACCAGCAAGAACAGCCAACGGAACCACAGCCACCATCACACAGCCAGGAGAAACCATATACTTCGAATGGAGACTAGACGTGGATAGAAATGTGAACCCTGGAAACTACACGGCAAAGATAACCGTAAACTACAGGGAGAATGGACAGCCAAAAGAGGAGGAATACAATGTAACATTAACAGTAAACCCATACCCAAAACTCAAGGTGACAGTTTTAGAGGCGAAATTGACACCATCAAACCACCCAGACACACTAAACACCAACATACAAGTAACCCTGAGAAACGATGCCGAAGCAACCATAACGGGAGGCACAGCAAAAATACAGCTCCCAACACCACAAATAACCCCAAAAGAAGCCTCAACAAACATGCCCAACACACCCATAAGCACCACAACCACAATAACATTCAATGGAATAGACATATCAAGCCAAACACAGCCAGGAACATACCAAGCCCAACTCACCATAAACGCCACCATGCAAACCAGGGATGGAGTAACATACAATGAAAATGGAACGGCAACATTAACCCTAAAAGTGGAGGAAGCAACATTGGAGATGAAGCAAGCAATAAAACCCATAACAGTACAATGGGGCACAACCCAACCCACACCCACATACCAACAATCAATGTACAGCGCACTACAAATCACAATGATGAATGTTTGGGAAAAGGATGCACAGGGAATAATTGTGGAAGCAGACTCACCATGGCTAAACCCAATAAAACCAGTAGACACATACCAGGGGAGAATAACCACAGGAGGAACATTCACAGCCACACTATACTACAACATAAAACCAGAAGCACCCCAAACCATAACAGTAAACGTGAACGCCACATACTGGCTAGACATGGGTGGAGGAACCATGACGAAAACCACATCCACAAACCAGATAACAATAAACATCGAGGAAAAACCTAGAGGCGGAGGAATAAATGTGGTAACGGTGCAATGGCAAAACAACATAAACGTATACCCAAACACCGAAAACGCCACACTACAAATCACAATAACCAACAACAACCCATACAACATAAGGGGAATACACCTAAAACTCAAACCACCCAACGGAATTAGAGAAGCAGAAACATACATAAATGGGCCAATACAACCCTACACATCAACCACAGCAAACCTTAGAACAAGCATAGCAGACATACAACCAGGAAAATACAAAGCGAAGCTGGAAGCAGACTACATAATGGACACAGGGGGGCCTGGAACAAGAATAATGGAGACACATGAAATAGAATTACAAGTCATGAGCGACAGGGAAGCCATAGAAGTAATAAGCGTAGAATGGCCTGAAGGATCATGCCAACCAGGAACCTATGGGGCAACACTACAAGTAACTGTCAGAGTAAACACCATAGACCAACTGAAGGGGCCAACAATGATAATACAATTGCCAAAGGGATTCACAGACTCAAAAGACAACAAAAGCAGAACAATAATAGCCACACCCACACAACCACAACAAGGAATAGCATTAGAAACACTCACACCAGAAGAAATAGCGAAAATAATGCAGCAAACACAACAAGCAACACCACAACAAACATACACAAGAGGAGACACAATAACATTCCAAGCAAAAATAAACGTGCAAGTAAATAAAACTGGAACCTACAAGGCCAACACGACAATAACATACATAGACAGCTGGGGGACAAGGAGAAGCATAAACAAAACCATAGAAATACCAGTCCTCGGAGGCGCAAGAAGCATAAACGTGGAAGTTGAGGGGAGACTAATACAGGGGAGACAGACAACACTAAACCTAACAGTAACATGCAATGGAACAGCACCAGCATACAACGTATACATAGACATGACACCCACACAAACCAACCCAATACTAATAGCCTCACCATCAAAAATATACATTGAAAAACTCGAACCAAACAAGCAAATAAAGATTCCAGTGAAATTCACATACAACCCACAAGCCACACAAACAGCCCTAGGAGCCACAACCACAATAAACT